>JACCDX010014565.1_pt1 | contig 15690 bp, 21 predicted proteins | sample 7449681 | NCBI WGS metagenome assembly JACCDX01 (sample SAMN15323450, study PRJNA562643) | freshwater metagenome | isolation source: river surface water | place: USA:Blue River Watershed | collected 2017-08-18 | reverse complement strand
CACGGCCATTTCGAGCAGCGCGCACTGCACGTCGGCGTCGGCCCAGTCGAGCGAGGCCACGCGGGCAAACACCGTCGGGCAATCGACCCCGCGCAAGTACAAGTGCCCAAAGCGAGGACACCGGTTGGCGGCGCTGCACAGCGCGTGGACCGCCAACTCGGGGTGCGCGTCGTACTGGGCGCGGAACACGTCGACGGTCCGCGCGGCGGTCTCCACGTGGTAGTGCACCTCGTTTTCCACGAATCGACTCGTTTCGTCCAAAAAGGCGTAGAACGCCTCGGTGCGCCCGGGCATCGTGCGGTCGCGCACGCCGCGTCGAAACTTGGCCGGGTGCATCCGCAATTCGTGCAGCAACCGCGCCTCGGCCTCCGGGTCGGCACACGCGCGCAACGCCTCCGCGTACGCGTCTTCGTCGAGCACTTGTCCGAACGCGTCGGGCGGCGCGCGCCGCGCAATCACCCAACACTCGCCGCTGCTCGTGCGAGTGCCCAGGGGCACCACCGTCGACGGCACGTGGCTCCACCGCCGTTGCAGCGCCTCGGCATCGGACAGCGACGCGCACCGCTGATACCGCCCCGCGCCAATGTCCGAGGAAACGACAAACGATTGTTGCATGCGACCCGACCCCCCCAAAAAAAAAACGCAAGCAAAAGAAAATGAACGACGTTTACCCCGCGGACCGCCGGCACCACAAGTAGTCGACCATCACGACGACGTATCCGACCCCGGCCAGCGCAATGCCGAGGTACACGAGCACTGTGTGCACGACGTCGGGGTCGTGCGGGTCGACCATTGCTGTGGCCGAGGTCGGATATGTTGTTGTGGCGGACACGGTCGGGGCAAACGAGGGCGCGTGCGAGGGCGTCGACGTCTGGTTGAACGACGCTGCCGCGTTGGCGCGAAACGACATGCCCACCGAGAACAAACACAGCCCTGCCACAAACATCGCGAGCCCTTCGGTCTGGTACATGTTGTTTTTTGCAAAGACTCCCCCCCCCTCTCTTTTCAGAGACAACCGACGAAGACAGAAGAAGAAAAAGGGAAAAAGGGTAGAAAAAAAGAAAAAAGACGAAAACGAAGAAAAAGAAGAAAAAAAGAAAAAAAAGAAAACCGAAAAAAAAGGGGGGAATGGGTTATGTTGCAAGTTTACAAGTCTTCGCACGCGCGCACCAACCCATCCAAACACCCGACCAGTCCTTCCAAACAACAATCCTCGCACGATCGACACGATCGACCGCAATCCTCGCACGATCGACCGCAATCCTCGCACGCGCGATTGCACAAACGAACCCACCACTGCCCGACGTGCGCATCGTCGTCGGCGTCGGTTGAACACACCCACATCCAAAACCAAAAGTCGTCGTCGTTTGCACGAGCCGCGGCGTTGTCGTTCGTCGGAGCGGGTGCTCGGGCTTGGCACCGGTCCATTTGTGTGGTGAGCACCGGTCGAAAGTTCGAATGCAATGGCGGCGGCGGCGGCGGCGGTGGCGGCAACACGGGGTCGACGGCCGCAACGTCTATGACCGCGAAATCTCGTTCTCCTTCTTGGTCCGGGTCCACGGTTGCGACCGCAACCGCAAGGTCCGCACGTTCGTCTTCTTGCACCTCCGACATTTTTCCGTTTTTTCTTCGTTTCTTTTTTTTCTTCTTCGGTTTCTGTTTAAGAGGGGGGGAATTGTTGGTCACAAATCTTTCGGTTTTGTTTTTTGTTCATAAAATGGAGGTGGCGTTGGCGTTGGAAGTGCCGTGGTCGTTGCAAACGCAGCGCTATTCACCGTCGTCTCTGGCGTGGACCGACGACGACGAAAGCGGAGAACATCTGCTCGCGTCGGACATTGGCTCGGAGTTGGACGCTGCTTTTGCCTCGGTCTTTGCCGTCGACGGGGTGAAACAAACCGATGACGAGAAAAAAGGGAAGACGTCGCTCCCCACGGCGAACAAGCTCTCGGTGTCGATGAAGAACCTTGTGCGGTGGTACACTCGATTTCACCGCGTGTGCGCGTTTGCAACCGCTTACAACATGCTGCCGAGGCGCCAACACCTCCTCGACACCAACGTGAACCGGCCCAAATGCGAGGACGAAGCCACGCTGGGCAATTGGGTCAACGCCCAACAAACCCTGTACCGTCGCCAGAAGCAGGCCATGGCGCTCGGCGATCCCCGGCGCGAAGTCTGGCGTGAATTTGTCGAGAAGCACAAGGTCGTGTTCGACGCCCAGCACGAACGCCTCTGGTTCACGAAGTTCGACTTGTTGAAACGGTTTGTGACCCAGCACGGCGTCCGTCCGATACAAACCGGACACCTCCGAGGCAAAAGCAAGAAGGAAGCATACGAGGGCGAATTGGGCAATTGGTTCGTCGTCCAACAACGCTTGTACCGACACGCCACCGGGTACATGGCGGAAGGCAGTCCCCGCCGCGCACTGTGGAAGGACTTGCTGGGCAGTCGCCGCATGTTGCCCTCGGACCACCTGGCGATTTGGCGCCGACAGTTCGCCAAAGTGCGCAAGTTCGTCGAGGCGTTAGGCGTCCGTCCGCGATCAAAAAGCGCGATTGCGCGGTCACCGAAACGCGCCTTGACCGACAACGAGGCAATGTTGGGCAACTGGCTCATGCGTCAACTCGCCAACTGTCGCCAACCCGACTCGTGGTTGTCGACCAACGTCGAGTGTTTGGCCGAGTTCCTCGCGTTCACCAGAAACCACCACGCGATGTTCCCATCTTTGCAATCTCCTTCTCCTCGTCGTAGTCGGTAGTTTTTTTTGTTCGAAAGGTGTAATTTAACGTAAAAAAAATACCACAGACCATCACAACTGCGTTGTTCGTTTAGCCATGCACGAGCATGTCGGCGACACTCCTAGCCCGGGAACCCGGTTGAAAAAAAACCCCTCTTGACGCACGTCAAGACTATGTCAAACGCAAGTTTTTTTCTTTGGTGCTAATTGTTTTACTTTTTTACACACGAACAAACGAAAACAAACGACCTTATCTAACGACGCGTGCGTTGGAGAGCGATTGTACGATTAACCCCTCGCTAGGTGGGGAAAAGAGTGATCTGCTTGAATTCGACGAACTCGAACTTCGTATCGTCTTCCTTCCAGTTTTTTTCGAAGTCTGACAAAAGACGTCTCTGTTCGCCGACGTCCGTAGTATTCAAAAACACTCCAAACTCGCCATGCTCAATACGATCTTCGGCGTGAAGTTTCAACGTGTTCAACGCCTTTGCCACGTCCAGTTCATCTTCTCCGACCATGTCCATCATATCTGCGGACAAAACGCAATACCCGTAATCCTCGAAATAGTATACAGCAACGTTGTATGTGCGGTTGTAGTACATCCAACGTTCGGGTACCTTTGGATGTTCGTAACAAATTCGATTGGTGAACTCAGACCCAATGCGACCATCGAACCACTCCCTGTGGAGTAACTCAATTTCCATTTCCATTTCCATTTCCTTCTCCGTCCCGTGCCGTTTCTTCATACTGGACACAATCAGCTCGAATTAGAATATGCTGAAGCATCTTCTCCCGAAACGTGTCAATCTTTCTTTCGCAGAAGAATTCGTGGGGGGTTGACTTCACGAAGATTTTGATGCACGAATGAAAATCAGTCGTTTGTCGTGGCCGGTGCTCACGTCGGTTTTGCGCGACAACCGATAGCCCAGGCAAAACGCTTCCCACCACGTCGACGGCACGTAGTGTGGGGGTAAAAGTGGAGATGCGCGGGGTGGCATCGACGAGGTTTTTTTTGGCAAACACACAACTAGAAAAAAAATATGGACAGTACACAACAAAGCACGAATGCTCGTCGTTATTTGACGATCTTTCGATTTTTTCACGAACGGATGGGGGAAGAGGCGGCGATCGTCGTCGACGAATTGTCCAACCACGGACCGACACACCTCCCGTTGTCGGCGCTCCAACAGTACGTGCATCGATTGGGCGGACAATTGACGGTGTCCGAGCGAGAAGATTTTTTCATGGTTGCCCTGAACACCGACACCGTGCATTATTTCCGCGTGACGTTCAACCGCGTCGACGTGTACCGCGTGGAAACGTACACCGGGTGCAGAACGTTTGCGTTGCCGGGCCGAGCGCCCAATTGCACGCCTTTGGACAAACGCTGTTGTTGTTGACGCGCGCGCGTTTAGTACCAACGATAATTGTGTCGGAACAGTTGTGCCACGAATCCGTATTGCGCGCGCAGCCAGCCGTCCGTTTCGTGGTGCCGGTCCAGCACGTTGTTCACATAGTACACCCAGGTACACGACTGTTGCAGCGCGTGGCCAAACGACACGGCGTCCGAGAGTGGGAACGCGTGGACCCAGCGACGAAACATGCCCAGCGTGACCACGCCGCCCTGTTCGCGCATGTCGTCGGACATGGCGTTGCACAACTGGAGGAACCACCCATCGCGCGCAGACATCCACGGCCAACCGTTGAAACTGTCGACCCATTCTTTGTCCTCGTTGCACGTCGTCACGTCGGTGCACACGACGCGAGGATCGTCAACCCACTGTCCGTGCACATCGTTCCGCAAATCGTGAAACAGACGGAACATGTACAATGGATTGTTGATCATTTGTCGCGCCGTGGGCGGCGACTGCTCGGTAATCTCGTCGCCGGGCAAACTCCGTCTGGACATCGCGTCGAAGTTGGAGCAACGCAACGCAACGCAACGTGGATGGATGTTTTGTGTTTTGTGTTCGGCGGTCAAATTCGCAACTGTACATTACGACGAAAACGCAACTCCCATCGCGCCTCTTAAAATGCGAAGGTATGATCGGTGCGGGTTTATGTACTTGACGAACAACACGTCTCGGTTTTCGAGCAGGGCCTCCACGTGAAAATGCTCGATTCTGGAAAACGGCATGGCTGTTTTTTTTCGTTCCTTCGTTTACTCATCCCCCCCATTTGATGGTTTTAATACAAGATATCATCGCAACGACAGATTCATTTCATGTTTACAGAAATGAGGCACATCCACAGCTAAGTATATGTTCAAAGAACAATTAAAAAAATCCAACACCATTAAGTGGTAACTATGAATGAGATCAAGCACTTTCCCCTGTCGGAACTTTGCTTCTGCGGACAAATTGGAGGGTTCAACGCAATCTCTGGGTGTACTGTATTCAAAGGCAAAGACGACGATGGTCACACAATCGCCATCAAGCAATTCAATGTGCTCTCAAACCAATATTACAAAACATACCATGCGAGGAAACCTGCCTTTGATACGGAAATCGACCTTTTGCGACGGTGCCGTCATCCCAACGTCATCGAGATGCTCGGATATTGCGATGTGAATTTGCGGGACAACGAAGAAAAATTATTGATCGTGCTGGAATGGGCCGAGCGTGGATCCGTATGGTTCAATGTCAATGCCCATGACCGATTGCCATGGGCACATGTCCTCAAAATATTGAAGGGTGTGGGGAGCGCGCTCGAGCATATTCACCAACATCCAAACCGAGCACATCGGAGGTTATCCCCGAGCAATGTCGTGTTGATGCGCGACTTCACGCCAAAATTAATCGACTTCAATCAGTTTGAAAGGGATGAAACGACGTATACGAGGGAAGACCAAGATCAATTCTTTATTGCGCCAGAGATAGTGGATCGATCCGGAACGACCTGTCCTGCGAATGTAGATCGATACAGCTTTGCATTGTTGACGGTGTTTTTGCTGACCCACGAAGGTCCAGATCGGCAATACAAAGCTGGGAAGAACCAGGGCAATGGCGCGTTTGAAGATTGGTTGCTCCAGAACAAATACGTCGAAGAAGGTGAGAATTGTCATTCCTCCACAACAACGGAGGAGTTCCAAACGGTGTGGCACCTCTTGAAACGTTCGGTGTTTGCAGTTGATCCGAATGACCGATCGGCGATCGGAGAGGTAATCGATAGTTTACAAGCTTTGGATAGATAGATGCTTCCACTGAGGTTACCCACCAACACTCATCATCTCGTCGCCCGACTAATTTTGACAATCCAATTGTTACGAATAAATTGCATGTTTTTGTTCCATTCCGACACCTCTTTGAGCTTTTGAGAATATCTTTCTCGTCCCCAATTGTGTTCGGAGTTAAATACTACGTCAACGCAAGTCGCTCACTTAAATGCTACCTCATGTTCTTTCATTGTGGCAACCACGAACAAATATACCACCTCGTAATCTGCAGCGGACTTGGAATATCTTTTTCGTCTTTGTCCTTTTCACATGACCCCCCCGGGCGAACCTTCGCTTTTTACCAATGTGAACCTTCAGTCGTGTGGAACGGCAACACCACGGACACCCAAGGCGATCGTCGCAACCACGTCTGCAACTTTGACGCCTCGTCAGACGAGCGCACTCGCGCAGAATACACGCACCCTTCTTCGCACGAGCCCTCGCCTTCACTCGCGTGCAATGTCAGGGACACCAGTTGGACGTCGCAATGCAAAAACCTGGCCGTGACGGTTCTCACGGTGGACATGTCGTCCAGCACAAACGACACTATGTACTCGGACTCGTCGGTGTTGGCGTCAGGCATAGTGGGCAAAAGGGAAAAAGGGAAAAAGGGAAAAAAAGAGAACGAAGGGGGGGGGGAAGGTTGGGGGGTTGTTTTTTTTTGGTTTTTTGTTTACTTTCGCGGGAAAAAGTTGTGTTGTGTGTTGTGTACAAGATAAGATACGTTCTATCGGGTTACTTGCAATCGCTGAGTATGGTTATCCGTTGAAAATGTCCGTCAACTCGACTTTTTCGCACAATGCAGTGATGGGGGACTCGAGGACGACGAACGTGTTGTCCACCAATCGAAACTCTGGTCGCAAGAAGGTCGTGTCGCTGTGTCCACGGAGTGGATTGCACTTTGCACGGTCGTGGAACACGACGGTTCGTTGCGATACTCGTTCGATGACTGCACGTTGCTGCGTTGCGGACAAATGCATGGTCGCAACCAGATCTCGTAGCTTCGCCAAGGCCTCTTCGTCGCAGCTTTCTTCAAAAAACACCCAACCGGGCAACTTCGTGTCTTCGCCGAAGACCCGACGGATAGCCGGCATGCCGGGAAATTCCTCTACCTTGCAGCGTAGCCAATTCCACTGCACTTGCTCCGAGGTATCTTGCGGAGACCCCGGATGCGAAGAATCGTAGCTCACTTCTTGTTCTGGCACGACGATCCGCCAGGCGCGAGAATCGTTAGTGGCTTGCCACGCAGGAGCATCGTCCAATTCGCTGAAAATGATTTTGCGAGATTCCACCAACTCGTACTCTGTCAAGTCCACGTCGTGCAGCAGGTATTGGTTGATCGTTTGCTGTCTCGCGTTTCGAACGGTGTTGACCACTTCCACCTTGGTGCTTATGCACGACAACTTCTGGCGGTCATTCTTGCAATACCGTCTGCAAAAGGTGTCGAAGCAGAAAATGCCAGGCAAGTTCTTGTGCTTGTCGCAATAATACCACGTGGAACGTGTGTCGCCGGGATCGAGCGTGGACCATATCGCCACACAATGATGACCGTCGCCGCAATTGTACACGGTTTCGTAAATCCCCATGTTTTCTTTTATTTTTTTTGTGGAGGTCTACGTGCCGCCAGAAGATTTTTTTCTGTTCCAACTGGGCGCGTCGCCGCCGGGCTAAGCAACTGACGGAGTACGACCCGGCGTGCAAAGTCCGGGACGACAGTCGCTGCAGCCACGCCGACAACCTTCGCACCTCGGCCGTCGCTGCAACCACGTCGACAACCGTCGCGCCTCGTCCGCGGTGCGCACTTGCGCGGACACCACGTTTTCGCCAAGGCTCTTCGAGCAAACCACGTCGAAATTCGCAGCGCGAAGTTCCCCCACGACCAGCAAGACTCGTTTGTGCAAACGCAGGGCTTCCGTCGGGTCGTACCACCCCGACGTATCGAAGAACACGCAATACCCCTCGGTGCAAGGAGAAGAAAAAGAAGACGAAGAAGACAAAGAAGAAAGAAAGTTGACCATGGTTCAAACGAATTCGATTGTGCAGAATGAAAAAAAAGAGAGACTGATTGTGGATGTAGTGTGTTTGCAAGTGCGTGTGTTGTTTTAATTTAAGGTTGACGGGATTTATAGCTCGGCTGCTCTGCGCGTGAATGCGCGGAAAACGGTCAATATAAGGTGGGACCTGGATTCTTGTCGCAGCCACGTATCCAACCGTCGCGCATCGTAATAGGTGCGCAGGCGCACTGAACAGTCGCCCGGGTTTTTACACAAGCTCATCGACAACACGTCGAATCCCGCGTCTCGAATCTGCGCAAACACGTCGTCTGGGTTAACCCCGTCGCGTACTGAAAACATCGTCCATCCTTCAAATACGACATCCTCCGCAGCAGCAGCAGCGTTGGGCATCGTCCTTTGTTTTTGTTTTTTTTAGCGTTTGCTTCGATCCTTTTCTTTTTTTTATGGGTTCTGTTCTTCGAACCATTATTTTTTTTCTTTGGACCGCGTGGTTGTCGTTCGTTTGTTTGAATAAAAGCACACTCCGCGACATGCCCAACGGATTGCCACACCAACTAGAACGTCTCGGCGACGTCGTCGTCGTCAAGAAGAGCTCGTATCCTTACAGACTGGAAGCTGGCAAGTATACGCGCGCCGATTGCGTCATCGCGCACGTGCGACCGCACGTCACACGGGACATGTTGCTCGAATGGTTGTTGACGAACGAACGATTTTCGTGGTTAACGGTGTCCTCGTCGCCCCATAATGTGTTCGACCTCGACGAAGACACCCCGCACTTGTACGAAGTGTGCATCCAAGAACCGTGTCGCGAAGAATCGTGGATCCAGACCGGCGACGAGCTGATTGCCGCGTTGCTGCGCAACACCGACTGGGTGTCCCAAGCGCACTTCAAAGGCGCATTCAACAGCACGCTGTTCTCGCTGGAGGACTATTGATTTTTGACGCGTCGATTCGCACGACACATACCCAACGAATCCTGCCCCATCTCGACCGCGACACCGTCGTCGAACGCGAAGGCACCGCACCGCCGTTGTCGTGAAACGGAACGGGGGGGCAATACGATATAGCCTGAAGAGTGTAAATTAACCACACGAACTTTTGTTTTCGTACTGCGGCAGACGCGCTCACTACTGTAACCATCCTAACCCTCACGCAATACGAGCGAAGAATGGTGTGTCCCGGCCAGTCGTGGATCGAGACCATTGTTGTGGTGCGAGAACGAATGGGTCGCCCCGGTTCCAAGTTGACGTCGAAGTTCGCACGAACAGCATTTGAACGATTCGCGGTGTCAACCTTCCGACACACGACAATCGAGACGAGAACAACATGCAGCAGCAGCAGCAGCTTTTGCGCGCCGGCTGGGCATTGTGGATGTGGGGCGTGCACGCGGCGTGCGTGCTCGCGTGCGCGGTCCCCGGCCATCCGGTGACCGCCGTCGTTGCACTCGTCACCGACCTGTTCCTCTTTTCGCCGTGGGTGTTGGCGAAATGGGGCTGCCTGGTCTTCTTGCACGAGCACTCGATGTGGAGCCCCGAGCTCGGGGTCTTGTGCACGGCGTTGCACTTCAACCACGTCGTCGAGCTCCACGAACGCGTCCCGTACGCCACGGTCGCGTGGGGCTGGGGCAGCTCAATCGCGGCGTGCGTCTTGTCCCGGCTGATCGTGCCGCACGGCATGGCCGTCGTCTGGATCGTCGCGAGCATCGCTGGACTCAGTGCGTTTCGCATGGTGCTGTGCGCGGCAACAATGCACTCCGCGCATCGCGAGACGGCCGGGTTCGTGGTCGCAGTCGCGGTCGTGGTCGCTCTGATGGCGTTGACCCCCGGCGCCCAGCACTGCGCCGTCGTGTGTCTGTCGTGCTCCACCGCCTTGTTGGCGTGGGGACTCCTCGGTCCCTGTCGGCAACTGGACCCCTGTCGGTAACTGGACCCCTGTCGGTAACTGAAAGGGCAATGACCGGAAGGACGGCGGTAAACGGAAAGCGTAGACGCGCGAGTCGGGGCATTGTGTGCGGACGGCGGCGGCGACCCTGGCCGCGAACGGCGAGTCGGGGGGATACAAGTAGAAGGCGTCGACCCAGCAATCGAGCGAGTCGGCGACGTCGATGGGCGAGCGCACGACGCGTCGGTCGCGCAAATACAACACGCCTTTGCGTCCGGGGTGGTGCGTGCGTCGCAAGAAGCGCAGCGCGTCCTCAGGGTCGAACGGCGGACGATGGTCGCACACGAGCATGAACGCGCCGCTTTCACGGGGCAACCCGTGGCGCATTTCGTGCCACATCGGCATCCACTGTTCGCGCGCGTGCATCGTCGGTGGTTTGTTTTTTTCCTTTGGATGGTTGTGGGGGGAGTTTGTGTGTTTTTTTTACCACCTGAACCCAAACAAGGAAGGCGTGTTGTAGACGACGTCGTTGTCCAATTGGAACTGGATTTCCACGGGCTGGCCGGAGGCCGTGCGATACACGTGGACGCGGTTCAGGTGTGGTTTGAGCACGAACCGTTGCGCGCCGTCGATGTACAAAATGTCGATGTACTGGTGGAGCACGCGACGTACCAATTGTTGTACGTCGGGGCTCAACTCCGACGGCTCGTACATGAAATGCCCCATGTCGGTGTACAAGCGGACAGTCTGCATCGTCGACAAAAAGTAGCAAAGCAGCAAAGCAGCAAAGTAGCAAAGTAGCAAAGTAGCAAAGCAAAGGTTGATAACAGGCGTCGATGGTTTTTTAATCGTTTAAGTAGCAGCAGCACCTACTGTTTTTTTTACAACCAAACCCTACGCCACGAGTCTTCTTCTTTTTTATTTTTTCCTTCTTCCTTTTCCTCGCGTTCATCGACCGTGATCGCAATGGGTTCGTCGCGCGAGTGAAGAAAGTGGCTTACCTCAACGAATGTCATCCACCTCGCGTCGTGATGTTTCCACAAGCAGTCTAGTTTTTTCAAGCGAGGATCGATGTTCGTCACGACGAACAGCAGCGACGGAGGATTGACGGGGGTTTGCCCACGTCTGGCGAGCCACTCTTTGATACGAGTGAATGTAGCGGGCATATCTTGGTCGTCGAAAAACACTACGTCCACACACTCGCTCGTGTCTGCCTTGGCGTACAATGCACATGCACACTCGGGCGTGCTGTTGGCCGGGTAGAACTCTATCTTCGTTGTCGTCCGAACATTCGGTGTTTCCGAACAACAACAAGGGTTCTGAAACAACAGTTCGTCGAACAAATACCGCTTGCGCAACCCCAAGTTGATCAGTTCCAGCGCCGCGCCCGTTGCAAACATTGGTCACCGGTGAACAACGGGAAAAACGGAGGACGAAAAAAAGGGAGGGGGGGGGGAAAGAAAAAAAAGGGGGGAGAGAGAGGATCAACTTTCTTCTTCGTTTTCTCGTTCTTCTTTGTTTGTTTCGTTTTCTCCCATTTCAGGTTCTTTCGTTTCTACTTTTTCTGTCGGTTCTTGTCGTTCGTTCGTTGCTCGTTTCGATCGTTTGTGTTCTTGTAGTTCGTGTATTCGTTGTTCGAGTTCTCGTTGTCTGCGTTCTCGTTCTGCACGTTCACGTAGTTTGTCCAAATTTTGCAGGTATTCGCCCAACGTCGTTGTCACCGTCACTGGCGCGACCGTCTTGTCGTATGCATGGGGGTAAGGCTGTAGCGCAAGCCAGATGGACTTGGCGTCCTCTAGCGTGTCCGAGTCGTCCAAGCAACAGGCCATCCACCTGCTCGCCATGTTCATCAACACCGACCGAATCGTGAGCGTCGACACTGCGTCTTCGGCGTGCAATGGCGCGAACGCGGGGTGCACCACCAAGTGCGCGAACAGTCGGGTGGTGGTCGAATCGTAAAAACAGCATGCCGGATACGCGACCCAGGCCAAGTCGTCCCGCAACGGATGTACCCCCATTGCGAGCAACGCGTTCAGCGCGTTACCGACGACTGCGGCGACGAGGTGTTTCATCGTATCGTCGACGAAGAAAAACGAGTAGAACCGGTTGAACTCGCTGAACGGGTAGCACAGTTCGACCACGTCCGAAAAAGAAACCGAGAATCGTTGCAGGCGCAACCACGCTTTGGCGAATGCGAGGGGCGCGTCGTGTTCGCACGGTTCAACCGCGGTAGGAATGTCCAGGAACTCAGCGACTGTTTGCATCTCGCGTCCCTTTTGGACCACGGCGTCGAGGGCGGAAAACACGTGCGGTTTCAAAGCTCTCAAACATTCTGCGAGCAACGGGTCGCACACCAGCCACATGGCGTGCGACGACGACTGGTTCACACGGTCCATCAGCGCCGTGCACCGCTGGCGCCACTCCGCGGTCTCGAATGCCTCGTTTGTGTTCGCATTCTCGTTTGCGTTCGTGTTCGCATTCGCGTTTGTGTTTGTGTTCGCATTCGCATTCGCGTTTGTGTTCGCATTCGCATTCTCGTTTGCGTTCGCGGTCTCGGGGGTGGTCGAAGGCGGTTCGTGGACGCACCTCCACAACGCCACCGTGTCCTCGTCCAGGTGACGGAGGCCGTGGCGCTGTTGGCCGCGCTCGACCAGACCGGCGATCGGCATTTTCTCCCCGCACAGTTTGCATTGCGAGGGCCGGCCCAGACATTCGGTCTTGACGTGGCGTTCGTACTTCGCCGCGGTCACGCGGACGCCGCACCCTTTGCCGTCGCACGGCGCGGAAAACTCCTCGTACAACGAAAGCAATTGTCCTCGCAACGTCGTCCACGTCGCGGGCGCGCGGCACTGGGGACATTGCCGCAGTTTCGCCGCGCACGGCGCGCACGCCAACGTCATGCATGTGCACGTCACTTTGGGCTGCGTCGCCACCTCCAAACACACGATGCACTTGAAATGCGAAAACAACGACATGTGGCGCGGCGACCGACGACCGACGATCCGTGAAACGAAAAAAAACGAGAAAAAAAAGAAAAATGGTGATGGAAATGAAAAAAAGAGGGGAGAACGAGGGAAACGAAGAAAAGAAAAAAAAGAAAAAAAAGAAAAAAAGAACAACAGTGGGCAAAGATGACGTTTGGGTGTTCGGCCAACCGCGCCAATGCGTTGCACTCGCGCTCCAACACGAGTTTGCATGCGGCACATCTTCGAAAACGACGACGGTTGAAACCGCGTCAACGTGTTCATGTTGCCCAACGAGTTGATATGCGATCGACACGACGAGTTTTTTGTTCTACACCACGGTGGTTTTCGCAGACGCGTCCGACTCTGACGCCCAACTGTGGCTTCGCCCGGGTCTGGGAATTGCCGTCGTCGGCGCCATGGACGCGATCACGGTCCGTTTGGCTCGGCGAAACAGCAGCTTTAGCGACGAGTCCTCGTCGTGGTACGGAATGGTCCACGGGCTCGGGGAAAACAGATGCGATTCGACCTGATGGCGGTCGGTATACCCCATCGTGTACACGTAGTCCGGCTCGGTATTCGACAACGTCACTTGCACCGACGAGGAATCCATCAAACACAACGTCAGTTCCAGCGCAAACGGAGGCGTCGGCGAGCGCACCAGGATGCGCTGGCCTATTCTCCACGGAGAGAACTGACGGTTCAGCTCCACCACCAAGCTCGCTTCGACGCACTCCTCCGGGAAGGTCGCCACGGCCCGGAGGTTCTTGCGGATGTTCGCGTTTGCGTTCATATTCACGTTCTTGTTTTTTTTTCGAGGCAAAGGCCGGAAAAAAGTTTTATATTATTTTTGTATTTTCAATTTATTTAGCTTGTTACGTGTATGTGCCTAACTCACATGTCTACGAAAGGTCAATGAATATCTACACTCTTTTACTTTTTTCTCTACTGGAATTTCGTGCGTAAATTCCTTTTGGAAATCGCCAGCCATTTGGATGATTTTATTCGGTTCGGTTGGTACATCCACTACGATGTTGCCTGTCACTTTATCTCTAATTCTAAACTTACGCACAGCTCCAAATGACATCGCAATGACACCACGGTTTGGTTGCAATCCTCTTTCGTCGTCCGAGTGCTTACCAATATATTCTTCGCCATTTTCATACTTATTGATCAAAATGCCATTAAAACTAGCATCGAATTTATCATTCACATACATCAATAATTCACGCAAACACGGTTTCATTTCTTTCGATGGCGTAAGAGTGCTACTATAATTGTATCCCTTTGATGTATCCGAATAAAATCCAACGCTTCTTTGCTGATGGCAAATTTTGTTGAACATTTTTATTTCAGGATGATAATCCAATTCTGCATCAACTTCGTCCACGCATTGTTCCAACAGCGCTAGAATATTTGGCTCCAATTCGTGAGTAATCAATGCAGACTTTTCCGTTTCAATCAAAGTTGTTTGCATTTTTTTGCTTTATGTGATTTGATTTGTGATTTGTGATCGGGGATTTGATTTGTGATTTGTGATCGGGGATTTGATTTGTGATTTACACACGTTGTGATTTTGAGAGGGGGGTTGCCGCACCCGATCGACTCACATTGTTTTCATTCGTCGTCTCATCGACGAATCAACGGATTGTTCCATGCAAAATGGAACAATTGACGAGTCGCCAAATCCTCGCAATACGTCGCCGCATCGCGGAAAATGTCCTGTTGCTGTTCAAACTGCACGCGGTGCAATGCTTGCCCGACGACGCGTTGAAAGCCGTGTTGCGCGCCCGCACCAAAGACATCGAATGTGTATGCGCCCTCGACATGGAATGGTTGTACCAGAATTTGGAGCAACACACGAGCGTGTTCGATTCGTTTTTGGCCAAGGTGGACATGTCGGCCGACGAGTTCGTCCTCGTGTTCCGCGAAATGGAAATCATCGAAGAAGAAGAAGGCCACGTCCCCGTGCAATGGGTGAATTACCAGACGTCGATGGTCATTTGTCTGGAGACCATGCCCGTCGAATTGCCTCGCAAGGCGCTCAGATCCCTCGTCGACCAATTGCACGCACGCTCGCATTACCACGACAACATTTACATATACTGACCCCCCCACGCACTCACTCCCTTCCATTCTTGCTTTGTTTCATTCATTTCATTCGTTGTAACCTGGCCTAATCACCCAACTCTCATTGCAAACAAACCACATTTTGTTTTTTTTCGTTTCCGTTCACAATGACCTTGACTCCGGACAACATTCGCGGAATCCAGTACCGCATCGCGCAAAACGCGCTCATGATGTTCAAAATACGGGCGTTGCAACTGTTGCCCGACGACGTGGTGAAATACATGAACCTGGATAAGATGTACTTCGACCTCGAAGTTCTCGTCGACATCAACTTCGGGGATATGATTGTCCACATAGACAGCGATCCGACCCTCCTAGAGTCCTACTTGAAAGAGGCGCGCATGTCGTTTGACACGTATCGTCTCGTTCACGATACCATTGTTGGTGTGCCAAAAATATCCTCGAACCATTGGGTGTACGTCAATTACGAGACGTCGATGCGCATTTGGTTAAAGACCGCCATGTTCGCCAACTTGCCGCGCGAAGCACTCGTGTCCGTGGTCGACCAATTGCACGAATACAACGGCAACCAAGACAACATTTACATTTTCTAACAACCACCCTCCCCCCCTTTCCGCGTCAACACATAAGTATCACCCCCCCTTTTCCACGTCAACACATAAGTATCACCCCCTTTTTTTACCACCTCGTTTTCTTTTTTTCCTCGCACCCTTTTTCCTCGCACCCTTTCCCCCACTTCTTCCACCCCTCCCCCCCCCCCCCTCCCCTTCCCTCCCCCCCCCCTCTCCCCCT
>JACCDX011617623.1_pt1 | contig 15694 bp, 26 predicted proteins | sample 7449681 | NCBI WGS metagenome assembly JACCDX01 (sample SAMN15323450, study PRJNA562643) | freshwater metagenome | isolation source: river surface water | place: USA:Blue River Watershed | collected 2017-08-18 | reverse complement strand
GTAAACATCTGTCTATTATCATCGACATACTTGTAGACTTCACCTTCCAAGTATGTACCTGCTGGATTGAATACAACATCAATCATACCGTAGTCATGTTCAATTCTTAAAAGAACATCTTCTTTACCAAGCAAGATTGCTTCCTTGACAAATTCTTCTGAAGATGTAAATACCTTGACACCTTTTCTAAAGGATAACATACTTAAACTGTTCCTTTCCTTGCATTGAACGTGAAAGCGATACTAACACCATCCAAAGCACACACAGCAAACTAACACCACAAATACATCCTGTAAAAACCATCGTTTGGTAAATGTTGCCACCCAAGATGTATTCTATCACTCCAACAATTGGCATTACACAAGCAACAGCACATACTGAAACAACAATGTATTCAAGTAAATTATGAAACACTTTTGGCATATGTTTTGTAATTTGCCAAAACGATACAATGCCACCAGTGTATAGAAAAACCTGCAATGCTCTGTGTATAATATCTTCGTTCATACAAGTAGTATATCACCTATAATATACCTGTCAAGAAAATAAATTTATTTGATAATAAAATTTAGTTATGGTATTACCATAACTAAAATAAATCCCCAAGAAAATTCTTAGGGGATTTATTGTGGATTTGTGGCTAGCTGGAATTCAACCAGTACGGAACACAAGGGCAGTTCTTTCGATGGTCTCTGCCTCCGATGATACCCGTGTCTCCTAAGAGAGCATAGTATCTAACCACAAATAATTTGCCTTGACATAACTGTTTGCGTCAGTCCCTGCCAAGGGTCAGTAAGAGATTGTGGACTAAACCACTCCAAGGTTGCTACCCTTATTTGAATCTCGCAATAGATTCTAGCCGTTCTGGTCTCTTACTGGGCGAAGGCTGGTTCTAGATTCCAACCTCACATCAATATATTACAGGCTAATTCTTCTTCTGTCAAGGTGTATTCTGAAAGATATCTCTTGACAAGTTCCCATCCAGACTTATCATTATTATCATAAACCCACCAATGACCACCAGAAAAGACGTACTGATAATAAATACAGGAAGAGTACTTGACTGAAAGATATTCATCCATTGACGTAATTGCAGAATCAACATCAGATTCACCACGGTCTCTGCCATAGAAAACAGTTACATCTTTTTCTGGATTGCCAAAACTGTGTTCACCTTCAGGATTGACTTTGGGTGAAAGAAATGACATATCACCAAAACTTAACAGTTCTTCGACTTTTTGGATGTCAGAATAATGCTCTACAAGTGTATGACCTACACCATTAGGATATCCGTCAAAGTGACAATAGGAATGCTTGATTGTTCCATCTTCAAGCATCAAACCAATACGTGAACGAGTTGCCATAGTGTTTTCCTCTTGCATACATTATATCAAATGTATATAGTATGTCAAGAAAATAAATTTATTTGACAAAAAAAATTAGGTGTGTGAATTACACACCTAAAGATAAATCCCCAGATTTTTTCTGGGGATTTATCTTTATTGATTAGCCTTCGATGTTTACGTGCTTGATTGCACCCAAGAGTCCAAAGTTGAACTCTTTCAAGGATTGCATCACAACATCTTTCTCATAGATGTCTTCACACTCTGCAATGAACTTTGTAAGACGTTGAAGGAATGTGGTTTTTGCAACTAAAGTTAAATCTGTAAGTGAATCACCATATGTAAACTGGTCAAGAAACTCTCCAGACTCTGCACCACCCAACTCTATCGCATCAAAGAAGTCCGATGCGTTTACAAAGTGTACTGTTTGTTCCATTACTTTACCTCCACTACGAATGGGTCTCCAACCTCATCCTGTTCATCAAACGCTTTATCAATCGCTTCCAACTCTGTTTCAAGTTTCTTAAGGTCTTCAGCAATCCAAGCCAATCTTTGCTCTGGTGTTGCAATCTCTACTTGAAGAGCGGCTGTCACTCCACACTTGAATGCGGTTTTTGCCACTTCACACTTTGCGATATAACTTGTGTACGTCATCTCTAACTCCCTTACAAGAATAGTATATCACAATGTATATACTATGCAAGAAAATAAATTAATTTGACAAAAAAAATTAGGTATGATCTTTATCATACCTAAAAATAAATCCCAAGAAAATTCTCAGGATTTATCTTTATATTATGCAACTTTGGTGATGTTTTCTATTGCTCTGGTAAAAAGCGTTCCCCAATCCACCAGTTTCAATGCACAGCCAATCAGGTTTCGTTGTTCCAAATAAAGGTCTTGGTTCAATTCACGTTTGATATGTTCTACAATAGTTTCTTGTGAACAACCCTCGTCCAACATCTTTTCAATTCTTTCCATATAGAAAACATTGATAGTCCAAGTTGTTTCATTCTTCCAGCCGTTGTGTTCGCTCATACTGTTATTATATCACCTTTCATATAACTGTCAAAAAATTACTTTTTTATAATCAATTGACTTTGACTTTTTTTCAAACGATGTAAGTTTCTTATTCTTTATAATCCAACGTCCTACTAATTCACCAGCTGGATTCTCATTGTCTGCTACATAAATAGCACAGTAGTCATTATTGTAAGCCCTAGATAAAATATATTCTTTGGCTTCCTTAAGGGTCTTTTCAGTGCCAATAGGTCTAGTGCTGTTAGGGTCTTGACCTAAAATCATTCGGTATATCTTGCTCATAACAGTAGTATATCATATTGTATATATTGTGCAAGAATAAAAATAAATTTGACAAAAAAATTTAGGTATGGTTTTTACCATACCTAAAAATAAATCCCAAGAATTTTCTTAGGATTTATTTTTATTATTCAGATGGCTTGTTAAGTGTGATTGTCATAATCAAGCCAAACATAATAGCCAAAGTTCCAAGCAAGACGATGAAAGTGTAGATTACTGTACTCATACTAAGATTATACTCCAAGATATATTACTCTGCAATACTAGGAGCAATATATTTCGCCCTCTTCATCATGACCAGACTGGATGCAGTGTTGGAGATTTGTTCCTACTGGCGAATAGGTCATTGTTACTACCAGCTTTTGAAAGAAATCTTTACCATAGCGTTCAATAATTAGGTCAAGGGTTCTCTGGACAACGACATTAAGATTCTCAAAAGTAAATTCACTGTTAGCCCAATGATTAGGCGTGAAAGATGTTTTGTCGCCCTTGATTGAACGACAGCTGATTTCTACTGATTTGATAGTGTAAAGGTTTTCCATACCGTCATTATATCATCTAGTATATACCTGTCAAATAAAAAATAAATTTGACACAAATTTATAGGGATGGTATATACCATCCCTTAAGATAACTTGCAAAAAAAATAAAAAAATAATTATCCCTTGACTTTTGTCAAGGGATATGGTAGTGGTTAGGCTGTAACAAGTCGTTTTGTCATACAGTCTACAAAGTGACTTTTTTCACACTCTATGTCACCGCTTGATATGAGATTCTTTATAGCATTTTCAGGAGTGTCAAAGCACACATTCTGATGTACCACGATGTTAGCGGTCATAGCACTTTTCATCTCATATCGGCTCATACGATAGAGTTGGTTGTGTACCTGCTGTTTCATACCAGAGGTATAAGGTTGAATGTAGAATCCTTCCGCCATGCCATCCTTCAACTTGGTGAATGCCATAGCCTTGCCTACAGAATTGTACCGTTCCATATAGTACAGGAACGTGTCAATGATACCGTCATATGCATAGATGTAGGTTGTGAATGCGTCCCAAGCGCATCCAATACAATCCTGACCGTTAGCGGTTTTGCCTACAAACAGAACCTTGACAGATGAGGATTGGAAGCCCTTGACTTCCCAGAGTTGCATAGTAGTGTTTTCCATACCTGTATATTACAGCAAGTTATAGCACATTGCAATACTTATTTAGTTATTAAATAAAAACAATTATTTTCTTGACAACGGATCTGATCTGTGGTAGTAAAGAAAAAATTTGACAAAATTTTTCAGGTATGGTTTTTACCATACCTAAAGATGGATTGTAAAAAATAAATAAATAAAATATCCCTTGACAAATGCCAAGGGATATGATCAGCCTACCACTCTTCGTAGGATTGATCTCTGTCCCATTCTTCAAGGGCAGATTCTGTTGCATCCTGTAGTAACTCTGACAGGGACATTGTAGGATTCTGTTTGATCAGATCCTTCAATTCACTTACAACGTATCCTTTGAAGGCTGAATCGCCTTCAACGTTGTCGCTTACAAATTGGGAGATTGTAGTGTTTTCCATACAAGTATTATATCATCTTGTATATACCTGTCAATATATTTTATAAGAGATATATGAACAATGCAGAGCCGGAATTGTACCCTGTTGATTATGCAAATATGATCTTTGACGTATGGATCTATGTTAATCCATTGACAGGTAAACACGCTAAAACAACTAACACTGGAAAGCTTGCTGTATTCCTAAATGAAGAGATAGGTAGGAGTTGGGAAACAATGTCTACAGCACTAAAAGGTATGGTAGGATATAAAGCAACTTGGGATGAAATGATTGAAATTGCTAACAATCAGACTGGGGGACAATATGAGTTATTTACTGCTCATAATAACTAATTGTTTATGTTTGTTTATGTTGATGTGGCTATGTGTATTTACGTATATGGTATGGAAGAATGGCAAAGATAATAAATAAGACTGATCATGTTATAGCATTGATGATAGATAATTCTTGGCAGACTATTATGCCCCAAGGTTTATCATGTAAGTTGAAAGGCACTAAGTCAGACTCTATAGTTAAGGATGGTATAAGATTCAATCCTATACGTTATGATAGTGTAGTAGAATTACCAGATAGACAACTTGGTACTATTATAATTGTAGAGAGAGAAGTTGCCTTGTTCGTATGGAAGACTAAGTATAGAGAAGATGTATGTTACTTAGACCATCCTATAGTTAGAGATGATAAGTATACTAGTCTTGCTGCTATGAGTCTAGTATGTATGAGTGAAGCACTTGTTCGTTATTGTTTGTAAGACCATTCTTTACTAAAGGGTATGGGGGGGTATGTTAGAATATTCTTTGGGTTCCCGCTCCCCCCTATCAAAAAAAAGGCCATATGTGAGAAAATCGTAGGCTATATTTTTGCCCCAAGATTGTTGCCCCATAAATTTTGCCCACTAATCTTTGCCCGGTAATTTAGGTAGAGTGGCAGGGGGGGCTTATAGTTTTTAGGTTTTGCCCCAGAAATAGGTATCTTTTTTATAATAGTATGTATATATAATTTTCTCCCCTACATTGTGGCCCAGGATTAGAGGGGGGGGTGGTTAAGTTTTTTTGTTTTATCTTTTTTGCAACCATCCTTTTTGTCTTATTGTTATATAGAGTTTTGGGCCACATATTCTGATAAAGTTTATGACATATTTTTTATAATCTTTGTTATCTTATTTATGTCATATTTTTATCAGAGTTTAGTGGAGAATATTTTTCTGTATAAAAATCTCATAATGGTGTATGAAGAAAAAAGTGTAAATGAGATTTTTGGTAGTAACAGTTTTCCTAATCTATATTTTATTGCAAATACGGATGGTTTTGGGTTATCTAGTTGCAAGTTTGTTTACAAGTCTGGTGAAGTAAGGCAAGAAGTTCCATTTGAGTTTTGTTACAAGAATGGCGAGCACAAAATAGTTAGTGACAATTTGTTATTTATTTCTGATTTATTGGGTGGCAAGTTGAGTTTGGAAGAAATGTGTTCTAGGGCTGATTCTAATAACAAAACTATTTTGGGTTACACTGGAAAAGATAATAAGCATGATAAGCATTGGTTAGTTCGTTGTAATACTTGTGGTAGTGAGTCTAATCAGCGTAGTAGATTTTTCTATAAGTGCAAAGCTTGTAGTGAAATTGCTAGAACTAAAACATTTGAAGAGTTTAAGGATGAAGCTTCAACATTGCACAATAATAAATATTCATATGACCCTGACAATTATGTAAATAGAAATACTAAGATAAATATACATTGTAATAAATGTGACAGGAGTTTCTTGCAAGCTCCTAGATGTCATTTGTCAGGTGATGGTTGTCCTTATTGTCGTGAATCCAAGGGCGAGTTAGCTATATATAAATATTGTATAGAAAACAATTTAAAATTTGAAAGATATAAGAAGTTTGATGGTTTGGTACATAAGAAATCTTTGAATTATGATTTTTATTTAATAGATGAGGGTATTTTAGTAGAATTTGACGGGGCGCATCATCGAGGTCCTGTTAATTACAATAAGAATTACGAAGAAGCTTTATTGCGTTATGAAGATGTAAAAATTAAAGACAAGATAAAGGATGACTATGCATTTAGTAACAACATTCCCCTATTAAGAATTACGAGTGTGAAGGATGTATATAAACACTTAGATAATTTTCGCAAGATCAATAGTAAAATGGTTATGATTTAAAAAAGAGGAGCAAAGCTCCTCTTTTTTATTTAGGAAGATTATAGTTGTTTCTAGTATTATATAATTATGTGGTATAGAATTGCAAAACAGGGATCATTATGGCAGAGAGTTAGTCCTACTTTTGAGCAGGATGTTGAAGATGCTATAAAGAGTGCAACGGTCATTAAGGATTTTTCTTCTGATGATGTTGATTTTTCTGGTGGTAGATTGAAAGCTGGAAAGAATTACACTATAGATCTTGATAAGTTTATGACATCTTTTAGTCTCATACCTAACAACCCTTTAGCTGATTATGAATTTTTATATAATCGTTCTGAGAAAAGTGCATATTGTGATAGATATAATAAGCAGATTGTTATTGGAACTATTTATATGCAAAAAGTAGGTTGGTTAAGTTCTACTATAAAGCATGAGATTATCCACGCAATAGAAGGAACAATTTCTCACTTAGGAGACAGAGAAAGTGGAGAGTATTATTCTCAGCCTGATGAAGCGTCATCTAAATTGTTTAGGAAATATGAAAATAATCAAACTCCTCTTGGTAGGAAGGAAATAGAGGATCAGATATATCAAAAGTATTTATCTGCTACTGGGGGCGATGTTGAAAATTCTAAGAAAATGACACGACGAACGCTTAAGGAGTTAGACAGAAGATCTAGTCTTTTTAGTGGTGATGTAGATATGTATATGACTAATCCAAGTGAGTTGAGAGCATTTCGTTCAGAGATTGATAATGTTTTTAGTATAGATAATTTAAAAACTGTTTATCATTCAATTTATGAAAATTTAGAAAATGGTAAAGAATTATATTTAAAAGGTTTTTATGAATTAATTCAAAGTATTGTTAGTGTGAGTGATGTTAGCGAAAATTATATGAATTCATTTTATTCAAATTTATTGCATGTAGCTAATGTAGATGGTTTTGATTGGAGATTCAACACTCAAGTTATAAAAAATTTAGATCCTCAATATGTGCGACAAATTGCAAAATATTTATCAGATCGTTTTATTGAAGTAAAGAGATATATAAATTCCTTCGTTCCAGACAATAGCGAAACGGAAGTATTATAATTATGTGGTATAGAGTAGCTATTGATTTATCTAATTTAAAAACTTTTAGTCCAGTAGAGACATCCGTAAGTCCTAAGGAAGACAAGCTTAGGCCTATCACTGAGAATATAGTTTCTGTTATAGATTCTAATAGGGATAGGATGGATGAGATATATCATTTTGGTGGTTTAGATCCAGACTCAGAAAATTTTAAAAAAATAGCTCATAATATAGTAGATCTTTGTCATATACTGAAACCATTATTAGAAAGTATTATTAGGTTGATTCAGGATGAGAAACCCTTACATTTTTTGGTAAGAAAGCAATTTGGTTTGAATTCTATCCTTGCAGACTTATATCATATTGTTAATATGTGTAATCAATTAGAAATGGAAAAAGATCCAGAAGTTAGAGTTAGTAAATTTATAGAAAATTTTAAAGCTTCTGGTGGTATGCATGGTATATTCACTGGTGTATTATCTGTATTTAATTCTATAACTAAATTTTTAAAGTTTTTCAGTCATATAGATGTTCACAGTCCCGTTGATTTTTCAATTGTTTATATGGGTGTTGCTCTTATTGAGTATTTTTTAGAAGAGACAAGGGAAGAAGAGCATAAGTCTGGTGTAAATTTATTAAAGACCAGATTGATAAATCCTTCTTTTGAATTTTTGAAGAAGAAAAATTCTAAGAATGTTGTGATAATAAAGTATGTTAAAGATTTAATAAAGAATAATCCAGAGTTAAGTCATGGTGAAGTTGAAGAGCTTGCATTGGATTATTTTTTAAAAGGTGATAGGGACAAAAAGTTTAGAGATATTCCTGGTGGTAGGTATTATTATTTAGACATTGTTCAAATTGTTGATTTATTATATGATGATCCTCATGATTTACATCCAGCATTTGCGGGTAAGAGAATAAGCAAAGAGTATTATGATAATTTTATGAATTTTTTGAACAGTACTGATGCAATCCAAATAAAGATAATCAGGGCAACACTAAGTATGCAAAAGTTATTATTATTGTTGCCTCACGTTTAATATTAAAATAAAAAAGAGGAGCAAAGCTCCTCTTTTTTATTTAGAAATCATCTTCATCTAAATCTGGAAATTTACTGTCAAAGTCACCATACATATCGCCTTCGTCTTCTGGTGAATCATAATCGAATGGTTCTTTTTCAAATCCCATATCGAAATCATCATCTTCTTCAGATTCATCTTCATCTTCGTCTAAATATTCATCAGGATCTTCATCTGGATCACCGTATGGAAAATAATCTTCCATATTGTATTCATCGTTTTCATCCATAGCAACTCTAGACATAACTTTAGTCACTGTATCAGCTTCAACAAATAAGCCATTAGTGTCGAGTTCATTGGCAACTTTATTCAAGGATGCCATAATTATTTTTTTATTCATTTTTCATCAATCTCTCTTTGATTTTCTTTTTTGTTTCTTCAATTATTTTTTTAGATTTTTCTTCATCTTCTGGGGTTATTGATTTTTTCGAAGGAACTTTTTTGTAAGCTATTTCCTTGCCATATTGTGTAGCTTTTTCTTCATTTTCGAATGATGGGCCACGAGGTATAGGATTTTTTGAACGATCATTTGTGACAGAAACCTTGAATACATCTTTGCCACTTAAATTATCTTTTATTTTATCTACATAAAAGAATTCGTATTTATCTTCTTTAGCTAATCTTTTCATTATATTTGTGATAGATGTAGCTTGAGTAAATAAACCACTATCATCAAGTACATTGGCAATATTGTTTAATGATGCGATGATAGTTTTTTTATCCATTATGCTAAACCTTTTTGCATTTGCCCTATTTTTGTACGAATTGCGTTAGCTAATCCAACAGGCTTTACATTCATTAGGAGTGGTGCTAAAGCTAGCATTGGCATAGGAGATTTTAATGCATTGTTCACAGCAGTTTGATTAATGTTGATCCACTTTTCAACAGCTGATTCGTAGCCATATGTTGGACCTGGTCCTGATAAAGGTGCAACTTGTGGCATTTGAGCAACTCTTCTCATTACGTTGGTTACAGATTGTGATTCTTTCACCATCCCAGCGCTGTCAAGTTCATTAGCAATTTCATTAAGTGCATTTAAAATATTTGTTTTGTTCATCTTTTAATCCAAAAAGGTTTGATATAGTATTTTTACTGTTTTTATTTTTATTGTCCTTTTATAAAATAATTATGAATATTTTTTTATTGTGTTTATTACTAGTTGACCCTAAAGTTGAGTACAAGGACCATTGCAAGCGTTGTCATAGTAGTGCAATTGAATTATTTGGTGGCAAATTAAAAACAAAAGATTTACGGAAAACTATTTATGATATGTACAGGGCGGATAGTTCTGACGAGCCATCTAAAGAAAGAGTTGATGCAATGTACAAGTATGCTAAGAGTTTAAAGAAAAAATAGGGAGAATTTGTTATGTTATATTTTTTAGTATGTTCTTTTTTGGCTAATTTATTATTTTTATTTTCTTATATGTTGGTAAAGAAGAATAATGTTTCTTTGATGCGTTTGAACAAGACTGTTGATGATGAATTGACAGGTTACAAGAGTGTTCAAAGCAATATGTTGGCAAAAATTAGTGAGCTTACTAATCTTTCTGAAGATCAAAAGAGTGAAATTACAAGATTGTTGTCTGAAGTAGAAGTTCACAAGTTTGAAGTTGACAGTAAGGTTAAGTGGTTGGACAGATCAGGAGAGGAAGAGTTTGGAATTGTCTGTGATGATTTCTTTTCTGACAACAAGCATTTTGTAGTAGTTCGTGGTGTAAAGAACGGGAAAGTTTCTGGTCGTTATTTTACTATTAGTGCGGAGAAAATTGTAAAGGAATGAGAATAATCTTTGCCATCCAATTGTATTTTTATTTCGTTTGGGCATATGGGAGTGAAAATGTTCTAGAATGGTCACTTTATGCCTTATTAATGTGGGTGGCAGGATATTATTTACATTCTTTCAATTGGGAAAAAAGAAAGAGCTATAGGATGGCTATAGCTCTTTACAGTTTGATTATTTTTAGTTTTATATTTTGTTGTAGGCTTTTATCATTCGTCGGGAATGACATCACCTTGTAAATTTTGTACATCATTTATCTTTTTCAATTGTTCTCTTTGTATATCGTGAGCATTTGAAATAGATATTTGCATTTTGTCAATAAAATCTATAGTTTTTAGTATACTTTGTTTTACATCTTCTAGATTATTGTAATTATTATTTCCGGATCTTGTTGGTAAATCAGTTGGCGAAGTTGTTTCTACATTATTTAATTCGTTCATCAATTCATTATAATCGAATGGTCTAGCAGATATATCACCATTTTGTTCAAGTATATTAGTTTGTTTCAGTAATCTTGTTAAAGTTCTTTCATCAAAATAATTATATAATGCCCTAATGCCATCTTCTAAATCTTGTTTAGTTTGAATGGCCATAAGTAAGATTGAGGCGCTTTTAGTTAGCTTATCTGCTATTTTATATTGGCCTTTTTGGTCTAATTTCTGGGCTATTTTGAGTATGTTAATCATTTCGTCTTGGTTTGAGTTGAATCTCTAATATTTCTTCAGGAAAACCTTTTTCAATTTCTTCCATAATTTCTGTAAATGTTTTTTCTTCTACGTTATTTTTTCTTTTATATAGGCCAGCTTTATTTAATTGGATCTCTATAGGATCGCTGGGATTGCCTGTTCTCACTTTATCAAATAAATCTTCAAAATTTTTAGCATCAATAGTTTTATGATGTTTATTAAGTCCTTCTTGAAGTGATTTATAAAGTTCGCCTTTTCTAACTTCTTCTAATTGAATTTCTTTTTGCTCTAATCTTTCTTTTTGTTCTAGAAGCGCTGTTTTAATAAATTTGCTCATTTTATTTTCCTAATAAGATTTTGATTCTTGTTTCGCTAAGTAGTCTAATTTCTTCTCGTCTAATTTCTGGCCACCAAATACATCGCTTTCTTTTTTTCCGAAGCCTGTCATTGTACTATAGGCTGCCACTGAGCCTGTATGTTTAATTTTTTTATTGATATTATCTATAAAAGATTGAACTTTATCAATTTTGGCTTGTGCATCTGCTAATTTATCTTGTGGTAAACTACTTTTCACTTTAATCATATAATTCATTACATCTTTGATTAATAATGGCGCTGTACTATTCTCTGGCATATTTTTATCAGACCAAGCTTTATAAATATTTTCAGCTTTATTTACCCATCTATCAAGTCCAGAAGAATTTACCTCAGGAGTTGTTGATGTTTCTGATGTTCCTGGTTTTAAAGTTCTAAGTTTTTCAGCAGCTTCGGGATGTTCACTATAATAATTGCTAAACTGATCGTGCATTTTTTCATCTATTTTTGAGAATTTCTCATAAGCTTTTTGTGATAAATTTTCTTGAGCTTGATCTTCCCAATATCCAACCTTATCTAAGTCATTTTTTTCAAAGGCTCTTCTGGTTAATGCAACATAATCTATGACTAATTCATCATCAGTCATACCTTCAGTTTTTCCAAATTCTACTCTATATCCTAAAGGTGGAGATTTTTTGAAAATTGATTGACTAGAACTTTGTGGAGTTGTTGTTGGTGTTTTTCTTGACTCCATTAAATTTACGACTTCTTGAGGTGTAGGAGGAGGAAGCCCTTTTTTATAATTATTGTCTCTAAGTTTGGTATATTCTTTTTGAAACCTTAATTCATCCATAAATCCAGGTTCCCAAGGCCAAGGTTTTCTTTGACTCATTCTGACCATCATTTCTGTAATTTCTGTTGCAGATTTATATAAGCCTAAATCTTCTAATTCATTACAAATTTCATTCATTGATGCTAAAATTTGTCTATTCATTGTTATTTCTCATAAGGGTTATTTATATAATAATGTACAGGAATAAGATTTATATCACCTCTTTTATAAGGTTTATTTTCCTCTTGACCCACTTCTTCTTATTCCTGGTTTTGGCGCATTTGATTGAGCTTTTTGATTTTTATTATCAATTAGGGATTTAGATTGATTATTATCTGCGCCTTTAAATTTATTTAATAGAGCTTCTTGTTCAGGAGTTAGTTTGTTTTTCATTTTTATTTGTTATCAGAGTTTACTAATTTTTCCCATTCTCTGTAAATTTGTTTGCCTTTAGTTTTGTCAGAGTTATATACTTGAGCTTGCATTTCGTTATATGCTTTTACTTTGCTCCCTAATTCTTCAGTTCTAGTTTTATATTTTTCAAAGTAATTTGATGCTTCATATTCTGCACCATAAGGCATATAGTTTGAATTATCTTGAATAGGTTTTTTAATTTCTTGTTTAGGTTTTAATACTGGTTTAGGAGCTACAGGTTTTTGCACTGGTTTTGGCGCAGATTTTTCTTCTACTTGTTTAGATATTGGTTTATTTGGTTTTACTACAGGTTTAGATACTGGTTGTTCAACTTGCTTTACAACTGGTTTAGATACTGGTTTAGATACTGGTTTAGATTGTTTATTTCTTTCATCAGTTATATCTTCCATTTGCATTTTTATAATTGGAGGAACAGGTTTACCTGCTGCAACTTCTTGATATGCTCCAACATACCAAGCTTCTAATGTTTCTTCTGCTGCTTCATATTTTGCTTTACGTGGTTGATATATATCTGGATTTGGGTTTGCACCAACAGAAATAAAAAGATCTCTTGCTTTAATCCATTCATCTCTTAATTTTCTGTACTCTTTTGTTTTGTGAATTTTACTGTCAATTTTAGGATGGCCAGATGTGAATTCTGTTACATTGAAATTAGGTGAACCTTTATATGTCTTTAAAGCTGGTGGTTTATAAAAATTCATAGGATTACTTACTGCTAATTTTGTAAATAAATTATTTAATATATGAGCCTCTTTTACAAAATCATTATTTTCTAATTCGTTAATTATATTGTGTAGCTGTGAAAGAACGTTTTTCATTTTATTACCTAGAACAGAGATATATTTATTTTTCTACATCATAATAAGAAAATCTTTTTTTATGCTTTTTGTCTTATTATTAAGAAAATTATATTTTTCTTAATATATCTTTTTTATTTTATGGGAATAATATCATTAAGATTTCTAAAAGGAAACTAAAATGAAAAAAGCGTTTACTCTTATCGAATTACTCGTTGTCATTGCAATCATAGCTATTTTGGCTGCAATTCTTTTCCCTGTTTTTGCCCAGGCTCGTGATAAGGCTCGTTCTGCATCCTGCTTATCCAATGAGAAGCAAATTGGTCTTGGACTTATGATGTATACCCAAGACTATGATGAAACTTATCCAACTGCATATATGTACAAGAACAACACTGCTACAACTAATGGTGGTAGTGCTGGTGGATATGTTCACTACTCAGCTATGATCCAACCTTACATCAAGAGCGATAAGGTTTGGGTATGTCCTTCTGATAAGTTGGGTGGTGTAGGTCCAGATAATCCTCCTTGTTTACCTTGGACTGATGTAAATACTCTTGGATGTGAAGCTCAAGTTCCACGTTTATCCTACATTCCTAATTCAGCTGTTCTGCCACGAAAAAGAGGCCCACAAGATGCGCCAAGTGTTGTTTCAATTGCTGCTGTAGATTTTCCATCTGACGTTATTGCAATTGCTGAAGCTACTAATCATTTGAGCTGTATTTTCTTGGGTAGTACTGGACAACTTAACACTGAAAGAAGAAATAAATCACATAGACCAACTAATGCTATGATGAGAACAGTTAGTGGCGGACAGTGGGCAGGGCAAAACGTGGCAGACGCTACCGGACCAATCTTTGCAATTACTAAGTTTGCTGCTGAAGGTGCTGAAGGTTGGGGTGGTCCATCTGATAGTGCGTTGAAGAATGGTACTGCTGGATGTAGATCTGTTGCTGCTGATGGTGGTCTTCATATCCGTTTTATGGAACCAGGCCGTCATACAGGTGGAAGTAATTATGTATTTGCTGATGGACATTCAAAGTGGTTTAGATTTGAATCAACCATCAACCCAAATAATTTCCTCTGGGGCAAAAGTTATTATCCAACAGGTCAAAGTATTCTTGATCAAAATGGTAACCCTGTAAGATAATTCTTTTACTGATAAAAAAAGATCTACAAAATTGTAGATCTTTTTTTATTTTAATATTTCTTTCATTTATTGAACATATAATATTATTGTTCGTCTAATGAACAGAGGTAAAAATTATGAACAAGATTTTGGTTTCTCTTGCAGCTTCATTAGCTGTTCTCGGTGTCGTTTTTGCACAGGTTCCAGGTGGGATTCAAGAAGCTCCACGTCCAGGACAAACTCCATTTCCTCTTGGCCAGGGTGGAATGAGAATGGGTGGTGGAGGAGGAAGTGTTGCTGCTTCTGGAAATTTTGTTTATGTTCTTTCTGGCAACACTCTTTATCAATTTAGTGCTGATGGTCTTAGATTTGTGGCAAAGACAACTCTTCCAACTAATGATCGTCGTGGTGGTGAAGATGGATCTGCTGGACGTGGTGGCGGACGTAGAAACGATCCTCCAGCAAAGTAAAAGAGCAGACTAATAATTAAAAAACAGGGGCTTTGAAAAAGTAGCCCCTGTTTTTTAATTATAGGATGCGAAATAGGAAACTGTATACTAAATAATGGAATATTTATCATATGAAACGGTACAGCTTTAGAGTTATCATCGCAGGCATCAAAGAAGACATTCAAGGTATTTGTAATTTTCTTGGAAAAGATGATGAGTTTTGCAAAGGCTTAAGAGAAAAAGTTAAAGCATATGAAAGTAGATTTCAAGTTTTCGCTGCTTGGTTATTTGCCCGTGGTATTGAGCCTGAAGAATATGTACTAGCCCTTCAAAAGTATATTGATTCTAGAAGATTAGATCCATCTAAAATTAAAGTTAGTAAAAATGCAATTCAAATAAATGATGATAAATTTGAAAATGCATTAGAATTTACAGAATATATTCACGCTAATTATCCTGTATTGGAAGTTGAAAAAACACAAGATAATGTTGTTTCTGATGAAGATATTCCTTTAATAGCGAACGAAGACAATTCAATACAAATTTTTGAAATTAATAATGCTAATGATGGTAGAAGATTAGTTGGCGGTGATACTAAATGGTGTATTGGTTATAGTGGCCCAAATAATATGTGGCAATCATATAGAGATAACCACGATGCTTCATTTTTTGTAGTAGTTGATAATAATCCTCCAACCCCTGAACAGAGAAAAGTAGCAATTGACTTTACTGGTC
>JACCDX010626763.1_pt1 | contig 15694 bp, 13 predicted proteins | sample 7449681 | NCBI WGS metagenome assembly JACCDX01 (sample SAMN15323450, study PRJNA562643) | freshwater metagenome | isolation source: river surface water | place: USA:Blue River Watershed | collected 2017-08-18 | reverse complement strand
TACATTGGTAGCGGGGGCAGGATTTGAACCTACGACCTCTGGGTTATGAGCCCAGCGAGCTACCGAGCTGCTCCACCCCGCGTCGGAAGTGTCAGTCTACGACGAGGTGGCTACTTCCACCAAATCGCATACGTAGCGCTCGAGAAGAGATTACTTACGTGATTGTGCAGAAATCGCAGCAGCGATAGCTGCCTTCAAACGGTCTTGTGCTCGACCGTATGCAGCGAAATCTCCCTTAGCAAGTGCAGCCTGTCCATCAGCGATTGCTTGCTTTGCACTTTGTAGTGCACTCGCAAGATCTGCAGAACTATTTGATGTAGTTGGTGATGAAGCAGATGCATTTGTTCCGGAGTTGCCACCGAATACTTGATCAAGTGCACCCTTGAGTGAACTATCAAAACCGATTACATCTCCGAATGAGACAAGAACTTTCTGTAGCAATGGATATGCAGATGAGTTACCTGTTGCACGAACGTAGACCGGCTGCACATAGAGCAGACCATTTCCTACTGGAAGTGTGAGCAAGTTACCAAGTACTACATCTGAACCACCTTGGCGCAGAAGTGAGAGCGCGTTTGCAACTTCTGGCTTAGCTTCAAAGTTAGAGGCAACCTGTGAAGGACCAGCGATATTGGTGCTTCGAGGAAGTTGCAGCACGGTGATCTTGCCGTAGTCAGGACCTGCATTGGAGTTCACTGCAGCAAATGCAGAAAGGTTTTCACGTCCACCGCGAGGTACAAATGGTGTTGTCAATGAGAAGGCAGGCTTTGCAGAGCCTGGCATCTGCACTGTCATGTAATAAGGAGGTTGCGCACCAGCGTTAGCTCCGAATGTTGATGGATCGCGAGGTACGCGCCAGAAATCTTGACCGCCGTAGAACGCTGCTGCGCTCTTCACGTGATACGAACTCAAGATATCGCGCTGCACTCGGAACATATCTTCAGGGAAGCGGATGTGCTCGAGCAGACCCTTAGAGATAGTTGATTTAGGCTTCACTGAGTTAGGGAAAGCCTTCATCCAAGTCTTCAGTACAGGGTCCTTGGTATCCCACTGATACAAAGTCACAGTTCCGTCATATGCATCGACAGTTGCCTTCACAGAGTTACGAATGTAGTTAACAGTTCGATTTGCCTGTGCGGTAATTGATGCTGAATTTGAAGTCAACGCATCGTTTGTAGCTGTCGCAAGAGATGTTGACTGTGAATATGGATAGCCAGCACTTGTTGTATATCCATCAATAATCCATGTGATCTTGCCATCGACAATTGCAGGGTATGGATCTCCGTCAAGTGTGAGCCATGGAGCAACCTTGGCAACGCGTTCACGTGGTGAACGGTTGAAGAGAATCTTTGAATCTGCATTGATGAGGTTGGAGAGAAGAATGCGCTGCTCACCGTATTTCACAGCAAAGATCAACTTATTGAGAAGGCTTCCGACAGGGACGCCACCGTTACCTGTGTAGGTGTAGTTCTTCTGTCCATTTGCAGATGCATCATCTGGGTAGTCAAATTCAACTGGTGAGTTTGTCTTCTTTCCGCCAATGATGGAGTAATCCGGAACGTTTTCACCGAAGTACACACGTGGCTGGAATCCGCCGAGGCCCTTAGTTGGTGGAAGATCGCCCACAATAAAGTTTGGCTTTCCATCAGCATCGACTGTGTTGCCATATGCAGCAACGAAACCAAAACCGTGTGTGTATACAAGGTGGTCGTTGATCCAGTTACGGCTTGGGTTTCCATCAATATTTAATTCACGAACAGCTACGACAGCATCGCGAGAGACTCCGTTCACTGTGTAGCGGTCAACGTCGAGTGATTCTGGGAATGTGTAATAAGGCTTAATCTGCTGGAGCTGACGGAATGTTGCTGAAAGGACGTTTGGATCCATCAAACGAATATTTGCAATCGTTGCTGCATCCTTTGCAAGCTGACCGGCACTTGTTGAAAGGGTTGCGTTGTAATCCTTCATCTCGACCTGGTTGAGGTCATAAGCAGCTCGGGTGGCATCAATATTGCGCTGAATGTAAGGCGCTTCCTTTGATGACTCAGATGGCTTTACCTGGAACTGCTGGATAGCTGCTGGGTAGATTCCAGCGATAAGAACTGATGAGATTACGAGAAGCGCTGTTCCTGCTGCGGGTAGCAACCATGAACGACGCACGATATTTGCAAAGAAGAGGATGGCGCAGACAACTGCGATGGCAGAAAGGATTGCCTTTGCAGGAAGCACTGCGTTCACATCGGTATAGGTCGGGCCAGTAATCAACTTGCTCTCTTTGAGGGCGAGTGCGTAACGGTCGAACCAATAAGCAACTGCCTTAAGAAGAACGATAAGTCCGAGAAGAATAGAAATCTGAACGCGAGCTGCAACTGTTGTGCGATCTGTCTGAACGTTGGTGCGGATTCCACCATACATGTAGTGGACAAAAGCCGATGCGAGTGCGGCAAGGACGAGAGTTGAGATTGCCCAACCGATGATTGCCTGCCACATAGGAAGTCGGAAGGCGAAGAAAGAGATATCTAAACCAAATTGTGGATCGGTGACACCGAAATCTGTTGCATTCTTAAAGAGCAACCATTCGCGCCAAAAGACCAAACCTGACGAACCGGCGAAGTAAGTAATCGCTGCAACAACACCGACAAATACCCATGTACGAATTGGCTCAATCTGGGCACGCAATCTTTCAAGCCCACTGACTTCGATGCTTACTGGAACGTAGAGAGGACGGCGCTTATATGCGAGATAAATATTGAGAGAGATGATGAGGGAGGTAACGATTCCTACGACGAGGAAGAGTTGAATCTTTGTTGCAAGAACTGTTGTCCAGACATCTGTGAAATCAACAGATTGGAACCAGAGCCAGTCGACGTAATAACCGCTGAAGTAGGTAACAAGTGCACCTAAGGCAACGAGGATTGCTGCAGTTATAACAAAAGGGCTGCGATTTCTATTCATACTCCTAGGTTAGTGCAACCGCTCAGACCCCGAAAACTGGAGTGGGAGGGCTCTCTGAGGAATGAGATAGCTTCATCGAGGCTGGAAACGGCAACAACTGCGATACCGCTGACATCACCTGGGATTTCATCGCAATTATCGCGGGCGGCAAAGAGAATGCTCGCTCCTGCCTTCTTGGCGGCAATAATTTTCTCCGAAATTCCCCCGATTGCACCGACCTTTCAGGCGGGAGAAAGCGTGCCAGAACCGGCAATTTTCCGTTCCTGCAAAATATCTTCAGGTGTCAGTAACTCAATCAAAGCCAAAGAGAAGATAAGCCCTCCACTTGGACCTCCCACATTAGGGAGTGAGACTTTTACTGCGCGATCTGTGAGCTTAGAAGTATCAACGCTCGGAAACTCTTTCTTAAGAAGTGCCTTCGTTGCAAGGAGTGCGTCGCTTTGAGAATCTTCCATCTCAATCTTGGCTTTCTTCTCTTCAGCCTTTGATGTTGTGTTGCGCTTATAAATTACAGAACGAGGAAAGACGACGCAATCCGCGCGAGCCCAACAGGTGAGTACTTCTGCTCCGAGAATTTTTGCATCGGGATTTGAAACCCAAATGGAGAGAAGGTAAATCTGACCATCCGGCTGATATGTCGTAGCGACTTTCTTATCGACAGTAAGAACCTTTGGAAATAGTGGTGTTCCTTCGCCCGGTTGAATCACTGAAAAATTAACTGGAAGAGCTAATGGGAGTAAGAAGAGAGCTATAAAGAAAGCTTTGATGGTGCGAGGCGTATGAGAGAAGCGCACGGAGCGAGCCACTTGCTAAATGGTTTAACGAATCTGATCTTCAGGAAGTGAAGATGTGGTGGGAGGAATTTCTTCGTGGATTGGTTGTTCGCGGAAAGACTCTTGGAATCTCTGGAACTGGCCCACAGAGCGAGAAGTCTCGGATTCGAACTTCGATTTAAATTTAGATACCCAGATGACATAACCGATTGCGCCAAAGAGGCCTGCTGCAGGAACTACCCACCAAATAAGGGCGGCAAATGCGCTGGTTCCGGCAGCTGCGTTAATCGGGGACATGCAAAAATCCTAGTGCTTTCGGGAAGAAAGTGCCCACTCCACTTGTTACATACCTTAGATAAGGCTGTCGATACTTGCTCTCGATAGAATCAATCTGGCCACTAGGGCCTTCGCGCTTAAAGGAGATCTTGATGACACCTTTTGGATTCACGCCTGATGATGGCGATGAAGAAAATGGTAAGCCAGAAGACTTAAACGCGATGATGCGTCAGATGCAAGAGCAGATTCAGAAACAATTTGAACAGCTTGGAATTAACCCAGCCGGTTTTGTAAATCCCTTTGCAGCATTTGCTCAAGGAGGGCAAGAAGCACTGCCTCCAACTGTGGTCCGCGATACCGCAAAGAAATTTGTACAGGCACAAGGTTCACAACCAATCGGAACAAAAGATGTCACCGTAGTAAATAGCGCTTTTGAGATTGCAGACCTCTGGCTCAATGAGGCAACAGTCTTTCCTGCAACTACCGGAAATACATCTCATCGATCAGTGAGCCGACTCGATTGGGTAGATGAGACTCTCAAAGGTTGGCAGGCAACCATGGAGCCACTTGCAACAGGTCTCACCGCTGCGATTTCAACTCTGCTCGATGAAGCGATGGCGCAACAGGCTCACGATCCTGAAAATGGCGAAGCTATGGCAGGACCGATGGGAACTATTGCTGGGCTTTTGCGCACCTTCATCGGCTCACTTATTGCTACACAGCTAGGCCAAGCAATTGGCAGCATCTCTGCAACTGCAACAGGTGCACATGATGTGGGACTTCCTTTGCTCGATCCTGCGCGCCCGCTACTCATCCCTGAAAACATTGAGAAGTGGAGCGCTGATCTTGAGATTCCAAAGACCGAGGTCTACCTATTCCATGCCCTGCGCGAAGCAGCGATTGCACGCCTCTTTGAACACAACCCTTGGATTGTTTCCTATATCCGTAGCGCAATAGTTGATTATGGCCGCGGAATCCATATCGATATGGAAGCTATTCAACGCCAGGCAGAAGATGCAATGCAGAACTTTGATCCATCACAACTCAACCCTGAATCCGGCGAAAACTCATTCACTATTGCTCTCAACAACGGAATCTTTACTCCGGAAGAAACTCCGGCACAACGAGCAGCTCTCTCAAAGCTCGAGACAGCACTTGCACTTGTCGATGGTTGGGCAGATGAAGTGACAACTTTGGCTGCAGGTGATCGACTTCCATCACTTACTCAACTTCGCGAGATGTATCGACGTCAACGCGCAACAAATGCACCGTCACAACAACTCTTTAAATCTCTCTTGGGACTTGAAGTGACGCCAAAACTTGCCCGCGAAGCGAGCGCCTTCTGGCAGAAGGTGCGTGAATCGAAAGATATCGCTGCACGCGATCACATCTGGAGTGGAATTTTGCCAAGCGCTGAAGAGTTGTTAGATCCTGAGAAGTTCTTAACGTCGACTGAGGTTCCTGATGACCTCAGCGGCCTGCTCTAATCGCAATTTATTAAGGGAAAAGAAAAGCGAAGTCCCCGGGCGCACATTTTGATATCAGCCTTCCCCTTGCTGATATCAAACGGTTATCCGAGGACTTCGTATGCGAAAAGTACGACGAATACTGAGCAGAATCAAATGAAAATGGCGAAGACACAGAAATTTTTTTCTGTCAAAAACTTTGATTTCTCCTTCAATATTTATTGCATCTAATACATTTCTGCTGTGACATCCTCAATGACTACTGGAGACTTTTCGAGCAACTTTGAAGAAGTCACTCTCCCTGGGGTCGACGAGGGTGAAATCCTTGTTATTCGTTCTACTCGTCGTAAAAAGAGCATCTCGGCCTATCGCCAAGGCGGTCGCATCGTCATCTCTATCCCTGCCCGCCTGAGCAAAGCTGATGAGCGAGCTATCGTCCCCGAGATGATCGCCAAGATTCGCAGCCAAGAAGAGGCAAAGACCCCGGGAGAAGCCGATCTCATCGCCAGAATCGACCAGCTCCTCACAGAATTGGCCCCTGAGATCACCGAACGCCCAGTTTCGGTCTCCTGGCGGGCGATGCGCGAGCGTTGGGGCTCATGCACGAGCGTCGACCGCTCTATCCGCATCTCAGACCGCCTCAAGTTGGCACCCGCTTACGCCCTGGATTACGTCCTCTTCCATGAGGCGATCCACCTCCAGTACTTCGACCATGGCGCCGAATTCACCGAAGTTCTGGCTCGATTCGAGGATTCTGAGCTGGCCAGCGCCTATCTCGATGGCTATGAGGCGGCAGAACGCGCCCTCTTAGCCCCCGTTGAACTCGAGAAGATCTAGCCCAACCGCTGCGGCGACTCCTCCGAATCTCCACGCACAATTCACGCGTAGAAACCGACTTTTGAGCGTGAGCGGGGGTATTGTTTCAGCCAGTACACATGAGCGCCAAGCACATGGGTCGAACGGAGGCAAAAATGACAGAGGTAGAGACATACAAGGGTGACGCTTACTGCGTTAAGTGCAAAGAGAAGCGTGATTTCGAGGGTACTGTAAAGATCTCAGACTCTGGTCGTCGCATGGCACAGGGCATCTGCCCAGTGTGTGGCACCAAGGTAAATCGCATTCTCGGCAAGAAGCCAGAATAAGTTTTACGTCACTATACGTAGTGATAACCCTCGTCCTTATGGGCGGGGGTTATCTCTTTTTCCACAGAAAATAGCTGCGCTCGCAGTAGCGCGCGTGCACCGCCCCAGAATTCGCCGCTATGAGAACACTCAAGCGCGGCACATCATTGTTTGAAACCACAACTCCTGGAGAATTTTTCTTAGGAACCTCGGCGCGAGCAATTCGCATCTACACAGCTGAGCAGAAAATTATCGCTGAGCATCTTGCTCAAGGAGTAAACGAAGACGACATCCCGCGCATCAGTGGCGTTTCATCGATCGCGATACATAATCTGATGACCGAGCTCGCGCACCAATCACTGCTTGATACATCGCAGGGATCAATCACCATTAGCGATCGATTTATCTCAAAGATTGATGGTCGAGCTTCGAAGAATAGTAAACCGCAACGTGACGGGGCATACATTCAACTTCAGAATCGAATCGCTCCAGAACTCGAGCAGGCTACATGGAGCGCAGATGTCACAGATGGCGGAGTCGCGCTATTGAGTGCACGCCAAAATTTCCTGATTGAGATTTCAGGTAGCAATCGCGTTGCCACAATTCTTCACTCCCTACTTCTTGCAAGCGGATTCACGCAATCCCGTTTTGCTCCCGGGGCTCGAGGTCGCCACGCACAGATAGGTGATTTGGATATTGCTGTCGATGGAATTACTTCATCCCAGTATGGCTTTTCATTTATCAAAAACCGCGAGGACATCAGGCGCGATTACTCACTCTTCCCACTCGATAAGAGCGCCAATTACCTGGATGAGGCATCAACCCCTGACCTTGTAATTATCTGTGGAGATATTGACCCTGAAAAGTTGGCCTTATGGATGAGCTACGGCCAAACATTTATTCATATTCCGCATCCTGAAGGTGGTCGCGCAAAAATTGGCCAGATAGTAATTCCTGGAAAGACGCCATGTCTTCGCTGTGCAGAGTTGGTCGAAAGAGATCAAAGTGGAGTTATCTCGCAAAGAGTTCTGAGCGCTGAATCGACTCAGGAATATCCCCACATTGCAGCTCACGCAGTTGCTGCCCTTGCTGCATCGCAGGTTATTGCCTATTGCGATGGCGCCACGCTTTCAGAAGGAGAAGTACTGAAAGTTGTTGAGCTCTTTGGAAAAATCACGATTATTGATTACCAGAGACTTGCGCAACCACAGGTGGTGGCGATTACTCGCCATCCACTCTGCGGATGCGCTTTTTAAGTTACTTTTTAGATCTCGCTCTCGATGAGACGAGCGGCTGCAATCACCTGACGTGGTGGTCGACCAGCGCGACGCTTACGTTCGATGATGACGCCATCTTCAATCAATTGGCCACCCCATACGCCACATGGTTCTTGGCGTGAAAGCGCGCCATCGAGACACTTGTTACGTGATGGGCATGTGCCGCAGAGCGCCTTAGCCTCTGCAATTCCCTGGTCAGTCTCTGAGTAGAAGAGCTCAGGATCTGCAGAATGGCATGGGAGCGTAAAAGCCTTGGCGTTGTCATATGTGAATGTCACATCCTTCAAGCCAATCTTTTCGCCGCTATCTGCCCAGCCTGGTACCTGTAGTTCGCTGAAGAGAACTGTCATAGCTCTCACCTCTTCTCTCTATTTCTAGATCTTTCGATCTATCTCGTTTCTTTATATTTCTTTTTCTGTCTTGCGTTGGTGGAAATAAAAAAGGACCTACAAATCCTTGGTGGATTTGAGGCCCTTGTGGGTTCTGTTCGAATTACTCGACTAGAGCTCCTGTGGCCTCAACCACTGCATAAAAGTTGGCGTAAAACGCTGACTTTGTTGCTGTGGGCCAAGCTGCGCGCTTATGAGTGCGCTTAGCTGTAGCTGTTGAGGTTGTATGAGCAGCAGAAGGAACAGACGCACGAGCGCCTGCTGTTGTTGAAGCGAATACTGAATTCATTTCAACTCCTTCTTCTAGTAGATGGAGTAAGGGTACGCGAGGGTTCTTCGTTCTGGCAACCCAATTAAATTGCTCGTAATTGGTCTAAGAACCCGCGAGTAACCCGGATTCACGAAGGAATGGGCTGGGGCTCTTGCGGTAGGAAATATGGAGATCCGCTTTGGCGCGGGTGATTCCCACATAAAAGAGGCGGCGCTCTTCATCGATGGAGGCATCAGCTACCGGCAACTGCCCTTCGGAAGCGCCAATCAAGAAGACGCGCTCCCATTCAAGACCCTTGGCCGCATGCAGAGTTGCAAGGGTAACGACCGGCATTGTTGGTGGATTGTTCTGCTGAACTCGATCTTCAACTTCGCGTAGGTAACCCCGCAGAGTTTTCGGAGTGAAGTTCTCATCGCTATCGAGTTCGCGAGCCAAGTGAAGTAGCGCTGCAATTCCATCAATGGCTTCATCAGTTAGATAAGGCTGCGCAAGAGTGCGAAGTTCATCTATCCAACCTTGGCCTTCTGCAGGAATAACGGAGGCTTTACGAACTTCGCCGAGGAAATCACGAACTTCCTTACGATCAAAGAAACGCTCTGTGCTTCGTACTTGGTAAGGCAGGTTGACCTTCACCATGGCTCTTTCGACGCTCTTCAACTGTGAATTGGTGCGGGCCAAGATTGCGACTTCATGAGGTGGTGTTCCTGAATTTAGAAGCGCTGTGATTTCTGAAAGAACTCCAGTGACTTCGGCAGCTTCATCCGAATAGCCAACAACGCTTGGTGCGCTGCCATGGTCATTCTGGGCAACAAGTTCTTGTCCCATAGATCCATAACGCAAGAGCGCATTGGCGGCAAAGGTAATCTCTGGAGTTGAGCGATATCCAGTGCTCAGGCGAATCACTTCTGCATCAGGAAAACGTTGGGTAAAGGTATTCAAGAAAACTGGAGTAGCGCCTGCAAATGAGTAAATGGTTTGCGCGGGATCGCCCACAACGCAGATATCGTTTCGTTTTCCGAGCCAAGCGTTTATCAAGCGCTGTTGAACTGGTGAAACATCCTGGTATTCATCAATCGTGAAGTATCGGTATTGATCTTGCACGCGTTCGCGGACTTCTCGCTCTTCTTCAAGCATTGCCGCACACAAGAGAAGTACATCTTCAAAGTCGATTGCGAGCTCTTGCTTCTTCACTGATTCATAGGCGGTATAAATTTGCACCATCTGCTCAGGCAAGACGCGCGGCTTCTGCATGCGCTTAGATATTTCATCGACATAATCACTTGGAGCTACTTGTGAAACCTTCGCCCACTCAATTTCAGATGCAATATCTCGCATCAGCTCACGGTTTGTTGCACGGATTGAATCACTTAGTCCAGCGCGATTGATTGCCTCGGTGAGAAATCCCGTCTTTGTTGTCATCAAATCCGGTGTGCGACCACCAAATACAGATGGCCAGAAGTAGAGCAGTTGCTTCAGAGCAGCTGAGTGAATTGTGCGCGCTGCAACGGTGGGAACGCCGAGCGAGCGAAGGCGTGCGCGCATTTCTCCTGCTGCTTTTGCGGTGAAGGTAAGTGCCAATACTTTCTGCGGATCCATCGTTCCGATAGCTGCTGCATATGCGATGCGGTGCGTGATGGCGCGAGTTTTGCCAGTGCCTGCACCTGCAATAACGCAGACAGGTCCACGTGTGGCAAGTGCTACTGCGCGTTGATCAGGATCAAGTGCAGCGAGGATCTCGTCTTCTAAGGCCATGTGATGACTCCATCTAAATGGCGGAGAGTTAACGCCACGTTTCGCCGCCTTGCGCGGTCTCCCCGAGCCATCCTTCAATCATCTTGCGAGCAACAGAGATAGTTGGTGGAAGCAGAAGTGAACCATTGGCTGCTGCAGCTTTAAGTTCTGCGCGGCTAAACCATTTCACTTCGGTGATTTCTTCTCCATCACCCTTTGCAACTCCTGGGTTATCAGTAAATGCTTCAAATGCAATCATGATGCTGGCAGGAAATGGCCACGGTTGTGAGCCGAGATATTTGATTTCGCTGACAGTGATTCCAGATTCCTCAAAGACTTCACGAGAAACACATTGTTCAAATGTTTCACCTGGTTCAAGAAAACCTGCAAAAGTTGAGAAGCGACCTTCGGGCCAGACTGGTTGATGTCCCAACAGAATTCGATCATCGCGATCCTTAATTAATACGATGACTGCAGAATCTGTTCGTGGGTGATGCTGGCTCTGATCTGCATCACAGAAGCGCGCTGCTCCGCCGAGATCAACACGGGTTGGTCCACCGCAGCGAGGGCAACGTGGATGTGCGCGATGCCAATTGCTAATGGCAGTTGCATGAAGTGAAAGTTCAAATTCCATCGGTGAAAGTTGTGCGCCAACTTCGCGAAGCGTTGTGAATCCGGCGATCTTTACTTCATCTGACACATCGTCAACCCACTGGGTATCCCACGCGAAGTAAGGAGCACGAGTTTCCAGGTCTAGACCTAAGAAGTAGCGGGCACCTTCAGTGAATTTTCCTGAAGAAATTAACTCGGCAATCTGGGTGGCACCAGTAAATGTGAGTTTCTCATCGACTGATGCGATGCGACCTTCTGCGATATGAAGGATCTTCGCTTTCTGCCACAGAGTGTCGAGGGTGCCTTGATTAGTGCGCAGTTCTCCGGCGCGATCTATGTGGGAAGGGTGCTGATGAATCGCGCTCACAGGTGCAGGTTACTAGTCTGTGGGGGTGCGCCTCACCTCATGGAATCTCCTGCATGGAATGGCCATTCCCCCTCAAGCAAACGTTGATACCGGCTCGCTCCATCGCGCGGTTCAATCCCTGGATTCCGATATCTTCGCTTTTCAGGAAGTCGATCACTTCTTGCCGCGTTCCCAATCTCGACCTCAGATGAGAGATATCGCCGAAAGTATTGGTGCTCGCGATTGGGCGATGGCGCCAAGTGTTATTGGCACTCCCGGTGAATCATGGAGAAAGCTAAATTCTTCTGAACCAGAAATTATTTCGACTGCTTCAAATCATGCGGAGTTAATGCACGAAAGTTATGGAATCGGGATTGTCTCCAAAGTTCCTGTTCTGAGTTGGCATCGACTTAACTTAGGAAATTCTCCACTTGGACTTCCGCTGATTGTTCCTGGTGATGAAACCGGAAAAGGAAAACCGCGATTTATTTATGTCAAAGACGAACCACGTCTTGCACTTGCTGCAGTTCTTGAAAATGGATTTACCGTTGTCAATACGCATCTCTCATTTGTTCCAGGATTTAACCTCGCGCAATTACGTCGTGTGAAAAAGTGGGCGCTAGAGATCGCAGAATCAACAGGTACTCGCGCCATTGTTTTGGGTGATCTCAATCTGCCCAAGAATCTTCCGGTTGCCGGATCTAGTTGGAAATCCATGGTCACACAGAACACCTACCCAAGTTGGGGTGCCAAGATTCAATTCGATTACATCCTCACCCGAGACCTCGTATTCGGTGAATATTCTGTGAGGGACTTTGCGCCTATGGGAGTGAGTGATCACCTTCCTATCGGTGTTGAAATCTTCGAATAGCTACTTCAAATAGTGCAATTGCTATGGATTGATTAACCTTGGCCCATGACTAAAGAATCAACTCCTTCATATTCGACTAATGCTGCTGCACAGACATCAGCGGCACAGTGTCCATACACAGGCAGCAAGCTCAATAAGGCAGGCACCTACAACACTGATTGGTGGCCTAACCAACTCGATCTCACTGTGCTTCGTAGCAATACAGAGAAGTCAGATCCCATGGATCCAGATTTTGATTATGCAAAGGAATTTTCAAAGCTCAATATCAAGAATGTAAAGAAAGATATTGAAGAGTTGATGACAACATCACAAGAGTGGTGGCCAGCAGATTACGGACATTACGGTCCATTCTTTATTCGTATGGCATGGCATAGCGCTGGTACATATCGCACCTACGACGGTCGCGGTGGTGCAGGTGCAGGGCTACAACGTTTTGCACCACTCAATAGCTGGCCAGATAACGTCAACCTCGATAAGGCGCGTCGTTTGTTGTGGCCGATTAAGCAGAAGTACGGCAAGAGTTTGTCATGGGCAGATCTCATGATCCTTGCAGGTAACTGCGCACTTGATTCAATGGGTCTTAAGACATTTGGTTTCGGTGGAGGACGTGCAGATGTCTGGGAGCCAGATGAGACTTACTGGGGTAAAGAACAAGAGTGGCTAACCAATGAACGTTATAGCGGTGACCGTGAACTCGAGAATCCACTTGCTGCAGTTCAGATGGGTCTGATCTATGTAAACCCTGAAGGTCCAGATGGAAATCCAGATGTTCTTGCATCAGCACGCGATATCCGCGAAACATTTGCGCGCATGGCGATGAATGATGAAGAGACAGTTGCACTCATTGCAGGCGGTCATACATTCGGTAAGGCGCATGGCGCAGCTGACCCAGGTAAGCATGTAGGTGCAGAACCTGAAGGTGCACCTATCGAAGAGATGGGCCTTGGCTGGAAGAACTCATTGGGCAAGGGAAATGGCGCAGAGACAATCTCAAGTGGTCTCGAAGGCGCATGGACTCCAACTCCTACAAAGTGGGATAACACCTACTTTAAGACGCTCTTTAAGTACGAGTGGAAGCAGACAAAGTCACCAGCAGGAGCCACACAGTGGATTCCAACTGATGAATCGGCTGCAAAGGCTGTTCCTGATGCACACATCAAGGGCAAGACACATGCCCCAGTTATGTTTACAACAGATTTGGCGATGCGCATGGATCCTGCATACGAAAAGGTTTCTCGTCGCTTTGCAGAAGATCTCGATGCATTTGCAGATGCATTTGCACGCGCGTGGTTCAAACTTACCCACCGCGATATGGGCCCAGTTGCTCGTTACTTAGGACCTCTTGTTCCAAAAGAGCAATTGATTTGGCAGGATCCACTTCCTGCAGCACCAAAGTCAACTATCTCTAAGGCAGATGCAGAACTTCTTAAGAAGAAAATTCTGAAGAGTGGGCTATCAGTTTCACAATTGGTGACAACTGCGTGGGCATCTGCAGCTTCCTTTAGAGCCACAGATAAGCGCGGTGGTGCCAACGGTGCACGTATTCGCCTTGAGCCACAGCGCAACTGGGCTGTGAATAATCCGAAGGAACTTGCAAAGGTTCTCAAGGAGCTTGAGAAGATTCAGGTGACTTTCAATAAGCGAGCAAAGAAGAAGATTTCTCTCGCTGATCTGATTGTCTTGGCCGGAACTGCAGCAATTGAAAAGGCGATTGATAACGCTGGATTCTCAATCAAGGTTCCATTTACTCCAGGTCGCACCGATGCAACCCAAGAACAGACTGATGTTGCTTCCTTTGCAGTTCTTGAACCAACTGCAGATGGCTTCCGCAATTACATGGGTGCGGGACATTCGCATACAGCTGAAGAACTTCTCGTTGATCGTGCAGCACTGATGGGGCTCACCGCTCCTGAGTTAACTGTGCTCGTCGGTGGAATGCGCGTTCTTGGTGCTAACTACGACGGCTCTAAGGCCGGAGTACTTACCCATAAGAAGGAGACGCTCAGCACCGACTTCTTTATCAATATCTTGGATATCAAGTATGAGTGGGCCCAAAAAGCAGGCGAAAGCAACGCTTTTGAAGCACGCGACCGCAAGACCGGAAAAGTTAAGTGGAGCGCTACTCGCGCTGATTTGGTCTTCGGATCTAACTCAGAACTTCGCGCTCTCTCAGAGGTCTATGCAAGTAATGATGCAGAGAAGAAGTTCATCAAGGACTTTGTCGCTGCATGGACCAAGGTCATGAACCTTGATCGCTTCGATCTAAAGAAGTAATTACTACTTCACACTCAACAGATCGATGAGTTGAGCTTCCGAAAGGAGGTTTGCTCGTCGATCTGTTGTATTTGTGGGCACGTAATGGAAAGCCGCCGTTACCTGATCGACAGATATGCCTTGTAACTTAGCCCACGCTAAACGATAGACGGCAAGCTGGACAGCAGAAGATTCACCCAGCACCTTAGAACCAGTCTTCCAATCGACTACTTCAAAACCTGTTTCAGTCTTATAGACAGCATCGATGCGACCACGAACAAGAACACCTGCGATCACAGTTTCAAATGGAACTTCAACGGCATGTGGTTGAAGTGGCGCCCAACTTGATGCAAGCCACTTAGCTTTAAGGTCTTCAAGTTTCTGATCTTCTTCAAATGGCGTTAAGAGATCAAAATCTTCATCATCAAAGAGAGTCTTAGCATTGAAGTGGCTTTCAATCCATAAGTGGAAAGCTGTTCCGCGATGTGAGTATTCATCCATCGCGCGCGGCATTGGTCTGCGAATTGTGCGTGCAAGTTCGGCAGGATCTTGATGCAGTGCAATCAGGGATGAAGTTGATAAACGGGCAGGCAGCGCAACATCGAGAGCACCTGCTTTATATTCGTTAAATTCAGCGATGATGGCCTGTGCATCTTCAACTAAACCACGAAGCTCTTCACTCGGTGCTATTGCAAGGTCGAGCGGAGCCGAAGATTCAACGAGAGCCACCGTGCGATTGAAATCTGCGCGGCGATTGCCCAGCGGATCCCGTGGCCAGACAGCTGTAATCTCAATATCTTTTGCTGGATTTCGGTCGGTACTGGCCGGGGCAACGGGGGCTGAAAGCACTGTCCCTACTGCACTTGCGACCTCAAGGACCTTTTCATATAGGACCGATGGAGCCACAGGTTTTGCACCATCTCGCCAGAATGAAGTGGAACAGAAGAGGTGGGTGCGAGCACGAGTCATTGCGACATAACCAAGACGAATCTCTTCGCGCATCTTGAAATCAACGCACTCTTGAGCGAAGGCATCGATTGCCTTCTTGGCTGCTGCATTTGTTGTTGCTGCGCTCCAAGAAAAAACCGGCAAGATATCTGCATCACCTCGCAACGCAAATGGAATATGGCGTTCGTTGGTAATCCAGTTATCGGGGTCAGATGTATTGGCACCCGGGAAAGTTCCTTCAGCAAGCCCAGGAACTGCAACGACATCCCATTCGGCGCCCTTAGCCATATGGATGGTAAGAATCTGAACGACAGATGCATCGACATCTGGTGCTCCTGCTTTAAGTCCACCCTCTTCTTCGCTGGCCACATCTAACCATTGCAAGAATGCCGAAAGCGTTCCGCC
>JACCDX010881235.1_pt1 | contig 15695 bp, 15 predicted proteins | sample 7449681 | NCBI WGS metagenome assembly JACCDX01 (sample SAMN15323450, study PRJNA562643) | freshwater metagenome | isolation source: river surface water | place: USA:Blue River Watershed | collected 2017-08-18 | reverse complement strand
AATCGTTACCTCTTTACTGCCTAATGCAAGAAGTGATGACAGTGCACTGCTTGCTTTAGCCTTTGCTCGAGTTTCCAAGTAGCGACCAAGAATGACAAAGAAGATAACTCCTGCAGCAACTTCGGTGTAAACATCGCCGGCACCAGTTGAGTTTGCATAAATCGACCAACCAAATGCAGCTAATGAACCCATTGAAATTAAGTTATCCATGGTTGGATGCTTGAGGTTTCTAAGAGCTGCTCTATGAATTGGATAGGCAACAATTAATACAACTGGCGCACTAAGTGCAATTACTACCCATGCAGTTGGTGAATACAAAGGATGTGGCAAGCCGACAGTGTCTAGAAGATCATGGATCCACATATCTACTTGATGGTGCCAGCTCATGACCATAGAAAGTGCAACTGCCGGAATTGCAAAGATCGCTGCAAAGAAAAATGCACGAGCTGATTTCTTGCTGTGCAAAGCAACTGATTGGGCATCAACGAGCAGAGATGCTGAATATCCAGCTTTTTCTACGATCTTGATTAAATCTTTAGCGGTGATTTCAGCCGGTGCCAAAATGTGCGCAGTTTCAGTAGCAAAGTTGATCGTGGCACTAACGCCTTCAACACTATTAAGTGCTTTTTCTACAGAGTTCACGCACGAAGAACAGGTCATTCCTTGAACTGACAGCGTTGTTGGTTCAAGGGGCGCATTGCTCACCTGTGTCTTGCCGGTCTCTGTGCTCATCGTCGCTCTCTTCTTGTGTCTCTACTACGGGTTTAAGCCATTGATTACTGCGTTGTGCAGTACGCCATTTGTTGAAACACCACTTCCACCAAACGGTCCGTTTCGACCGGCAGTGTTTGTAAATGTTCCACCAGCTTCTCGAACAATTATGTCCAGAGCTGCCATGTCCCACAGCTCCAGTGAAGGCTCAATTGCAACATCAACTGCGCCTTCTGCCACCAACATGTGCGACCAGAAATCACCAATACCGCGCGTGCGCCAAGCACCAGCAAGCATCTTTTGGAAAGGTTCTAAACGTTCTCCCCAACCAACAAAATCAGAATAAGAAATCGATGCATCGCTAAGGGATGAAACCTTTGAAACAGAAATCTTTTTTTCGTTTGGAGCTAATGAATAACTCTCGCTCGCTTTTACTTGATCGCTCAAATCGCTGTCATACAGGTAATCATCATCAGATGAGTCTGCAAAAACAGAAGCTGAATCAGGACCGTTGAAGCGCACAGTTGCACCATGTCCCTTAGCTGCAGCCCAACGTCTAGCTAATGCCGGTGCACTTGCAATACCAACAATTACTTCTTCTTCACCTGATGGATTAACGTGAACAAGTGCGATCAAGGTGGCCCAGGTTGGTACTCCGCGCATAAAGTTTTTAGTTCCATCAATGGGATCAATGACCCAATAGCGACCTGAATTTCCTTTATCGCTTCCAAACTCTTCTCCGACTAAACCATCACCAGTGCGATGAGTTGCTAATGCTTCTCGAATTGCAGTTTCAACTGCGCGATCGGCATCTGTAACTGGCGTGTTATCGGGTTTGGTGGTGATCACTAAATCTTGTGATTGATAGCGATCCAAAGTAATTGCATCTGCCAGATCAGCTAAAGCGTGAGCAAGGGCCAGATCATCAAGAATCTGTGCTGAACCATTGCCGGTGCTCATAATGGTGTGAGTCTATTCCACAGGCGTTACAGGTGCGTCCTTAACAGCTAGTAACGAGCGAAGGCTTGCCAGGCGTGCAATTCTGTGGGGATTCGGGGTCCCATTTGGTGATGCCCACGCATCTAGTTTGCAAGAGCTTTCGGCATGCGAACAGTTAGATAAACAGTTGGCTGCAACTTCGGATAGATCACTAAAAGCATCAACAATTCGTTGATTATCAATATGGGATAAACCAAATGCACGGATACCTGGCGTATCGATGATCCAGCCATCGCTATCGACTAGTGGCAACGCAATTGCACTAGAAGATGTGTGACGGCCTCGACCAGTTGCTTCATTGACATCACCAGTTGCGCGATTGCTTTGCGGAACTAAGGCATTAATCAAAGTTGATTTACCAACACCAGAATGACCTACAAGAACTGAAATCTTGCCTTCTAGGACTTGATGCAGCTTCTCTAAATCTTTTTCTCGTGAATCACTCTTGATAGCTGTGTGAATGATTTCGACATCTAAGTCTTGATACTCTGCAAGAAATGCGGGCACTTGGCTGATATCAGTTTTTGTCACAACAATTTTTGGAACAATGCCTTCGGTAAATGCAGAAACCAAGAAGCGATCGATTAAACCTCGGCGTGGTTCTGGATTAGCTGCGGCTACAACAATTACTAATTGATCAATATTAGAAACAATCGTGCGTTCTACTTGGGCAGCATCATCAACGGTTCGGCTTAAAGAGTTACGTCGTTCCTGCACCGCAACGATTCGGGCAAGTGATCCTTCGGTGCCGGACACATCACCGACCAACGAAACTTTGTCACCGGTTACAACTGATTTTGGTCCTAGTTCTCGGGCACGCATTGCCGTAACAATCGTGCCGTCTTCTGTAATACAGGTTTGGCGACCACGATCTACCGTAGTTACTAAAGCTGAAATTGCATCATTGTGTGAAGGACGATCCTTGCTTCGCGGACGAGTGCTACGTGATGGGCGAATTCGCGCATCTGATTCATCATATTCGCGTGGACTCATACTAAAAGTGAGCTCCAAAGTCCTGGAAAATCTGGGAGCGTTTTGCGAGTTGTTGCAATGTTTTCAACTTCAATACCTGGAACAACTAGACCAAGAACCGCGCCGACTGTTGCTAAACGGTGGTCCTCGTATGTATGGAAAACACCTGCATGTAATGGCGCCGGAGTAATGTGCAGCGCGGTCTCTTCTTCGACAACATTTCCGCCTAATGCATTGATTTCACGAGTCAATGCCGCAAGACGATCAGTTTCATGCAGGCGCAAGTGCCCGATACCTCTTAAATGAGAAGGAGAAACTGCAAGGGCAGCCAGCGCAGCAATTGATGGGGTTAGTTCCCCAACATCATGCAGGTCAATATCTATTCCATGAATTGTGCCGGTGCCTTTCAGCGTTAAACCAGCATCACTAAAGGAAACACTTGCACCCATCGAAGTAAGAATTGAGCGAAGTTGATCACCAGGTTGTGTAGTTGCTTTAGGCCAATCTGCAATTGTCACGCTGCCGCCGCACACCATGGCAAGTGAAAGAAATGGTGCAGCATTAGATAGATCTGGTTCGATTACTAAATCTTTACCGTGCAATGCACCCGGCTTAACTTTCCAGCTTTGTTGCGCTGAATCAACTTCGACCGTTGCACCAAAATCACGCAACATATCGACAGTCATTTCAATGTGCGGCATCGACGGCAGTAATCCGCCTTGATGTGTTGCGATGATGCCTTGCTCAAAACTTGGTGCAACCAAAAGAAGGGCAGATAAGAACTGGCTGGATGCACTTGCATCAATTGTTAACGCACCTCCAGGTATCGAACCAATTCCGTGTAATTTCAGCGGCAAGCTGTAGCGATTATCGTGTTCAATTTTTACGCCAAGTTCTTCTAGCGCTTTAATGACAGGGCCCAAAGGTCTTTCGTAAGAACGTGGATCGCCATCAAAGGCAACTTCACCAGTTGCAAGTGCCGCAAGTGGTGGCAAGAAGCGCATTACTGTGCCGGCATTTCCTACATCAATCTTTACGCCACCTTGCAGAGAACGTGGGGTTACTACCCATTGCAACTCTTGATGGCCGTTTACGACAACGCTTTTTTCTTCTATGCCAACACCTAAAGCTTTCAACCCCGCCACCATTAATTCGCTGTCGCGTGAAACCAAAGGACGACGCAAAGTTGAAGGCGAGTTTGCTTGTGCTGCCAAAATAAGGGCGCGGTTGGTAACTGATTTTGATCCAGGAATGACAACGCTGATATCAACTGGTGTTGCGCCGCGGTAAATCGCGGGCCAGTGGGCGTTGTTTGTCATCGCCTAAGTCTAACCTCTGCGCGCACCTGCGATACCCTTTAATTATGTGTGGACGTTATGCGCAAACGGCGGATATGCGCGAGCTTATGGAACAGTTCTCAGTAACGGGAACTGCTCCTGAAAGTTCTTTGCCACTTAACTGGAACATCGCACCAACTAATCCCATTTACATTGTTCGAGCCAATGACAAATCCGGATCTGATGCAGGTCAACAAAAAGAGTTAGCGGTCGTTTCGTGGGGATTAATCGGGCCATGGCTGACAGATTTTCAAGAAGCCCGTGCTTCGCAATCTCGCGCAATCAATGCCCGCAGCGAATCGATTCATGAAAAACCAACCTTTAGAAATGCTTTCCGTGCCACCCGTTGCTTGATTCCTGCAACCGGTTACTACGAATGGGCAACTGCATTGGGCAAATACTCGCCTAAACAACCTTTTTATATTTCAGCACGTGACGGCAATCAACTTCCGATCGCCGGAATCTGGAGCAGTTGGCGCGCACCCAATGGTGAAGTAATTGAAACCGCGTCAATTATTACCCAAGAGGCCCAAGGCGAATTAGAAAGCATTCACAGTCGCATGCCGGTCTTTATGCCACATGATCGCTGGGACACATGGCTTAATCCCCGCAATACCGATGTCAATGAATTGAAATCCTTAATGGTGGTTGAGAATCCCGAATCAATCGTTAAGGCCCACCCGGTATCAAATGCCGTCAATAGCGTGGCAAATAATGGAAAAGGTTTAATCGAAGAAATGCCTTTGGGAGAGCCAGAAACCCTCTTTTAGCGATAGTGTTTTAGGCGATGTCAACGGATCTAGTTAAAGAGAGCTCGGCGGACCGTGCTGCCCGCTTCGAGCGAGATGCACTTGCCTTTACAGATCAGTTGTATGCAGCAGCGCTGCGTTACACAAAGAATCCGCATGATGCAAAAGATTTAGTTCAAGATACTTATTTGAAGGCTTTCGCTTCATTTCATCAATTTGAACCCGGAACAAATTTACGCGCTTGGTTGTACCGAGTTTTAACAACAACTTTTATCAATACTTATCGCAAAGATCAGCGTCGACCACAACTAAGTTCGGGTGAAATTGAAGACTGGCAATTAGCAGATGCAGCGTCACACACAAGTGATCAAGGTAAGTCTGCAGAAGTTGAAGCGCTCGAGAATTTGCCAGATAGTGACATTAAGCGTGCCTTGCAGGAAATCCCTGAAGAGTTTCGTATCGCAGTTTATTTGGCAGATGTAGAGGGCTTTTCCTATAAAGAGGTTGCCGAGATCGTCGGTGTTCCGGCTGGAACAGTTATGTCCCGCCTGCATCGGGGAAGAAAACAGCTGCGTGAGCGGTTAACTGATTATGCAAAAGAACTGGGTTACACCACCGAAAAGAGTTCGGGGGGTAAGCCATGAGTTTCAGTATCTTTGGTGCAAACGGTTTTGATGCCAACAATCTGAACCGAAATGTTTTGGCATGTAATGAAGTCTTGAATTCATTTGTCTTGTTAATTGATGGACAAATGGAGCAACCAGAGATCGCTCTTGTCGAAGTTCACATTGCAACATGTCCAGCCTGTGAAGCAGAGCTAGCTCATGAACAAGCGATGAGGCAGTTGATGCAGGATGCTTTGCGCCGCAGCTGTAATGAAAAAGCGCCAGAGGATCTACATGATGCGATTTATCGCCAGATCCACGCCCAAATGACTGGCGCATTTACTGAAGTCGTCACTCAGTACAGCATGACCGAGATTTCAATTGAAATTGATGAGTTTGGCCAGATCGAACACCGCGAAGTAACTATCGAACATACTGAAGAGATTAGATACTTAGACCCAAATACAGCTAGAAATGATGGCACTGATCCCAACGATCCGTTTGGTCGCGGAAACAACGGACAGGGGCAATAAAGATGTTGCCTGCAGAAGAAGTATTAGGGGCAGTTGGTATCACCGAGATGGTGGTTCGCCCCGGTGATACATCCGTTGCTATCGGAATCGGTGACTTACCAATTATTGCGCCATCACTTCTTATCAACTTAATGGAGCATGCAGCGATCTTGTCTTTGGATCTTTATCTAGAACCAGGTGAAACCACGATTCCAATTAGCATTGAATTCATTTCGCTATCACCTGCAGGTATCGGTGCATCTTTGCGTGCGACTTCTAGAGTTATTGAAATTGAAGGAAAAGAGTTGACCTTTGAATGCGAGGTCTATGAAAATGAACGACAGATTGCTGCAGCTTTAGTAAAAAGATCAGCGGTGGAGCGAGTATCTTTCCTCGCCCGCACCGCTGCTCTTCACTTAATTCAAAACGATAAGTCTTAGTACTACGCCTTCTTGGTTGCCCAGTAGATCTCTGCAATTTCATCGATCTTTGCGATCAATTTATCGGCAACTGCAACATCTTGAGTTCCCTTGGTACCTGCAGCACCTGCAAGCTTTGTTGCCTCATTAAACAATGAGTGCAACTGTGGGTATGCCTCGAAGTGTGGAGCCTTGAAGTAATCAGTCCACAGCACCCATAGGTGCTCCTTAACCTGATGTGAACGCTCTTCCTTGATCGCAACTGAACGTGCACGGAAATCAGCATCTGGGTTAGCAGCGTACTTTTCCATGCAAGCCTTTACAGATAGCGCTTCAATCTTTGCCTGTGCTGGATCGTAAACTCCACATGGCAGATCACAGTGTGCGTAGACAGTTGTCTTTGGTGAAAACATTTTCTTCTCCCCTAGTACCAATAAATTGCTCGGTTATGGTGCGAGACTACCGCCCATGAGCAAATTTGGCACAGTCAAGGTCTCAGGATCTTCTATGGCGCCTACCTATAAAGATGGTGACTGGCTGCTGGTTTCTTGGTTTCCCGAAGGTCTTGCACCGTTAGTTGGAGACCGCATTCTGGGCAAGGTTGTCGTTGTAGAACGGGAAGAGCGTCCTGGGATTTTCTTAGTAAAGCGCTTGCAGAAATCCCATGGGGGTATTTATTGGGTGCAAGGTGACAATGATGAAAGCACTGATTCACGCACCTGGGGATGGATTCGCGCCAACGAGGTTGTCGGTGTTGTGTTGTTTCGGTATCGCAAGAATCGCAAAACTAAATAAAAACGCCCCCGCTTTCACGAGGGCGTTTCTTGTAATGATTTTTCTATCGAGTAAAGGCTTCCAGCAACAACGCCTTTTGCTCATCTTCATGCAAGTGATGGCTTCCGGTTGCAGGAGATGCCGTTGCACGACGAGAAATACGACGCAAGATGCGATCACCAAATCCACGACCACCATGTGCATCAGATGTGCGCAATGCAATGTGTGACCATGGACCTTGGTTAGCAGGTTCATCTTGTACCCATAGCAAGTTTGCATTTGGATGCTTGTTAGCTTCGGCAACCATTTCATCGATTGGTAGTGGATACAAAAGTTCAACGCGAACAATTGCAGTTCCGTTTTCACCAAGCTTTGCACGCTCTGCTACTAGATCGTGATAAATCTTTCCTGAACAGAAAATCAGGCGTGATGCGTTCTGTACTGAATCATCACCAATAACTGGACGGAAGTGACCAGTAGTGAAATCAGACAACGCAGATGCTGCAGCCTTGAGGCGAAGCATTGACTTAGGTGTAAATACAATCAATGGACGTCGCGCAGGGTTCTTTGCGTGCCAACGTAACAAGTGGAAGTAATTTGCAGGACTTGCTGGTTGTGCCACAGTCATGTTCTGCTCTGCGCACAGCTGCAAGTAACGCTCAATACGTGCTGAAGAGTGATCTGGTCCTTGGCCTTCGTAACCATGTGGAAGAAGTAGAACAACAGATGAACGCTCGCCCCACTTCTGCAATGCAGAAGAGATGAACTCATCGACAACTGTTTGTGCACCGTTAGCAAAGTCGCCGAACTGGCCTTCCCAAAGAACTAGCGCTTCTTCACGCTCAAGGCTGTAGCCGTATTCAAAGCCCATCGCTGCGTATTCGCTGAGCAATGAATCGATCACAAAGAACTGATTCTCATCCTTGATCAGAGCACGAAGTGGTGTCCACTCGTTTCCGTTTTCCTTGTCAACGATAACTGCGTGACGGTTAGAGAAAGTTCCACGGCGTGCATCCTGTCCAGCAAGTCGAACTGGATGGCCTTCTTGAAGCAATGATCCAAATGCCAACATTTCACCGGTTGACCAATCGATTGTTGCATCGTTCAGTGATTCAACACGCTTTGCAAGCTGTGGAGTCAACTTAGGATGCACAGTAAATCCTTCAGGAACAGCCAACTGTGTTGCTGCAATTTCACGTGCAACATTTTCAGAGATTGCTGTGTTGATCTCTTCTGCAGCTGGTGCAACAGGAGCCTTGAAGTTTGCATCATGTTCAGGCTCGATGTTGTTAACTGCAGCAAAAATAGATTCAAGTTGCTCTTGGTAATCGCGTGCGATTCCTTCGGCTTCTTCAGGAGTTATATCCCCGCGACCAACAAGTGCTTCGGTGTACAAAGTACGTGTCGAACGCTTTGCATCAATCAGCTTGTACATCAGTGGCTGAGTGAAGCTTGGCTCGTCACCTTCGTTGTGACCTCGACGGCGGTAACAAATCATGTCGATAACAACATCTTTGTTGAACTGTTGACGATATTCAAATGCCCAACGTGCAACGCGAACACACGCTTCTGGGTCATCACCATTTACGTGGAATACCGGTGCCTGAATGATCTTGGCGTAATCAGTTGAATACTGAGATGTGCGTGATGCATGTGGTGACGTTGTGAAACCAACTTGGTTATTAATAACAATGTGAACAGTTCCACCAGTGCGGTATCCGCCTAGTTGAGAAAGCTGTAGAACTTCAGCGTTTACACCTTGACCAGCAAAAGATGCATCTCCGTGAAGCAAAATAGGCATTACAGAGAAAGCATTCTTGACGTTTAGGCGATCCTGCTTTGCACGCACGATTCCTTCAAGAACTGGGTTTACAGCTTCAAGGTGTGAAGGGTTTGCGGCCAAATAGATCTTGGTCTGTGCGCCAGTTTCAGATGTAAACACACCTGATGTACCCAAGTGGTACTTCACATCGCCAGAACCCTGAACTTGGTTCTCGGCATAGTGTCCCTGGAACTCTTGGAAAATCTGTCCGGCTGACTTTCCGGCAACGTTGGCAAGAACATTCAAACGTCCACGGTGAGGCATACCGATGCAAACCTCATCAAGACCGCTTTCGGCAGCTGCAGATACAACTGCATCTAGAAGTGGAATTACAGATTCGCCACCTTCTAGTGAGAAACGCTTTTGACCAACAAACTTTGTGTGCAAGAACGATTCAAATGATTCAGCGCTGTTGAGTTTGCGCAAAACACGTAGCTGTTCTTCACGAGGTAACTTTGAGTAACCAACTTCTACCTTGTTTTGAATCCATTCACGTTCTGCTGGATCCTGGATGTACATGTATTCGACACCCACAGAACGGCAGTAAGAGTCACGAAGAATTCCAAGGATCTTGCGAAGTGGCATGAACTTCTTGCCACCAAATCCGCCAGTAGCAAATTCGCGATCTAGATCCCACAGAGTTAGACCATGTGTAACAACATCTAGATCAGGGTGTGAACGCTGTACGTATTCCAGCGGATCAACATCTGCCATTAAGTGACCAAATGTGCGGTATGCCTGAATTAACTGCTGAACACGAGCTGTCTTGTTGATTTCTTCATCGCGTGTAAATGCAAAATCCTTTGCCCATCGGATTGGTTCGTATGGGATGCGAAGTGCAGCGAAAATTTCATCGTAGAAACCTTCTGCACCTAATAAGTATTCGTGCATGCGGCGCAAGAAGTCACCAGATTGTGCGCCTTGAATAATGCGATGGTCATAGGTACTTGTCAGCGTAATTACTTTGCTAACAGCCGAATTAACCAGGGTTTCTTCACTTGCGCCTTGGAATTCAGCTGGGTAATCCATCGCTCCAACGCCCAAAATCAGACCTTGGCCCTGAACAAGGCGTGGCACTGAGTGAACAGTTCCGATTGTTCCTGGGTTAGTGATCGACATTGTCGTTCCGGCGAAATCTTCAACAGTTAGTGACCCAGCGCGTGCCTTCTTAATCAGTGCTTCATAGGCATTCCAGAACTGTGCAAAATCTAAATCTTCGCAACCCTTAACTGATGGAACAAGAAGCTGACGTGAACCATCTGCTTTTGCCAAGTCGATTGCAACACCAAGGTTGATGTGTTCTGGCTTTCCAATTGCTGGCTTGCCATCAATTTCACCAAAGAATGCATTCATCTCTGGCATTGCACGAACTGCCTTGATCATTGCGTAAGCGATGATGTGAGTGAATGAAACTTTTCCTCCACGACCACGGGCTAAGTGGTTGTTAATAACAATTCGATTATCAATCATCAACTTTGCAGGAATTGCACGAACTGATGTTGCAGTTGGAACAGAAAGTGATGCTTCCATTGATTGAACAACGCGAGCGCTAACTCCGCGAATTGGTTCAAGTGATGACGCTCCTGGTGTAATCAAAACTGGTGCTGGCTTAACAACTGGATCTGCAGGAGTTGGTTGCGCAGTTGCAGTTTCACGAACAATTGGTTGTGACACTGGAGCCGCTGCAACTGGTGCAGGTTGTGCAATAGGTGCTGCTGCAACTGGAGCAGGTTGTGCAACGGGTGCTGGCGCAGCTGCTTGTTGTTGCGCCTTTGGAATTGGCGGAACTCCCTTGTTTGCTGATGATTGGGGAGCAGAAGATGTTTGTGCTACAGGAGAACCTGGCTTATTTGTTTTGAAGTATTCAACCCATGCAGGGTCTACGGAAGAAGGATCCTGTAGATATTGCTCGTACATCTCATCGACGAGCCAATCATTTGCACCAAAATCCTGTGCCGACACTGGCAAACTCCTTCTGCATTGGTTACGCGGCCTAGCCTATCGGCCTTAGCCCGCATGATTAAACTCGATTACCGCCTGATTGGGCGAGATTGGCCACATCCATTTCGCCCTGCAAAGAGGTGGCATTTGGTACACCCTTAACCCATGCCAATTGCGATTATTACAGGGGCCAGCAGAGGCCTGGGCTTTGAAAATGCCAAGGGTCTAGCTGCCAAGGGATACGACCTTGTGATGGTCGCCAAGGATCAGGGCCGACTGACAAGTGCCCAGCAAACTCTGCAGAATCTATTTCCAGATCGTCATATTTCAACCTATGCCGTTGATCTTGAAGATCTAGCTGCAACCCGTGCCGCTGCAACTCAGATTGCAGCAGAGCATTCAGCACCCGATGTGCTGATTCTGGCTCATGGCGTAATGAGTGAAAAAATGTCAAAGACTTTGCGAACCACAGATGAAGAATGGCGCAGAGTCTTATCAATCAATCTTGATTCAGTTTTTATTATGGTCAATGGATTAGTTCCATCGATGGCAGATGCCCGCAAGGGTCGAGTAATTATTTACTCTGCATGTCTTGGCAGAATGTCAGGACCTGGAAATGCTGGCGGCCTTGCTCCTTACCGAATTAGCAAAGCTGGAGTTAATGCAATGGTTAGAAACCTTGCCCACGAAACTGGTTTAGGTGCTCGCGGATTATTAGTCGATGCCGTTTGTCCAAACCATTCACGCACTGACATGGGTGGTGCTGATGCACCGCGAAGTGCTGAAGAAGGTGCTGCGTGTGCTTTATGGCTTGCAACTAGGGAATTTAACCCTGGTGATGTAACCGGAGTTTTATGGGAAGACAACCATATTGTTGAGTGGTAATTCCCGCGTTAATTAAAGGTCAGTTGGAATTGCGCGCAACGCAGAAATAAGAGTTGCACCAGCAAGTGCTGCTAAAGGTCCTGCAACCCACCACAAGTGAGCTTCTACTTGATATGAAACAACACCCAGTGCAATTAAGTTAGCCAATACCGCTGGAGATCTGCCGAAATACTTGCCACGTCGATAACCAATTGCTGATGCTGCTAATCCGGCTGATCCAAGTAATGCAAAAAGCAAAACTCCTAGGAGCGGCAAGACCTCAACATTTTCATGCGTGAAGCTAAAGACAACTAGCCACAGCCCCAAACCTGCAATAACAGCAGCCTCAACAAAGAGTAGGGATGCCACTAGTGCGCGAGCTTTGGCTGCTTTGGCAGGATCTTGAGTCATAGGGATAAGGCTAACTCAAAGGAAGTCACAATGCTCTTTTCGCATGACGGAATTCATGACTCCCAAACACACTTGTCCTCACCGTCTTATTTCTATGAGCAACTACGACGCGAAGTTTTAATTGCTGCAAGAACTCAGAAGCCGCTAGCCCTGGTCAAAGTCCTTTTTATAAATCCTAAATCTGATCAGGTGCGAGCACATGATGTGTTGCATTTTGCCTATGAACTCACGCAGTTAACGCGCCAAGAAGAATGTGTGGGGCGTCTAGGAATTAATGAAGTAGTGATAATTGTCAGAGACGGTGCTGCTCATGCCGAGCTGTTGGTACAGCGCTTACTTCAGGCAACATCACTTACGGTGGACCACACATTACAAATCAAACTTTCAATTGTTCTTGGGGTAGAAAATGAAACCTCACTATCCCTTTTGGGCAGACTTGACCGCGCAGAGCTCCAAACAAGTTAGCTTCTCGCTAGTGGTTTGCGGTATCCACATCCCCAGTTAACGTGTCAGTTCCCGCTCTACCTTTTCCGCATGGAACTAGATATCGATGTGACTTTTGGACCACTTGCTCCTTTGATGAGAGATTCAACGGTCGAAGAAGTTTGGATTAACTCCCCCGAGCGGATCTTCATTGCGCGAAATGGTAGAAGTGAGTTAACAAATCTCTTGCTGACATCGGATGAGGTTCGAAACATTGTGGAGCGGGCTTTGATGTGGAGCGGGCGCAGGCTGGATTTATCGCATCCGTTTGTCGATGCTCGGTTACCTGATGGAAGTCGATTACATGTGGTTATCCCAGAAATAACCGCTGCGCATTGGGCAGTGAACATCCGCAAACACTTGATGAAAAACCTTTCAATCAATGATCTTGTGGGTCGATCAGTAATGAGTCAGGAAATCGGAACCGCGTTGGTCTTGAGCGTTCAAGCGGGTCTGAATGTCTTGGTCTGCGGAGGAACTCAGGCAGGAAAAACCACTGTTCTTAATGCCTTAGCAAGTGCCGTACCTCGCAGTGAACGTGTCATCACTATTGAAGAAGTTTTTGAACTTACTCCGCAACTACCTGACGTTATTCAGATGCAGACACGAAGTCCCAATCTGCAAGGAGAAGGAGAAATACCACTTCGTCGACTGATTAAAGAATCGTTACGTATGCGCCCAACAAGAATAATTGTGGGTGAAGTCCGAGAAGCTGAAGCTTTGGATCTATTGATCGCGTTGAATTCTGGATTACCGGGAATGGGCACTCTTCATGCGAATTCGCCGAGAGATGCGATCATCAAGCTACAGACTCTCCCGTTGCTTGCTGGTGAAAACATTTCGCACAAATTCATCGCACCAACTGTTGCTTCGGCCATAGATCTAATTGTGCATGTGACTCTTGATGCATCCGGTACACGACGGATTAATGAGGTTGCTGCTGTTACCGGAAGATATGAAAATGATCGCGCCGAAATTGAAATGCTCTGGAAGTGGGATGGGCACCAATACCTTCGTGGAGTTGGCTCATTGCCGCACCCCGAAAAATTCGAAACCATAGGATCGCCTTTGTCCACTTGGTGGCATGTATGAAACTTTCACTACGCATCGGTGTTTCCGCATCAGTTGCTACTGCCGTTGTATTGCTGATGACTCGATCGATAGTTATCGCTCTTGCATTTGGAACTTTGGCGGCAGGAATTGCATTCATAACCGTCAACGCAAAAAATTCATTAAATGAAGCAGCGCTCATTGCCGCTTGGCCCGAAGTTATCGATCATTTAATGTCCGGAATTCAGTCAGGTCTTTCTCTATCTGAATCTTTAGCTGGGCTAGCAACTCGTGGGCCAGAGATTCTTAGGCCTTCCTTTCTGCGATTCAAGTCAACTTTATTCAGCAGCGGAGATTTAGGTGAGGCAATCAAAGACCTTAAGTCCACTTTTTCGCACCACGGTAGTGATCAGATATTTGAAGCACTATTGATTGCAAAAAGCTTGGGTGGTAGCGAGCTTTTGCAGATTCTACGAACACTGGGAGATTTTCTCCGTCAAGATTTAGTTTTAAGACGTGAGATTGATGTGAAACATGGCTGGATTAAAAACTCTGCGCACATTTCAGCTGCAGCTCCATGGATTCTTTTGCTCCTTTTATCAACTCAGCCAAGCACAGCTGTTGCTTACTCGACTCCATCCGGTGCCTTGGTTCTAATAGTTGGACTAGTAATGACAGCTGTTGCCTACCTTTGGATGAACTTTCTGGGTCGACTCCCCCAAACTCCACGAGTGTTTATCGGGGGATCACATTGATTGCCACATTGTTAGTGACTGGTTTGCTCGTGATTCCTGCAGCTGCACTGATTCTTGTAGGAGACCATCTAGATCCCCTAACCGAGGCTAAGAACTTTTCTCGCAAAAGTGCTCGATCAAGTTCAGATAAAACAAACCTTCGCATCAGATTAGAAGAATTGGGTAAGGCAACCGATTTAGATTATGAGCAATTTCGAATCAAACAGTATGGGTATTCAGCAGGTTCAGCCGCCATCACATTTGCTTTCATAATTGCCGTAACAAGTAATTTGATACTTGCAGCTTCGGCAATTGTTTTTGCAGGTGCAGGTGTTTATCTATTGATTGATCGCCAACTTACACAAGACATAAAGAAGAGGCGCGAGCTTATAGAAGCTGAGTTTCCAGCAATTGTTGAATTACTTACTCTTGCTATTGCAGCTGGGGAGACTCCATTAAGTGCGATGCTACGTATCGCAAACAGTGCAGACGGCGCACTGGCTAGAGAGTTTCAAATTGTTGTTGCAGGTGTCCGTACTGGAGCTCCTTTGCACGAAAGTCTGGACGCAATGGGCCGCCGGGTTAAATCCGTAATGATTCGCCGTTTTGTAGATGCATTAGTTACGGCCACATTGCGTGGAGCACCTCTGGTAGAAGTGCTTTCACGTCATGCAGTTGAAGCTAGAGGTAATCAACGCAATCGAATTATGGGAGCGGCTGGTAAGGCTGAAATATCAATGATGATTCCAGTTGTTTTCCTTATCCTGCCGATCTCCATTCTCTTTGCATTGTGGCCATCACTTACTAACCTCAATATGTTTGCAGCTTAAGCAGCGCTTTCCTCGCGTTCACTCTTTGCAACATTAAGTTCAATTAGCTCGCCTTGTTCATTGCGTGCAGCAACTTCCTTGAGTGACGGTCGTCCAGCTTTGCGCTTCTTGGCGATGATGCGACCATCTTCAAATAGTTCGCCGCCCCACACACCTGCTGGCTCTTGGCGCGATAACGCACCTTCTAAGCACTGTGCACGCACAGGACATCCGCCGCAGAGCGACTTAGCTTCTGCAACCTGCATCTCATCCTCAGAAAAGTAGAGCTCAGGATCTGCAGTGTGGCATGGCAAATTAAATGATGACCCGTCGCTGTAAGTGCCTGTTACGGCATCCAAACCGATCTTCTCATCTGCCCAGCCTGGTACTAGTAGTTCGCTGAAGAGAACGCTCATGTTCTCACCTCTTCTTTCCTTGTTGGCCAACTGTTGTTGGGTCTTGCTATCTCTTTCGTTTTCAGTGGTTATCGGGAGATATCCGTT
>JACCDX010556685.1_pt1 | contig 15695 bp, 11 predicted proteins | sample 7449681 | NCBI WGS metagenome assembly JACCDX01 (sample SAMN15323450, study PRJNA562643) | freshwater metagenome | isolation source: river surface water | place: USA:Blue River Watershed | collected 2017-08-18 | reverse complement strand
TTAGTATTTACAGTAAATAATACACTTCCTGCTGAAGAAGCTCTATTAATTGTTAAAGTAGAACCTAGAGAAAAATTATTAGTTCCTGAGGTTGTATCTGAAAGATAAATTTGTTGAGTACCTCCATCAGCTCCTGAGGCTGTGATACTTGCAGACACTGGGTAATTACCATCTGGGCTATCTACAGTAGCATTAAATGAGGCAGTATTACAAGTAAAGGAATTACCTACATCTCTAGTAGCAGTTGATATATTAGAACCTCCAAGTTTAAGAATTAGGTTACTAATAACAGGTTCAATATAAGAAATAAGTAGATCCCTTAACAAAGCCTCTATTGAACTACCAGCAGCAAATGTATCACCTGAACTTATACCTCCTACATTTTGGTTGGATACTAAAGTTTGAGTTAATTCACCATAAGAAGAAGTAGCAGCATATGAGGCTGAAACCGCATTACCTACATTATTAACAGTCAAATTAAATGTACTTCCATCAGCTTTAGTGAAAGTAATAGTACTATTTGAGATAGAAGCAGTGTATAAGAAACTACCTGTAATTTGGCTAAGTCTATCACCAACTCTAAATTGACCAGTTACTAAATCTATAAGTAATAAATTGTCTGTAGAAGTAGCTGGTGTTGTACTATTTGGATCTTGATATATAGAACCAGTAATAGTTACAGGACCTATAACATCTAAAGAACCACTTATAGTAATATCATATGCTTGAGCACCTGTAAAAGCATCAACAGACTGAGAAACATGCCATGAGTTTATAGCAAAACCTTGTACAATTTCATCACTACCTGGAATGAATATATCCTCTAATACTTTAGCCATTTCTTTAAATAAATCTGTTAATTATAAATATTAACGAAATTACTTGTCTATATTAACCAATATAGTAGTATCAGTAGTATCTGATGTAGGTAAAGGTTGGGCTAATTTTCCTATAGCTAAAAGATTTTGGGCTTCATCATATAGACCTACTGTTGTAACATAGGGACTAAAATATGAACCTGTTACATTATTATTTAAGGTACCATCTCCTCTACGATAAAAATAACTACCACTTACTTCAACTACTGAACCACTCTTTTGAGCTGAGGGGTTTAGTGTAGCATTAAATTCACTTTCTCTAATAGTACATTTATACTGAGTTTCATATATAGTCATTGATGAGGAGAAAGAACAAGTCATAGGACTAGTAACCCAATCAAATGGAGGTGGATAACCAGCTCCATATAAACTTACTCCGTAAATTGAAGTACCATATCCTTGAGTAATAGAACCAGATACAGTTAGAATTATAATACCATGAGTATAAATAACATTTCCTAAATGTTCTCCTGTTGACTCAAATATAACATTACCTTCTCCATCATCTATAGCAACATATGAACCTGAACCACTTGGGGATACTTCTAATCTAAGAGAATTAGGAACTATATATTCACCATATAATTTAGAAGGAATAGAAATCACCCCTACCTCAGCGTCAGAAGCAGTAGGAAAGAATCTATTAGGTACTAAAGTACTTTGTAAGAAATTATCATATAAAGGACTTTCAACATTACCAATTAAGACATTCCCACTTGGGTTTGAACCTAGAGATATTACAGGTTGAGCAACTCTATCCCCAGTACTAGAAGATAAATAATTACTATAATAAAGTTGTTTAACTGAACTATAAATTAGGGCCTGATATTCAGTAGTTATGGTACCTGTAGTTGATTGGTCTTCAAACCAATTAACATTAGTGCCATAAAATCTATCAATACCAACTAATTCACCATCTGATCCAGTGGCAAATTGAGATGAGGGAAAAGTAAAACCTTTGTTAACTACAAACGGGTTAACAATTACATCAGAGGCTAAAAATTGTTTCCAAGCACTCATTCATTAGAAGTCTAGCTTAACGCGGATTAATGCTTCTTTAGTGAAGTCTTTAACTAATGGTCTAGAAAGTTTAGCTACAGCTAACAATTCATTTGCATCATTATATAAACCTACAGTTGTAATGTATGTTTGAGGGTTGTTGATAAATGAGCTATATAATACCTCACCAGTTGAACCTGAAATAAATGATGGGTTAGTTGTATAGTTAAATTCAGCGTTTTGTGGTCTTACAAACACATAGTCTGAAGTAACATTTTCTTGGGAATTAAGTTCAAATGAAGCACCTAATTTGATTATGTCATATAATCCTTGGTTATTGTAACCATTAGCTACTGAACTTCCATCATTCAAATTAGTTATAGCTAAACCACCACTAATAGCAGGTTGTTCAAGAGCAATTGAGTTAATCAAAATAGCTCCCATATCTGGAACAAACCAACCATATGAACCTGAGGTAGCTGTATATCCATTAGCTTGTACACCTGTGTAAGCTGTACCATTTGAACCTGAGATTAATTGATAAACTCTAGTACCATTAACATAAGGCACCACAGAAATCATATTACTATTATCAGTTAACTGGATAGTATTACTACCACTAGTTAAGGTTAGATTAAGTGAACCTGGGAGTAATGATTGTTTATAGTTAGCTCTTTCTACTGAAACTACATAGAATTGTGATTGGGTTACATTACCAAATATAAAGGCAGCATTCTCATCCTCTAAAATCAAGTTTCTCCATTGACCATAGATGGTAGAAGAAGGAGAATATTGAGGAATGGCTGAATTATAAGGAGTTGATCCTGATCCTAAAACATTGGCATAACCAATATAGAATTGAATAGCCGCTGTATCATCAGTTGAAGCTGTTTGATAAACGGCTAATACATAATCTCCTTGTGAACTAGCGGCTTGAGTTGAACTAGTAAAAAATGTAGTTAAATCATATACATTATTAGTCCAACAAGGTGCTGTAATAGAATCAGCTGAGACTAAGAAATCGGATGGTGTAAATCTTTTAAATGACATATCTTAATCTTATTATTTTGTAATAGTTACAGGAATTGTGACTCTAGCACCTGAATCTCTACCTACTACAGTTAGAGTAGCTTGTAGGAAATTATTTGAACCAAACAATGTATTAACTGTAGTTGCAGTCATGTTAATTGTAGTACCTACTACTGTTTTAGATACGTTGGTTCCAACTGTTGTGGTTGAATTAAGAGCAATTGCTTCTGGGGTATTAATACCTACACCATTAAATGCGCTAAGTACTCTAACATCTGAGATAGTAGCAGTGTAACCTGATGTTTCATAGGTTGTATTACCTCCTAAGTAGTTTAGAGTTTGAGGAGTGACTGCTAATGAAGCACCTTGTTTTAGAGTAATAGCAGCGTATCCAAGATCAAGTACTGGCATTTTAGCAGTTCCACGAGGTAATGTAGTTAGCATGTACTTCATTTCTTGGGTCACAAGTGGAAATGCCTCTAACAAAGGCATATTCTCAATTGCTTGACCATAGTAAGCTGAACCCGAAGGATTGGTTGGATTATAAAGTGTATAATCGATCTCGTCATCACTTAATGCAAATTGAGTGATTTGGAACGAGCCATCATTTTTAGCAAGTAACTCTCTACCCTTATCGGTTAGGATAGCATCTACGGTTACTACTGAGTTATTTAAATATCCCATTGTTTAAATACGTATTTTGTTATAAATATATGAAGGAGGAAAATTGGTGGCAATTTTTATTTTATTGTGTTGGTAATAATCCTCTTTCTTCTAAGTTTTCAATAACCTGACTAACTCCTAAATTAGTTCTAGTCAATAAAAATTCAGGTTTAAGAATACCCCCACCAGAAGCACCAGCTGGTTTGTCTACATCTAGAATTATATAAGCAGGATCATCAACATATCTTCTTAATAGGAAGAAATTAAGATTAGTACTTGTTGGGGTTATTTCTTCATCTAAGAAAAGATGGAGGAAATTTGTCAAAGAAGAAGATACTATAGTATAAGCACTAGGTTCAATAGCTTCAAATCTTATCTCATCATATGGTTGAACTTCAAAGGGGTAATTAATTGAATTAAACCCACTACCTGAGATATCAGTTTGTTTGTAACCATATAAGCTAGTTAATTCTAATGAAGCTGTTAAGATATTTCTTGAGTTAGAACCTGTAGTCCAATAATTACCACTAGCTATAGAAGCTGTAGGAACTGTAAATCCACCTTGAGCTTGAGTATTAGTGAAATATGAATTAGCTAAGAAACCCATATCTGCTACCTCATTGAATGGATTAGGGGTCACATTATAAGTTTTCATTACTGTTCTTAACTGATCCCCAGAAGTATATAAACGAGAAGGAACAGTTATAGTAGCGGTTGAAGTTCCTGTAGTTGCAGTAACTAAAACATTTTTAGTAGCTAAATCAGTCCAAGTTGTTCCACTTCCACTTTGAATAGCAAATTGGATAGTCATGGATTGGTTAGGAGTGATTGCAGGATCTTCCCAAAGGAAATCAACATTATGCTTAATAGAAGCCTTAAAAGTTACAGCCACTTCAGTATCAGCTCCGAATGTGTAAATAGATGTTCCTGTGTTAAAATCACTCTGGTAGTCATAAGTTTCATTAGGGAAAGTTAATACTATATTATTTGTAGTATTTAAAGCTAAACTACTTGTAGACTGGGTAGAATTTTTATAGGCATAAAATCCATAGTTAGGAACACCTGTAGTACCTAACTGGACGTTAAAGGTAAGTGAGCTTGTATAACCATATGAAGTTACACCATTGCTTACACTTTGGGTTTGGCTATAAAGAATTGGTTGGACTGTCTTACCACTCTTAAATATAGGGTAAGTTCCATTTAAAATTGATAAGTTATAATCACTAATATTAGTATTAAGTAAACTTGATACTACATTTTCCCCTTCAGTGAAGTTTTGACGCATAAGACCTAAAGCAATACCATCTGGGCTATTTAGGGGTCTTATAACATTCTCATTTTCATCAATAAAGAATCTTATGTTATAAACAGTTTTATCCTCAGTAGCATTACCCCATTCAGGAGATGAACCACCAGCCCAGTTAAAGTAGGCAAAATATGTTTTATTTAAGTCTACTGATGCTACTCCTAAAGTGGTATTACCTAAGTCAACATTAGTTTGGTTTTCAATTTCACTTGAAACTGTAGTTGAAGCATTATTAAAACCGTCTGTTGTATTTTTGCTACCCCAATATCTTATACCTGAGTATTGATAAGAAGTATAGTTTGAGTCTTGTATTTCAGCTGGTGTTGCTGTTCCTGAAATAATTTGTTGGAAGTTAACAGGTACAGTCTGGTTAGTAGTATAATCTACTTGTTCATACCATTGGCTCAATCTATTAACATCAGTGTTGTTAATTAAAGGATTACATCCACTATTGTAAAATCCAACAGGAACATAAGGTTCTATAACTGATACTACATTTGATTTATTAGTTATAGCTGCAGTCCCTGCTGTTTGATCAGTTAATACTGTAATATTATAAGGATTAGGAAGTAACTGGATAATATAATATCCAGTGCCACTAAAACTATTATAAATTTCTTGAATATTACTTATTTTTAAATTAAAATCTCCTAAATTATATGATGGGAAATAACTAGGTGTCCATCCTGATAAAGTAACATCACCACTAGTATAAGCAGTTTTTAAAATATATTCTAAAGCACTAGGGATATAATTTTCTAAATTAACCCCATTAGCTGAAATCTTGCTAATAGTTAGGGCAGCTGGAGACCAAACATAATCAAAATAACCAGGAGCATATTCTTTTTCTTGGCTAACTATAGTTTGCTCCCACCAAATATGAATCTCACCAGGACCTTGGACAAATTCTTGTTGGTTTACAAATTGCTGGAATGATGGTAAGAAATTACCTGATACATTATATAATATATCTTGAGTTGAAGGATTTTTATAAATATCACATTCAGGATTTAACTCCCCATCTTCAACAACAAATTCAGATCCACTATATTCACCATTATAGAACTCATCTTGTGAAGAGTGAGTGGTTGGTTGTAAACCATAAGGCGTTAAAATATTTTCTATCCAGCTTTGAGTTAAACCATAATTGTTATATAGGCCATTAGCTAAATAATATGGATCTACATTTAAACCGTTTAAATTATTTACTGAACCACCAGCCCCACCTGAGATGAATGCCATATCAATAGAACCAGAGTAATCGTAAATAGACTGGGTTACTTCAGGTTGTGGGTATTTGTTTCTTTCAAGTAATGTTTGTTTAACCACTACTCCGGAAGCTAAAGATGATCTAGCAGGAGTAAAGTCCTTAATCATCTTAAATAACGAATTATCAAAGAATTTGATTAAACGAATATAGTCATTTAGATCATAATTACTCTCATACTTTTTAAAATAAGCATCTCTTAAAGCATCTAAATCAGGATATGATTCAGCTTGAGTAAAACGTTGTCTTGGGTCACCAATAAATTCTCCCATATTGAAGAAACCAAGCTGATCCATAATATCATCATTGATTTCGTTTTGTGGAGAAAAAGCTACCTCAGTATAAGCTAAGTTTTCTGTATAAGTACTACCACCAGCTGGTTGCTGTTGAATTGAACGGTATTGAGATAAAGTACTACCTGAAGGTATATTCATATCTACAACCTGTATCTTGTTAGATACAATATTCTTAATACCAGCTGCTGGTTGATCTAGATAAACAGTTTCAACATTAGGACCAAATACCCCACTCCCAGTATAAAAATTACTATTAGAAACAAATGAAGAAGTAGTAGCCCAAGATCCTGTTACTTTAGGATGTATTGAAGCTGAACCAGTATATAGTTCACCTCCTAAAGAAGCTCTAAACACTAACTGATCAGGTGTATTATTTAATCCATTACTTTCAATTGAATCAGGATTCATTATAAAATCCTTAAAGTCATTTTCTTCAAGAACAACAGTGTAATATCTTACTTCTTGTAATGAACCACTAAACGGGCTATATCCTGTAGAACCTGTAGCAAAATATGAAACAGTTCCACTTACCCACTCAGTATCATCAACATTATTTACTGAGGAACTAGCATAGAAACCTAATTGAGACCCATCATTTCCATTATATATGTTATCACCAGCATATAAACTAGCTGTATCACTATTAAGGGCAACCATAATTGACCACCAACCCCCATTAAAGAAGGGTAGATAAACACTAGCTGATTGGTTGGGAGTATTTACAGCATCAGGTATAAGTTTTAGGGTACCATATTGATAATATGGGTCTACTATAGAACCAGAGTAGGAACCACTAGTGAATCCTGATCCTGTATATTCTAAAACAAGTTTAACATCAGTATCTAATTGCCATAAACTCTGTGAAGGAAAATTTATAGCATTATCAACTGCCCCAGTAGAACCTGAATCTGGGAGTTGGAATCTAAATTGGATTGTACTTGGGGTAGTTTGAGACCAATTAGAATTTAAAATCCAACTAGAAGAAATAAATCCACTAGCTGATGTCTCATATTTGTAATTATATCTTTGCTTGTAGTAATCCCAATCGTTTGATTCATCCTTATCTTTTCCACCAAATTCAGCTACTCTTAAGATAGTAGAAGGGATACCATAAGTTGTAATAAGATCTTGTATACCAACTGTTGTACCTTTTTTCTTTAGAAGAAGTGGTAAATTGTGGTATAGTCTCTTGTATGTACCTTTTTCAATATCTTCTAATGGAACTACTTCATTTGAAGATGAGATAGAAGAATTGATGTATTCAAACCCTGTGGGAGCCGGTAAAGAACCTGTCATGTAAGGGAATGGAAAGTCACTTCCTGAAGGAGTAACACCTAATAGAGCAGTATATAAATCAGCTGAACCAAATCCACTCTGATAAATTTTTAAACCTAAATCTCTTAAAATACCAGCTACTAGGTCTTTAGAAACACCATATTGTAGGCGGTTATCTGCATTCCATTTTTCAGTTACATCTTGATAGTAAATCCAAATGTTATCAAACATTTCACCTATCATCTCAATAAACAATTCATATTGAGCATTTGCTGTATCTTCTCTTAAGTAAGAAGGGATAGCATTGATTAAGGCATTATTATTTTCCTCATCAAACTCACCTGCTACAACTGATTGACTCTGGATAAAAGCAATACCTGCTACAGAAGTTGTAGAGGCATTATTGTATGGATAAGTTGAGTTAGTTTTAGGCCAAGCTGTTGAACCTGATGAATAGTAGAGGTAGTAATCATAACCATCAAATGTGGTTATAATTTCATTAATTTTTTCATCCCAAATATTTTTACTAGCAACTAGAGTTGCTGGGGAGGGGGTAGCTAAGTTAGATAAACTAGCGCTATAACTGTACTCTTCAATTAACTGAAGTTTATAGTAGAAGTTCTCTAAGCGAGTTAATGCTGAAGAGAAATAAATAAAATTATTATAATCAGAATAATTAACATTAATCTCAATTCCACGTTCAGCTAAAATACTATTAATTTGGTATTGTAGGTTGTTAGAACCTGTAGCGTAAGATGAAGATGATAAAGTAGCATAGTTAGTATATGCTGTAGAATTATTTATTTGGTCCTTAATGTTAAGATTTAAGTTAGGACCTTTTAAGTAAGTTAAATCACTTAATGGTTCAAATGTCTCAACAATATTGATGTTATAAGCAATAGGTTGAGCCACTTGAGTAACAATCCAACATTCATCCTTTAAAGTAAAGTTTATAGGAAGAGGTTCATATAATTTAATTAGAACAGTTGGGTCGTTTGGATTAGAATTGTCTAATAAAATATTATTAGCAATTACTAGTTGATTTTGACCAAAGTTAAGATAGAAATCAAAATATGTAAGGGGGCTATTTTGTATTCTAGTAGCTAAAGATGTTACCCCACTTACCACATCAGCATTAAGAATCTGAGTAGTATTAAGTCTTATTTCAGTTCTATCTGATGAGATAGTCTCAATGTAATACTGATTAAAGATAGAACTAGAAGCCTCATTATTGAGGAATGTATATAAAGTATTATAATTACCTACAGTATATCCTACTCGTTCTAAATCAGCTTGTGGGTCAAGATAAACCTGACCATCAATAAAACTCCACCCACTGAATCCAGCCTCATTAACATAAATTATCTCATTATTTAAATTATAGATAAAATATGAAACATAGTTTTGTAAAGGATCAAAAGTAGATTGTATAGTAGTATTAGCTATAAGAGTATCATCTTGAATTGAGTAGTCCTGCAATTCAAAGAAATTACTTGGGATATTATTTATAGTTACTGTATTAGCCATTACTTGTATTTTGTACTGTAGTAAGTAATTGTTGTTGTAAACTTAGATTTTCTTGTCTCAATTCTGTTATCTCCGCTATTAATGCTTGGACTTCATCACTTATTACATTTGTAGAACCAATGTATGCTTGACTAGTCTTGATAAGATACTCATGAGAGTTTGTTTCTCCAAGTTTGGGTATATCAAAAAATAACTGATTGTAATATTCAAAGAATTGATCTACTGATGGAAGAACTGATCCTGTAGAAGCAGTCACAGGTTGAACTAACTGAGTAAATGATGTATCAATTACCTTTTGGTATTGATTTTTATCATATACTTGTTTAGTTAAAGTTACTTGTTGAGCCATTATCCATTAATAACCTTAAAGTTGTAATTACTATCAAATACTCTAGTAGTACCTTCAATAGTAGTTTGTACTAAAATAGTATAATATCTTTCAGGTTGTAAACCATTCATATACACTGTAAAGTAGCTAGAAGTAGCGTCTGCACTTATTTTAGTATAAGTTGTGTCAAAATCTACTACATACTCATTTGTATCTAGGTCCTTAATAGCCCAATAAGAGGCTGTAGGTAAATAGTAGTTTCTAGTGTAAACTGAGGAGGTTTGGAATATGATTGGTGGATACTGAGGGCGACTATCTACTCTAAATTGCTGAATGCTAGAAGAATAGAAAAATCCTTCATTATTTGCTATTGAAATATAAGCCTGAGGATCAGTTAAAATAGTTTGGGTAGAAGAACCAGTATCAAAAGTAAAGTCATTCCACTTTAATTCTAAAGTAGGAGGATAAATTGTATGTGTGTCTACTGAGTAGTATTGAAGAACTGGTTGGATTGGAGCATTTGGGTTCCATTCAATTGCATCTTCCCATTTGATCAAGAATCCTTCATTAGCTATATTTGTAGCACTACCAATTGAATTAGAGCTACTATACCAAGCCGCCACAATTCCCTTTACAGGAGCATTTAAATCTTTATCAGAACGATAATTAAAAGTCTGACTAGAAGTTACAGGTAAAGTATGAGTTGAACCTGTAAACCAGTTACCACCTCCTATATTAGAACCTGAGTATGAAGCTGTGACATAAGTTGATAAACCACTAGTAGGCCAAGCATTACCATTAGCAAATGTTCTCCACTTCCAGCTTACACCATTTGTAGCAATAGGATTATCTAAATATTTACCAGTTCCCATAGTCCAAGAACCTGAAACTGGGTATACCTCTAGAATATAGTCTGTATCAACACTTTGAGCAGTAGCAATAAATAATCTTAAATTAGCAGACCAATTAGAATTATCTATAAGGCTAGAAAAAACATTATTAATCTCGCCTTGATTAAATTTAACAAGTGCTCTAGAGACTTGTGGATTAGTGTTTGATGAAAGATTTAAGTTACCCGCTTCTAAGATCTCATCTAACCCTGTATTCATAGCAGGGAACAATGAGTACATTGTAGCGTCTTTTTCTGGGAAAATTTTATATACAGCCATTGTCTTATAGGTTTACTACTCTACCTTGAATATCAGTGTTAGGATATTTTACTTCAAAAATCATAGGGTCTAATGAAGGATAAACTACATTATTAACTGTAGCTCCAGGGATATCATAAGCAAACTCAGAGTATCCTAAAGCTGTTCCTACTTTATTTGATATTGTAATATTTTTAACTGTTTGTACTCCATCAACTTCATCTAAGATAACATACAAATCTCTTAAAATAATAGGTTCATTAATCTGCCAGTTCTTGATAGCGAAGAAATCTTGCATCGCTAAAATACATCTAGTTAATACTTCATTTGAGTTATAGTTTGGAAGTACTATAATATCAAAATTAACTCCGATATTAATAATGAAAGCGTCCTTAATATTAATTGAATCATTTACCATTCTATATTGTGAAAGGTAAGTAGATAGATTTTGTTTAAGAGCTAAAGAAGCTGTTTTTAATTTACTATCAACATCAAAAGAAAGAATATATAAATCAAGTATTGAAGCCGCGGCTCCTGAAGCGACTGATTGGGCTTTAGTTGGTTCAATATATGCTTTAGCTACTACTCCAAACTTAGAAGGCATTGATAATGCTCTCACTAAATAATCATCTTGGGTTACGTTACGTAATTGAGTAGCAAAGTTTGAAGAAGCATTCTGTCTAATTTCTTCAATTGAATCTCCATCACCACCACCATCAGCTGCTGCGGGGTTATTAGCAACTAAAGTTCCAAATATATAATTGGCTGTAGTAGCGTTTAAATTATTATTTAAGAAATTAACTGTACTAGATATGTTTGTAACTGTGTTAGCGGGTACATTAGCACTTACTCCTCCACCTGTTAAGTATCTAACAGTTAAAGTAGTATTAGAGGGAGCAATACCATAAGTTTTAGTGAATACAAAGTTTGAAGGAGCATAAGCAGTTGTTAGCTTATCTATTTCAAATGGTAAACCTAAACCAACATTATCCGGATTTGGTAAAATCTCTTCATCAGTATCAGCTGAAGTACCAGCACCAAATTGTAATTGAAGAGTGGTACTGTTTAAGAAACGAGTTGTAAATCTTCTCTGTACTTGTTTTAATTGTAAAAGAAATGGAGTATCACCTTTATATTGTGATAAATTAGGATCATTTACATTAGTATTCTTAATAGAATCATAAACAGTATCTTGAGCTAAATAATCTACTTCATACCAAACATTACCATCACTATCTACTATATCTAAAATACCTACAATATTAGGAGATGAAATTTCAACTGTAGTAAACTGTTGAGGAGCTCCAAATGAGAATGTAGTAGTGTTAATGGTAGAAGATATAGCTTTACGGGTCTTCTTTAATAAGAAATAATCAACTATAGTACCACCACTTGACACCTGATAAACTGTTACCTCAGTAGGATCACCTGAAGAAGAAACACTAAAATCAACTGGATCTTCTACTAAAAAAGATGTATTATAAGGAGCCTCAGCTGTTACAATAGTATTAGCTGGGATTGATAAAGCATAAGTATAATCAGGTTGGTTTAAAACTGTAGCTGGGACTTGTTGGTAGAACTCAATATCAACATTAGCAACTTGAGTCACATTTGGCTTATAACCAAACATGTAAGCCAATTCATATAAGTTATTGGTTTGACGAGCATACTGTAAGTATGTTTCCTGAATTTGGTTGTCCAAATAGAAAGACATAATATCACCTACATAAGCAGCCATTTCCATAAACATCATACCTGGTGATGATGGAGAGAAGTCATTGTAGGTTGTAGGGAAATAAGTACGAGCGTAGTTAATTAAACTCGCTCTTAACTCGGTAAAATCCTTGTTTATATACTGTATATTACGTCTTACGGCCATTAGTTGAATGCTATTTGAATTTCGTCTGATATAGCGGTATCTACAACATTATAAGTTAAAGATACAGTTATAGTATTATAATCTGGGTCTTGGAATATTTCTAAACTAGCTACAGTCACATTAGGAAAGTAAAGTGATAGTTGTGATTGAATATTCTCTTTAAGACCATCTAAATTACCAATGGTAATTTGTTCAAAAATGAAAGCTCTTAAACCTGAACCAAATGTAGGATTAAGATATCTTTCTGGTGGGTTGGTTAGAAAAAAGTTAAGTAAGTTATTTCTAACAGCGTCTTTTGTAGTATAGGTAGAATAGAAAACACCTGGAGCGTTAAAAGGGATAGCAACACCAACAGCCGTTCCTGGCTTGGTATCAATTGGGAATATCTTTTGTGCTCCGAATGCCATTATTTTTTATTCATTAAGCCCATAATCATATCTAGACCTACATTACCTTCTGGTAATTTAGAACCTTCACCTGAAGTATTCATACCAGGAGCTACTTGTAAAGTATTAGCAGTTACACCCATTCCTCTAGCATCAGTTGAATTGAATGAAAGAGTATCTTGGCCTCTTCTCATGTCACCCATAATACTTTCCATCATAGCACGTTTTTCTGCTGTGGATTTTTGTGGGGCTTGTGTTGTAGTTACTGTTCCATAACCACCTACTCCAACTGGAGTTTCAATGATTGGAGCTTTAGGAGCACGAACTGCTTCCAAAAGGATATCTTTTAGTTCCTCTTGGATAGCTTCTCTTACTGCGTCTTTGATAAATGATTTTAATTCACTTGGTTTCATCTGTTATAAATATTGAATTTAGTAAGCTTTTAAATTATCTCTGTCAATAATTAGCTTAAGTTCATCGATTAATGTTTGATCATTTGCTGTAAATGATAAAGGTGTTTCTAATAAAGCAATACCTGACTGATTGTATGCTACTGCTTTTTTACGAGTGACAGTAGGACTAAAAGGTACTTCCTCTATTTTAAATATAAATCCCTGATAAGTTGAATTATCTATAGATTGTTCACTATCAGTTACAATTTTTACTAGATTATCAGATACTGAAGTTAATGTTTGGTTTTCACCAAGACAAGGGACTAATAAAGCATCTATGCTATTTAAGATTTGAAGCGTTTTCTTTACAAAAGAAGAAACTATAGCTAAAGATATATTTAAAGTATCTAATCCATTTTTTATTTTAGATAATTTAGATTCTCCTAAAGAATCAAATGTTAAATTATCAGCTAAATCTCCTAAATCACTTAAAAGAGCAGTAACAAATCCAGGAGCAGTAGGTAAGATTTTAACAGCTCCTGAAGCTGAGGTTTTACTTAAATTAATACCTTGAACAGTAGTTAAAAGAGCATTAAATGCGACATTAGTTCCTGTATAAGTAGTAGTAGCAATATCTAAAAAATTATTAAATTTATTTAAAAAATCTACAATGTTATTTCTTTTATCTAAAACAGTTTGTAATAAAGCAGGTTCAAGACAAGTTCCATCTGTGGGTAATTGTTTTAGAAGATTCTCTAAAGGTACCTGTATTAGTTTTTCATTCTCAGCTACTTTCTTTATTAAAAGTAAAGATAATGTCTGGACAACTGTTTGATTGCCCTGTATTGCTCCTCTAATACTATCTATATCAATCCCAGCCATTATAAAGTCTTACTTATGTTTGATTTAGTTGTGGTTTCTAATTGAACCTTTAGGGTTGTTAGATAAGTTATAAACTGAGCAGCTGCTGCTGTAACTGGGGGAATTGGAGCATTTACTAAAGCTGAGCTTAGAAGAGACAATTGGTCTACTAATTGGGTTAAAAGAGTTATAGTAGTATCACCGTAAAGTAGTGGTTGTACCGCATTAACTCCACCTAATAACACGCTATTGGATTGGATCACTGATTGTGGTGAATCAACACTGAAGCCGTTTAAAGCGTTGATATTTACAGTTTTGGTTGATGATAAAAGTAAATGATCTTCTGTGGTATTGAATACTAAACGGCCTGAGTTTAGAATAAGTTGTCTACCAGCATACTCATTAGGAGCTGATGGAGGATTAGAGGAATAACTAGAGTAAGAAGTACTAGCTGCTTTTAAAGGAATTTTTTGAGTACTAGTAAGATAAACAGAAGTATCATCATTATTGATATCTTCTACAGTTGGTATCCAACCTTCATCTGTTTGATTACCTTGACCATTACGAATAATAGTGATTGGGTCTCCATTTTGACCTGTTGAAGACCAAGTATTAGCTGAACCAGTAACTGTAGAACCAAAACGGACTGAATTACCCCATCTACCTTCTAATATAACATCTCCTTCAAAAGGAAGGAGTGGATGAATATTTTCTTTTTCAACAAATGTTTTACCTAAAAAGATTTGAGTAGATTGATCAGTAACAGTTCTAACACTACCTAATTGGGTTTGTATATAATCCTTTTGTTGAGAAGGGGGCAAAATATTATCATTCTGAGGGAAAGCATTATGGTGTGGGTGGTTCCATAACGCTACTAGAGTTGTATAATAAGGTATAGCTGAACTAGCAAACTGTCCAATATCAGTGTTAGGTAAATTTGATATTAAAACTATCTCATTTAGTATAGGATAGTTCTTTAAATTAGGACTAGCAGGTTTAGCAATAGGGAGTATGGTATTAGCTGGGGTAGGTTTATCAACTAAAGTATATTCAATAGTACCTAAACCATTCCATTCGCCTAATTCTTTAAAACGAGGGTGAGTAGCATCTAAAACTATACTAACAACTCTACCTAAAGTTTCTTTAGTCTTAGGTGATTTACCTACAGGATTACTAAGTACATTAGCTGCAGCTGAATTCCCTCTATCAGTCCTAGCCATTACTCCTCAGATTTAAACTTGTTTATTTCATCAAGTAATTGTTGTTTTTCTTCATCTGAAATTCCTAAACCAGCATCAGTTGCTTCACTGTTCATTGCACGTTGAGCTAGGGCAGCCATCTTAATTAATAGGTCATCATTTTTGATGCCCATTTCTAGGTATTCTTTAATTAAGGGAACTAAGAGAGTAGCATCACCTATTTCTTCAATCATAGGTTTTAGTTCATTGATAAGAGCATTTA
>JACCDX011298508.1_pt1 | contig 15698 bp, 13 predicted proteins | sample 7449681 | NCBI WGS metagenome assembly JACCDX01 (sample SAMN15323450, study PRJNA562643) | freshwater metagenome | isolation source: river surface water | place: USA:Blue River Watershed | collected 2017-08-18 | reverse complement strand
TTTTATAAATTATGCCTAATTCATTTGGTGTTGCAAAAGCATTTCGTTCTGGTGAATTCCGTGATCCAGGTGTTAGATATGGTGACTTCTTTGTATTTAATTACTTAGTAACAACTGGTGCAGACTTAGATATAAGAGCATCACTACTAAGTCCAACTGGAACTTCTGCAGTTCTTGGTTGGGGTAGAGATAATTTTATTAGCAAAAACGGTATTACTTTTGCCTTTTGGGGTGGAGACAATACTGGAGTTGGTGTTGAATCTTTTTATGTAGATAGAAGAAGATTTCTACAAGCTTTTCCTACTGCTACTTCCTTTACTTTTGATTTAAGGTGTTTTTGGAACGCAATTATAGGGAATGAAGTTATTGTAAGTATGGATGCTTATCAGGGTGGGCAAATGGTCTTAAACAATACCACACATACTTTCAGTAACCCAACAGCAACAAACACTTTCCCAGCATCCAAATCAATTAGAAGGACGATTGAATTCCAGTCATCTAACGTTGAAACTGATGGTCAACGTCATTCAAGAGTTGTAGTTGATTTTTCCTTAGAAACTATTACTTATTTTGCCAATTAATTTTCTGTCCATTCACTCTTGACATAGGTGGATGTCCGTGCTATAATATTAAAGGATTAATGTAAGCACCCACCTCATAATGAAAATTTCAAGAGAATCATTGAACGACCTGCGAGCACTACAAGAAGACATGGCAGAACACTTTACTGATGAAAATTTCCCAATTAGTGGTGAAACTTATTGGACCTGTGTTCAATGTCTTGCTGAAGCAAAGCTTGCAGAACTTCGTGGAGAACTTGTAGCATGAGTCTTTTGAAAATTAATAAAGCAGAACTAGTAGAAGTGCCTGTAAAAACAACACCAGAAAATGTTAAAGAAGCAAATGAAGCATTATTCTGTGCAAAAATGACTCTCCCTGCTGCAGCAAAGCATTGCGGAATGACTCATAAAGAAATGAAGATGACATTTCTTGAGTATTTGAAATATCACCCACCGACTTACAACAAATAAATATTTTGTAGTCAAACGGTGTAATGAAATACAAAATCACCTCCCATTATTGTTTTCATGAGGGAATCATTGTTGATATGTATTTCATAAATGGTGTTCCTTTCACATTTGATGATATACCAACAGTAATGCAGGACGATCCATATATTCAGATAGAAGCAGAGGGATTTATGGATTATTCAGTAGAGGATATGTTTCTTTGGTCCAATTATCTCATAATGGAAGAATGCCACCCACTATTATTTGACTTGGATTTAGACAATCCAGAAGAACTTCCTTGCGACTAATAGCAAATTATTTTAGAATGCAAACAAAGTGAGTAAAAATACCTAAATGAAATCCGATTTTTATATAGATAGAGTAGGTAAAGATGAGGTCAAAGAACTTCTCTATACCCACCACTATCTAAAAGACGAATCTAAAGACTTTAAATCGGGGTTCAACTATGGTTTATACAGACAGTCATTCACAGACATCCTTAGGGTTGGCAGCTGCCTTGGTGCTTGCATTTTTACTGGTCTCCCAGTTCCAGAAATTGCCGTAGGTGCTTTTGGTCTAGAAAGAAATCAGCAGGGAGGAATATATGAACTTTCAAGACTTTGTATACATCCCGATATTCAGAAAGAAGAGTATAATATTACATCTTGGTTCGTTAGTCGTTGCATAAGGAGATTTAGAAAAGATGCCACAGTTCGTGCTATTCTTAGTTACGCTGACTCTAGTAAGCACACTGGAGTTATATACAGAGCTTGCAATTTTCAATACTATGGGTTAACTGCACCTAAAAAGGATTTTTACTATGCCGATGGAACAAAACATTCACGAGGAAGCATTAAAGGTGTAGATGGTGAGTGGAGAGAAAGAACAAGGAAGCATAGATATCTGATGATATTTGATGATGAACTTAAACAAAAATTAAAATGGAAAGAAGACATAAAATCAATTGCCTAGAGGTTTTAGTGTCTAAATAAATGAAGAAGAAATATACTGCGGTTATAAAATGCCACTATCTAGGTTAGAGAATTTTCTCAAAAATGCTGAAGGTAATATTTTATATGTAAACCCATCAGATTTTGATGCTACTGACAGTTTTGAAAATCAGGGCAATTCATTAACAAGACCTTTTAAAACTATTCAAAGGGCACTTATTGAAGCAGCAAGATTCTCATATCAGCAGGGAAGAAATAACGATAAGATTGATAGGACAACTATTCTAGTATATCCCGGAACTCATTATATTGATAATAGACCAGGATTATCAGTAGAGAATATTAATGGAGTTGCTGTATATAAAAGAAGAACGGCACCAACTACTTGGACCCCAGATACAATTTCAGAGTTAAGTGAATTTACAAATTATGACATTCTTGATGCAGGAAATGAATTATATAAATTCAATTCCGTAACTGGTGGTGTTATTCTCCCAAGAGGAACATCAATTATTGGACTAGACTTAAGAAAAACTAAAATTCGTCCACTATTTGTTCCTGATCCAGAAGACGATGATATTGATGTCACAAGTATTTTTAATGTTACTGGCACTTGCTATTTCACTGCATTTAGTATATTTGATGGTGATCCAACAAAGACAGTATATAAAAATTATTCACCAACAACAAGGGTAGTTCCAAATTATTCACACCATAAAGTAACTACATTTGCCTATGCTGATGGTGTAAATAAAGTAAAGCTCGGTAATTATCAGACTTACTTGACTGACCTTGATATGTACTATTACAAGGTCACTAAGGCATATGGTGATATTACTGGAAGAAGTTTATCAGATTACCCGTCATCCTTCGATTTTGAGCCAAGTGTTGATGAATTTAGAATTGTTGGATCATTAGATCCAAATCCACTTGGAATTTCAAGTATCAGATCCGGTAATGGAGATGGAACTGGAGACTTTAATATAATTACAGTTACAACTTCTAATCTTCAAACTGGAGAAACAGTCCCCCACAACCTTTTCGTTGATAGTCCATTTATCATAAATGGAGTGACCGTAGATCCAGATTCATACAATGGTTCATTTACGGTTAAGGAAGTAGTTGGAGTAAATACATTTACTTATGTCACCAACGAAGCACCATCTGAATTTTTACCTTCTACTAATAATATTGACACTGCATCTCTGACAGTAGGAAGTGATACAGTAAGTTCTGCTTCTCCATATATTTTCAACTGTTCTCTTAGATCTGTTTATGGAATGAATGGATTGTGGGCAGATGGTGCAAAAGCAACGGGATTCAAATCCATGGTTGTTGCTCAGTTCACTGGTGTCTCATTACAAAAAGACAATAATGCATTTATCTTATATAAGGATGGAGCATTTTATGACAATGTGACTCTTCCCCTAACTAGTGTAGATAGGCCATTACACACAAATTCCAGATCAATATTTAAACCTAAGTACGAGAACTACCACATTCGTGCATCTAATGATGCATTCATCCAAAACGTTTCCGTTTTTGCTATTGGTTTTGCCAGACACTTTTTAACCGAGTCTGGTTCTGATATGTCTATTACCAACTCAAACTCAAACTTTGGTGCGACATCATTAGAATCTGAAGGATTTAAAGTAGAATCATTTAATAGAGACGATGTTGGTTATATTACTCACATTTTACCACCTAGAGAGATACCAGAAGAGGAGAACGTAATATCTTGGGTATCATTAGATACTGAAAAGATTATAAACTCATCCGATATAAGTAAATTATATATTTTTGGGGCAACTAATGAAGAGATATTGCCTGTCCATCAAGTAGATGGTTATAGATTGGGTGCATCAATTGATGATAAATTAAATTTAACCATTACAATTGGCACAGCACAAACAACATATACTACACCAATATTAATGCCAGTAAACGGCGGAAATGGAGTTTCTGCAGTTAAAGAGTACGATGTAGAAAGAACTGGATCTACCAATAATATTGTATCAAATTTATTTACGTTAACTACTAATCACCAATTAATTAATGGTGAAAAAATAAGAATTATTAGTGATACTGGGCAAGTTCCCGATGGATTAGAGAATGATGGAATATATTATGCAATCACGGATGGGTTCGGGTCATCACAGTTAAAAATAGCACAGTCTCTTAATGACGCTTTATCTGGAGTTCCAATTTTAGGAATCAATAATAATGGAGGAAGACTGAAAATTGTAAGTAGAGTTTCTGATAAACTTCCAGGTGAAATAGCACACCCAATACAATGGGATTCTACCGAAAATAATTGGTACATTACGGGATCTTTAGTTCCATCAGAGAATGAAATATATTATGCTATCTTAAATACGGGTATTATTGTTCTTGGAAACGAAACCTCATCAACATTTATAAGAAGAATATCTGATAGTCGTTCTATTAACGATAAAATATACAGAATTAGATATGTTATTCCAAAAGAATTTACAAATGCAAGGCAACCAACTGCTGGATTTATTTTACAAGAGTCCAAAACAGTAGGTGTAACAAGTATTTCATACACAAATGATGTACTAACAAGCCCTAGAGATTTGAGAAATGAAAAAATTATTGTCAATGCTTCTGGTGGAGTAATTATTAATGGTGAACAGGAAGTAACCATTACAACAGAGATTCCACACGGATTATGTATTGGAGATAATGTAAAAATACAAAAGGTAAGAAGCACAAATAATCTAGATTCACTTGGAATAACTTCTACATTTAATGGTTATCACACCGTTACATCTGTTCTTAGTTCGAAACAGTTTACTTACTCAATTTCTGGAGTAACTACCAATCCTGGATCGTTTACAAATGATATTGATTCTAGAACTACAAGGCAGCAAAGAGAAAGTCTACCAGTGGTTTCGAGAGAATCTTATGACAATACACTTTTTGTATATAGAAGTACACAGATTAAGAAACATATTCCAGGACAAGAAGGACAAGATGGGGTTTACCATTTAACTGCTCTTGCATCAAATGTTGCGCCTTCCGAGCAAGTTGGATTTAATCTATCCGATAAGAAATTTAATCAAGATGTAAGAAATTTGTATCCACAATTGGACCGTGATAATATTGAGTCTGACCCAGAGGCAGCAGTAAGTTATGCAGATTTATCTGTTATTGGAAGAGTTATAACAAATGATAAGAAAAAATCAATAACAAAAGAAGCAATATCTTATTATATTAAAAATGCAAGAATAGGAATAGCATTAACTGATGCACAAATAAGTGGCATTGGAAGCACAACTATTTCTGCAAGAACTGAAATAGAGCATAATTTAAATTCTATAAAATCCTTTACATTTACCTCTGGTTCTGGATATCCTGCCTCTTCTATTTTATATTCAAAAACTTTACAGCAAGTGGTGTCAAATGGTAGAGGGGCAACTGTAAAAATTGAAACTAATGCATCTGGGCAAGTAACTAATGTTGAATTGTTAGATGCTGGAAGTGCTTATAATGTTAATGATACTCTCAGTATTCCAGGTGGAAGTTCCCCAAGTATTATTACAGTGACATCTATTGTAAATGCAAATAATTACTCTGTGGAATTAAATGGATTTTTCCAAAAGGATCTAAATGATGTTTATAAGGTATTATCTGTACCAAATTCTAAAGAAATACTTTTATACACCGAGAAGCAATTACCAGCTTATATACAAAATACTAATAATCAGAGTCCATTTGTAGTTGTTTCTGGTGGCTCAATTTCAATTTTAAATGCAGAGTTGAGTGATATTGATACAGGTATAACTACAGTAACTACCCAATCTCCTCATGGTTTATTGCCAGGAAATAAGATTAAAATTATTGAAAGTGGTAATTCCAATTTAAATGGGTACGCAGTAATTAAAGATATCGTAGGATTAACTACTTTTACATTTATTTCCAGATCTACAGTAGAAATACCCGTAGTTACACGAGGATCCGTTCTTAAGAGGGGATTTAGTTCAAATGGAAGAAGTCTTGGTAATGGGGAAGAGAATCTTTTCTCCAGAGGATTGTATTTGTATGATAAATTTGATGCTTATATTAATAGTGCAATAGATTTAACTAGTGGAACAGTCAGTTTCGATGATCCAAATGGCATAAAGCGAGGAGATTATTTTGTAATTAATACTGAAATTATAAGAATTGCAAGTAATGAAAATCCATTTACTGTTTTGAGGGGACAACTTGGAACATTCAAAGGAAACGCTCTTTCTGGATCCATTGCAAAAAGAATAAAAGTAATTCCATCAGAATTACGTAGACCTTCATTTATGAGAGCTTCTAGCCATACATTTGAGTATCTGGGATATGGTCCTGGTAACTATTCAACTGGTATGCCGCAGAAGCAAGATAGAGTTCTTTCTGATGATGAAGTTGTTGTCTCTCAATCAAAAGAAAGAAGAGGTGGAACTGTTGTATATACAGGAATGAATGATATTGGTGAATTCTATTCTGGTGCAACAAAATTAAGTTCTGCCACTGGTGAGCAGACTGTAGTAGATGCTCCAATTCTCACCTATACTGGAGATGATGCACAAGGACAGGGTGGATCATCTTCTAGTGGAATTTTTGATGAATTATTGGTAAGACAAAGAATTACAGTAGAAGGAGGAGAAGGAAATAATCAGACTTCTCAATTCTATGGTCCAGTAAACTTCACTCAAAAAGTTACTAACCTATCAGAGTTTGGTATTGAAACCAAAAATCTATTCATAAAAGGAACTGCTTCTCAGCCAAAATTAATTACAGTTGGAATTTCTACTCCAACTTCACTTACAATTCCTTCATCTAGACCAGGTGATATATCCCTACTTTCCAACCCAGATGAACATATTGGTCATGTCCGTGTTGGAAACGAATGGAGACCATTTGGTTTAATCAGTAGAGATGCTGGTAGTTTGTATATGGGTGTTGACAAATTATCTGTTAATACTCCAGATGATACAAACTTTGATTTTGTTGTTAGTGGTGAAAGTAGAGTAGAGAATTTAACAGTAGATGGAAGTGTAATTTTTACTCAACCTCAAACATTAGGAAATGTTACTTTCCAAAATATTTTCGTCAATAGAACTGGTTATTTTTATGCTACTGGTTTAGACCCAGTAACTGGTCTCACATCAAATTATACTCAGGTTCACTATTCTGGAATATCTAAATTAAATGACCTAGAAGTAGTTGGAATTTCTACATTTGATGGAGTTGTTCAGTTTAATTCTAACATTTATGGTCCAGGAGCAGACTTTGGAAATATTCAAATTGCTATAACTAATGATAATACAATTGATACTACCGCAGGAAACCTAACAATCAATAGTTTCAGTGGAATTACAAATATTATTGATGATTTAATTGTAAATGGTAATAAGTTTGAATTAATTTCTGGATTTACAACTTCAATCGGTGGTGAGATCAAGGCAGCAATTAATAATGCTAGGGATTTGAGACTTGGTGTTGGAAGCACAAACCTTGGTTCATCTCTGTCATTACATAATGATGATAGAGTTTATCCTGATGGTGCTTTAAAGATCATCCGTCCAGCAGGAATTGGTAGTGCTATTGACTCAGAAATTTTACATAGAGGTAGTGGAATTCTGAAATTAAATGCTTCCGATTTTGGTTCTACAATTTCTTTATATACAAATGGATTAGAAAGAATAAAAGTTGGTGCATCGGGAACAGTAACAACACTTCAGAATAATTCTGGGCAAAACCTTGCAGGTGCTCATTTTAAGATTAATCAAGATGGTACTGGTGATGTTGCATTGTCCTGGGATATTACACACAATAACTCAAATCGTCGTTGGTATGCTGGTATTGACACAAGTGACGGATATTCCTGGAAACTTGCAAACCCATTAACAACTACTGCCAGAGGAAATGAGAACTTTGATAGTGCAGGAGAGACCAAACTCAAAGTTGACACTAGTGGTTCATTATCTATTCTAAATGATGTTATCATGTATGGTGATTCTCTGGATGCACCAGGAGTACAATCATTTAGCCTGCTTCCCTCAGTAAATCCAATAGTAAATGCATTCTTTGGTGCAAGAATTGTTAATATTGCGATTGATAATGACCAATCAACAACTACAATACGTGGTACAAAAGAATCTGATTCTGCCGATACTGGTGCATTAGTAGTAAAAGGTGGTCTAGGAGTTGCTAAGAGATTATTTGTCGGAGGTAATGGTCAATTTGGTGGAGATCTTGAAGTAAAGGGTGGTGACATTACTACTGATCAAACTACATTCAATCTATTAAATTCCACAGTAACAACAGCAAATCTCTTTGGTGCAGCAACAAATATAGTTCTTGGAGCTACAACAGGAACCACAAGAATAAGAAATAATGTAGATATTGATGGTGATTTAAATGTTGATGGTGATGATTTAACTACAACCACTACTGGATTATTTAAATTAATTAATACCAATGCCACTAGAGTAGATTTTGCTGGTGCTGCTTCTTGGATAAACATTGGTGCAACAAGTGGAATTACTACTATTAAAAATAATGTAGATATTGGTGGTGGAAATATTGATGGGACTAAAATAGGAGAATCAGTAAGAGAAACAGCAAGATTTACATCAATAGATGTAAATGCCGATAGTACCTTTAATGGAGTAAATGTAACTAGACTTGTTTTAAGGAATTATGGTGAGACAGTTCAAGCATTAGGAGATAGAAGTGGAGCAATAAACTTAGATTTAGACGTTGCTAATGTATTTACTGTTAATATTACAGGAAATAGTTCTTTTACTGTTTCTAATGTATTAACTGGTGCAACAACTGCCTCTAGTTTTACTGTGTTTTTAAGAAATAATTCCGCAAGTCTCTCTGTTTCTTGGCCAGCAAACTTTAAGTTCCCCAACGGACTTCCTCCAGTTAGGACCACTGAAGCAAGTAAGACAGATGTTTGGATTTTCGTAAGTCCAGATCAAGGAACAACTTGGTATGGAAACGTTGCTCTATATAATTATGCTACATAGATAAACGATTATTTTATATTTTTTTATATTGGATAGATATGGAATCGACATACACTGATTTTATTGGGATGTATAAAGAAGTATATCCAGAAGGTTATTGCAATCATGTAATTCAAGAATTTGAAAGAATTTTACAAAAAGGATATGCTGGAAATAGGCAAGATTCGGAAAATACAAATAAAACTAAAAAAGAAGATTTTTTTTATTTTTTAAATTTAAAAAATCACTGCCTTTCTCCATTTAATGGTGTCAATTCTACAGATTTATTTTTTGATGGATTGCAGGAATGTTTTGAACGATACACTTCTGAGTATGATATACTAAAAGATTGTGACTTAAAGTGCTCTTCAGTAAAAATGCAAAAAACTATTCCTGGTGCTGGATATCATGTCTGGCACGCAGAACAGGGTAATGACGATTCAGCAAATAGAGCATTAACTTATATCTTATATCTAAATAATTTAGATTCCGATTCTGCCGGAGAAACTGAATTTTTATACCAAAGACTTCGTGTACCCCCACAGGAAAACTGTATGGTCATTTGGCCAGCAGCATTTACCCATGCACATAGAGGAAATGTCGTACATGGAGACAAAGCAAAATATATAATAACAGGTTGGTTCTATCTAGAATAAAAAAAAATGTCATTTGGAATTAATAGAAGAGTAGCAAAAGCATCAATGGTTCCACCGGGAGAAGTTACTTTCTTTTCCCCAGCTACTTGGACTGCACCATCTACAAGAATAACTACGGTGTCAGTTGTTGGTAGAGGTGGTCCGGGAAATCCAGGAAATGCAGGAAATTCCGGGACTGGAGGAAATGCAGGAAATAGGGGCAATGATGGAACTGTTGGACCAGGTGGACAAGCAGGAAATGCAGGGAATCCCGGCAATAATGGAACAGGTGGTTCAGGAGGACCATCAGGAACAGCAGGAAATGGTGGATCTGGTGGAAATGGATCTGGAAATGCAGGAAATTCAGGAAATGGAGGAGGTGGAGGAGGTGGAGGAGGTGGATCGGGATATGACAATCAAGGTAGAGATGGTAACTCCGGACGTTCATCTGGAGGTAGAGGTGGTTCGGGGGGAAGTGGAAGAAGAATAGAAAGAGGAAGCGATGGAAGTTCAGGAGGTGGTGGAAGTTCTGGTAATGATGGAACTGCAAGTAATTCAGGAGGTGGTGCTGGAAATGCCGGAAGTAATGGAGGAGCAGGAAGTGCAGGTAATTCTGGATCTGATGGAAATGACGGATTTTTAAATCCTGGATCAAATGTAACTAGTGGAAATCCAGGAAATCCAGGAACTTTAAATCCTTCTTCATATGGAAATCCAGGTAATCCAGGTACTGCGGGAAACATTGGAGCAACATCTAGTGTTTTTAGTTTGAATTTTACCGGAGGTGCGGGAGGTGTAGCAGGCAATGGCAGTTCTGGTAATCCGGGAAATGTAGGTGCAGGTGGAGCATCAGGAAATCCAGGAAATCCAGGTTCTGCTGGAACCAGAGGAAATGCAGGAAATCCAGGAAATTCAGGAAATGCTGGATTTGGAAACCCAGGAAATCCTGGTAATTCATCAAACTGGGCAGCAGGAAGAGGTGGATCTGGAGGAAATGGGGGTGGTGGAGGACAAGGGGGCGGAATGCCGAAGAATGGTTCTGGTGGTGGAGGAGGAAGTGGAGGTAGTCCGGGTGGTGGTGCTGGAGGATCTGCATCAGGACCTGGTGGAAAAAACGGAGGTTCAGGGGGAGCAGGTGCCAATCAAGGTGGATCTGGTGGAAATGGAGGAGACTCATTTAATGGTGGTTCCCCACCAGAAGAAAGACCACGTTACGGCGGTGGTGGTGGAGGTGGAGGAGGCGGTGGTGCCTCTGGAAATGCTGCAAGTGGAGGAAATGGAAACCCCGGAAATAGGGGAAATTCTGGAACAGGAAATCCGGGAAATCCTGGAAATGGTAGAACTTTAGGAAATTCAGGAAGAAGTGGAAATCCAGGAACTGTCAATACCACAATGTATGGCACAAATGGAAATCCCGGGAATCCTGGAACTTCTGCTGTAGGAAACCCAGGAGCCCAAGCAAATCCAGCTTCATACAATGATGTAAAAATAAATCCACTTACTTCATATGATGTTACTGTTCCAGATGGTGGATTTATTACTATAAAATGGTACGCACAGTAAATAACTCAGACTAAATAATTTTGTTGTATTGTTTTTCCAAGATTATTACATATGACTAAGAAAAAAGAATTCACAGAATTAAGAAAAAAAATTATCGAAGCATATGAAGAAAATGAATATGCGAATCTATTAAGCAACAGAAATAGAGCAAGATCATTTAATGTTGGAACTGCATTTGGAGGTATTGTTGAAGTATCTATGAGAGGTGATTTTCATAGTCTTTGGTGCTCCCTCCAACCAGTTGAAGTTGTGGAAATGATAGAGCAACTTGCTGCAAGTGCTGGTTTAGAAATTGCAATTAGACCAAGACAAGATTTTGCATCTTGGAGAGGTTGGGATACAGATGCAGATCACAAATATTGGGCAGGTGCTGCACATTGGCAAGTAAAACAAATTAAAGAAGCAGAAGAAGAACGAGAAGTAAAACGACTGAGTGCAGCAAAAAAAGAAGATGTGCGTTCTTTAAATAGAGACAAAAAGGATAAAATAGAAGAAGAAATTAGAAAGGAATATAATGAAGATTTTAATAAAGAAATAGAAAAAAGAATAAGTGATGTCTACGAATCTGCAAATGAAGAAATAGAAAAAATTAGAAGTCAAATAAATTTAGATACAGAAGAATTCTTTGATAGTATTCCAAATAGTAAAGAAATGGATGATGAGTATAAAGAAAAAGCATTAGATGAAACTAATGAATATTATAATATTAGAGAAAAGTATTTAAAGGATATTTAAAAATAAGGATTAATTATGAGTAATTCTGAATTATATTTTTACTGCGATATAAAGAAAAAAGAAATTTTAGATGAGGCAAAACCTTTAGATGAAAACTGGGAAACAATTTGTGGACTTAAGTTTTTATCTGAGGATGAATTAAAGGATCTTTCTTGGGCTGGTTATGGTGAAGTTGGTTTTTTAAAATTAACTAATCCAACAATTAATCAATATGCTTATTCTGATAAGTTATTGAATAACGTAAAAATAAACTTAAAAAATCAATTAAATGACATAAAAAAGAATAAGGAACTTTTTGGGATTATTGTAAATAATAGTTTTAATATTTCATTATCGACTGAATCTAAAACAGATTTTATTTTTAAATATCTTTACTATAAAGATAGAGTAAAAGAAGATATAGATATTCAATTAAATACAAGTAGTGGTATAATTTACATATCAAATCAAAAAGTTTTAAAGATTTTTGATTTTATGCAACAGTACCTAAATGAACTTGAACTAGTAAAAATTAATATTGATAAAAAAATAGATGATATGCTAACTATAATGCAGTTATCTAAATTTGATGTAAATTCTGTGGATTGGCCAAAAAATGTTATCGAAATACCTTAGATATAAAAATATAATAGATCAAATACCACCACCGTTAGACCCAGATGAATGTAACCTTGGAAGTAATTCTTCACATTGGTATTTAAATACCAAAAATAATTCAGACACTTATATTATAGATGATCTTTTTACTTCCGACCAACTTGCAAAAATACTTGCACTCGGAAAAATTATTAAAAATGAAAGGGGAAAAACACAAGACCAAGATTCTGATTATTTAAAGTATCGGAAAACTATGGTCTCTTGGTTGAATATAAATTCCCACACTGAATGGTTGTATGAAATTTTTACAAATGCTGTTTTTAATGCAAATAATCACTTTGATTATGAATTAGAGTGTATAGAAACTTTACAATTTACAATTTATAATTCATTAGAAGAAGGTCTTCACGATAAACACGTTGACCCATTAAATTGGGATTTACCAACAAACAGAAAATTAACTTTTGTTCTTCAATTATCTGATCCATCGGATTATGAAGGAGGAGATTTAATACTATGGAATTCAAGAAATCCTAGAGTGATGGAAAAAAAATTAGGAAGATTGTTATTTTTTCCATCAAACCTTTTACATGAAGTGACACCAGTAACTAAAGGAATAAGATACTCATTAGTTGGATGGGTTCATGGTCCAGCATTTAAGTGAGGTAATTATGACATTTAAACAGAAAAAATTTGAAATTATTAAGAATTTTTTGCCAGTAGAATTTATAGATTTCATTAAAGACTATTTTGCTATAAGAATAAATGCCGGAGAAGCAACTTTATTTGATGGACAAGCAGCAAATAGTTATTCATTTTATTCAGACCCATTAATGGAAACTATACTTCAAGATTCTTGTGAATCTTTGTCTGAACAGGTTGGAATAAAATTATTACCTTGTTATTCTTATACTAGACTTTATACTAAAGGGGATGAATTAGCAATCCATACAGATAGAGAATCTTGCGAAATATCTGCAACAATATCTCTTGGATTTTCAGACGATGAAATAAATCCAATATTTTTTAGTGAAGACCGTGATGGGTTTAATCCAATTGAAATTTTATTAGAACCAGGAGATTTATGTCTTTATAGAGGATGTGATTTATACCATTGGAGACCACCATTTAAAAATAAATGGTATTTACAATCCTTTTTGCATTTTGTTGATGCAGAAGGAGAGCATAAAGATTTCATTTATGATAAAAGACCATACTTAGGATTTGCTCCTTCACCCGAACATAAATAAATTCGAATATTCATTATTACTTTAAAGTTATGCAAAGCAAAGAAATGATTGAACAACTTACTCAAAGAGGCACTGCCATTAGAGAAGAGTTGGTTAAGATGGAACAAGAATTCAATCAGAAGAAAGAAGAATTCCTTAAAATTCAAGGAGCATTAGAAGCTCTTTACGAACTAGATAGAGAATCATCTTCAACCCCAACAGAGTGATTTTAACGAATAAACGTCACCAAAGTCAATAGTTGACAACCTCAAGACTCAGTGTTATGCTGTATAAGTCTTGAGGTTTTCTTTGTATCTTTGAGAAACCAAGACCCGTCTTTAGTGGTGGACGGTTTACGCAGTGTCTAGGGGGGAGTGGTGACCCCCCTTTTTTCTGCTATGATGAACGGAGTTCAAAAGCACACCAGATGTCCGTTAACCTAGAAGTTAAAGGTTCTCTTGCCAAATGTCTGGCAACCGAGAATCTCATTATCGAACACAAAAAAGTTCCGACTGCTATGTTTGATGTAGACCGTCGTGTGCTGACTCTCCCTACTTGGGATAAAGCATCTGCAACTGTCTATGACCTTCTGGTGGGACACGAGGTTGGACACGCACTCTTCACCGATAATATTGACTGGACTGTAGATTATCCTGAAGTTCCTAAGGATTTTGTAAACGTTCTTGAGGATGTTCGTGTAGAACGTCTGATGAAGAAAAAGTATCCTGGTCTGTCTCGGACTTTCTATAATGGTTATAATGAACTGAATTCTGATGACTTCTTTTCAACCAAGGAAGAGAACCTGGATGAACTGACTTTCATTGACCGAATCAATCTGTACTATAAGATTGGTGCATTTCATAACATTGCTTTCTCTGATGAAGAGAATGAGTTCCTTACTCGTGCAATTCAGACTGAAACTTTTGATGAAGTCCTGAAACTTGCTCGGGAGATTGTTGACTTTGTTCAATACAAACGTCAAAAGGTAGACAATATGCCTACTCAAGGTGGTGGGGAAGAAATGTCTAATCCTGGTGGTGAAGAAGTAGAGGGTCCGCAGGGTTCTTCTTCGGAAAATGGAGAGAATCAAGATGGACAGAACAAAAGCAATCTTCGGCAAGATTCGCAGGGTCAGTCTCAAACTGAAGGTGAATCCTTTGGTGATGATATGAATAAGTCTATGGAAGCACCGAATGGTGGTGGTTTCGGTCAGGAAGCAAGCAACAAGCACGAGAAAACTAATCGTGATGAACTGACTTCTAAGACTTCTCGTTCTTTTGATGAAAAGTCTCAAGACCTTGTGGATAAGTATGCCCAAGAAACTAACTATGTGGAACTTCCCAAGATGAATCTTGAGACGATGGTAATTCCCAATGAATTCATTCATAGTAAGGCAAAGTACTTCTATGAGAATAGTGGAACTTATTACACAGAAACCTTCAAGGTTGCTTGTCAGGAATACAATACCTACAAGAAATCTGCAGAGAAAGAAGTTTCTTATCTGGTAAAAGAGTTTGAGTGCAAGAAGTCTGCAGATCAGTATGCTCGTTCTAGCATTGCTCGCACGGGTGTTCTGGATACTTCTAAACTCCATACCTATAAGTTTAACGAAGACCTGTTTAAGAAGATTTCTGTGGTCCCTGACGGAAAGAATCACGGTCTCATCTTCATTCTTGACTGGTCTGGTTCAATGAGTGAGTTTATTCTGGATGCTTACAAGCAACTACTGAATCTCATTTGGTTCTGCCGTAAGGTGAATATTCCCTTTGAAGTGTATGCTTTTACTCTGGACGCACACGCATATATGGAACTGCAACCGAATCATCCTCCTGTGTATGATAAAGTTCCTGGTGTTCTTGCACCTGAAAACTCTTTCCGTCTTATGAATTTCTTCACTAGCAAAACCAATAATCGTGTTCTTGAAGAACAACTCAAGAATATCTGGTGTGCTTGCTGGTCTTATCAG
>JACCDX010958206.1_pt1 | contig 15701 bp, 10 predicted proteins | sample 7449681 | NCBI WGS metagenome assembly JACCDX01 (sample SAMN15323450, study PRJNA562643) | freshwater metagenome | isolation source: river surface water | place: USA:Blue River Watershed | collected 2017-08-18 | reverse complement strand
TCTTTTATTTTATTTTCTCAAATAATTACAAGTATTGAATACAAGTATTAAAAATGAACTCATTAAAACCTGGATATATTATAAAAGTTTCAGATGTTAATCATCCAGAGACAACTGGTGTCATTATAGATGTAAAACCTGATAATTTAATATGTTTTAATACTGATATGGATAGAAAACCAATTTTTTATCAAGTTAATTTACAAAATTCAAATTATAGTTTAGAAAATAACAAAACAATTAATCATTCAGAATATTCTAATATTAAAAAAGCTTTATTACAATATTTTCATATTCATAAAGATAGTCCGAATGAGATTAAACCATTATCTCAAGTTATGAATTTCGCTTTTCCAAATGGTCTTCCTAAAATAGAAGACCGTTCAACTCACATTGAGGAAGACCTGACCCCCGCGGAATCTCATTTCTTAGAAATCGGTGCTCAGGTTCGTCTTAAGTGTCATCCTAACTCAACCATTTCATTTTTGGACAATCAAGTTTTAGATGTTCAAGATGTTTTTCAAAAAGGCATTCGTGTTTTACGTCGTGGAGCAACTAGTGATACACATAAATTTTACACACTTTTTTACAAACAACCGCCACACGATAATTCTTTAGCAGGTGTTAAAGAAATGGAAATTTTACCTAGAAAACCAGTTTTAGAAAGAACAATTCGTGATCAATTAAAAATAAAATTAGAAAAAGAAACCGATAAAACAAATGGTTATAAAACACACATCATTGGTAAGGACGGTACAATTTTCATCCTAGATTCAACAACTTTAGAATTTAATTCGGAAGATGGTAAAGTAAAAGGAATGTATTATCCTGGAAGTGATGAATTGTCATTTTTACCATCACCACTACAAAAACAAAAACCATATGGAAATGGTTCCGATTCTGATTCCGAATATGAAACAGGTCCAGTTCAACGGATTTTAATACCTAGTGATGACGAAGATGAAGATGAAGAAGAAGATGTTTTACCAATACCAAAGAAAACAATTTCGGTTTTAAAAGAAATTCCGCCAATGCTAGGTGATACGGAAGAAAAAGATTATCATATTGGAGATATAAATGATTTTGAAGAAATACCATTAAAAGAAATAAAAGACAAAGATACACAATTACATTTCGGTGGTGCTAAAACACCAAGTCATACCCGGACCGAAGATTTAGATTTTGATACAAATATTGATTTGGATTTTGATGCTGACCAAGATGAAATTGAAGGATTAAAATCCAAAATATCACATAAAAATAAATTTGATGATGAAGATTATGAAATAGTAAAAACAGAAACCGGAGACGAAAAATCAGGTTCCGAATACGAAGACAATGAACTAGAATTAGATGTTTTAGATGAACCAATTGATATGGATATTTCCAAAGTTGTTTATCGTTCCAAGAAAGTATTAGTTCCAGATGAAAAAAAAGTATATCAACCACAAGTTCAAAAAAATGAGTTTTTCAAATATTTACTAGAAAAATACATCCCTAATAAACAATTACGCAAAAATAATTTCTTAATTAACCAAGTTCACAAAATTAATAATCGCATCGTTGACCTAAAAGATGAACTCATTAATGCCGGCAAAAATTTAAATTCCACAACAACAATTCTTAAATCACAATTAAATGAATTAGACAAAAATGAAAATGAAAATGAAAATGAAAATGAAAATGAAAATGAAAATGAAAACGAAAATGAAGATGAAGGAGAAAAAGAAATTGAGAAAATAATTTACAACAAAGGGAAAAAACCAATTCTAGATTCATATATGAAGAATGATTATCGCAATAAATTTCTTATTCCTGTTGTCCTGGATAGAAAGAAATTATATTTCCCCAATCAAGTTTCTGATTATCACTACGAATTTTATTCACAAAATAGCAATATTCTTAATAAAAATTACCAACAAGTCATTAATGAATTAAATGAAATGATTGAACAAAAGGGGTCATCCAAGATTTCATCTATTACATATTTTCAATTGGAAAAAGCTATTAATGATATGATGAAACCATATAAAATTAATGATGATTCTAAAATAATTGGGTTTGTTGGAAATACGGCCGATAAAATCCCCGAAAATGAATTACCATTCGCAGATTTTACTGGTTTAGTTATTAGATATAACAAAGATGGATTTAAATCACAAGGTATTGATTTTCAAGAATCTGAAATTGAGGGTTATAATATCAAACCACCACTTGTTTATTATGTTGATAAAATGAAACAAAAAACCGATGAGTATAACGAAGAAGAAGATGAAGAAGAATTTTTGCTAGAAGACATTGAAACAGAATGGATGCTAGAAGAACAAATGGAGACCAGTTTAGAAAATAAACCCAATCTTAAAAAAATCCAAGACGGAGATCGATTTAATATTATCGGATATCTAGCACTACCACTTAAGCACGCATTTAATCAACATCAAATTTATTACGATTCACTCCAAGGTTTATATGAAAACTATAAAAATACAACCGGAATAGCCGAAAAATCAATCAGTGATTTAGATAATGATGATATGAAAGTTGATATGAAAGTTGATATTGCTGGTGAAAATACGAATAATCTATTGCTCCAGCGTGACCAACCTATCTTTTATTATTGTTCTGATAAAAATGGTAGTGTTAAAATGTCCAAGGAAGAATATCTTAATCGTTTAATCCCTGATTTTAAAGATATTTGTCAAGCACATCGTAAAGAATTAAAAGCCGGGGCAAATTGGAGTGATTTAGAAAAAGTAATTGAAAGTTACGGATATGACCTTAGATATCTCAACGTTGAAGATTGGAAACTATTATCCAAAATCCTTGATAAGAATTTAGAAGGCAAAACATATAATTTATCAAAACGTTGGTTAGATTATCAGAAATATCTACAAAATGAATCACCAACCCTCAAAGGCACTGCCAAGTTATTCCCTTTGATTGATAAATTTATGTTAGAAGGTTTGGAGAACTTTTATGATAAATATCCATCACTCAACAATTCCGTTGATAGTGATACCAATCGTTTATATTGGGCTCTACAAAAAGATGACCACGGTAAATTACTTGAACTTTTATTAACTAGAAATCAACTTATTGAAGACGAAAGAAATATTAATCGTGCCGAATTAGATCGTGAACTCGCTAAAAGAAAACAAGACCTTGAAATCTTAGAAGGCAGATACAAAAGAGATCTCCAAATAGAACATAGACGTAAAGAAGGAGAAAAAGGTGAGGGGGCGAGTGAACAAGCTAAAACAGAGGGTCAATGTCTAGAAAGACCAAAATATCAAGTCGCTAAAACTTACGCGACAGTTGCTGAACTAGAAAAGGATAATTTCGTAATTGCCAAGACTAATGTTGGAGGTCGCGAAATCCAAGTTGGACAATATGCGATTGTTAAAGAAAACAAAAAAGTTTATATTCGCCGGAAATTACCTAATAACAAAGAAGTTTGGGATGAATCCAAAATTACAATAGATAAAATAAATGAATTAGCCTCCAAAGATTGTGAAACTCCTGCGTTTGATAATTTGGTTGATTTAATGAAAGGTAATGATTGTCAATTCCAAAAAGATGACTCACAATGTCATTCCGGACATTTAGATAGAGTTTATCGTCAAATGAAAGATTGTCAGAAACTAGTTGCTGTTTTAGAAGCGGAATTGGAAGAAGTTAATAATATTGAAATTAAAAAACGTAAACTAGAACAATCAATCAACAAAGCCAAATCATTTTTAAGTTCCAAAAATAACCTAGAACGTCTAGAACGCGAAAACCGTCTTCAAGCTTATCGCCAAATCATAGATGATGTTAAAAAAGCCCAAAATAAAGTCAAAGATTGCCCTCATTATCAAGTTCTCAATTACTTTTTAAGAATGAAACATATTACACTTCAAGAAAAATATACGATAACAGAAATGATATTAAAGAAATTCCAGGATGTATCTCCGATTTTCTTGAAAGAATTAATTTTTGACGAATCACTAGGTAAAACAATAGAAGAATCAATTGAAGAATATGGGCGAATTGATATGATTAATCCCAATCTTAGCTTTAACTGGACCTATTGTAGTCTTTGTCATCAAAAATTGGTATGTAATCATTATTTATATGGTTGTAGTATTATTAAGGAAGAAGGGGAACTGGATGAAAAGAAATTGAAGGATTTGTATGGTATTGAGGTAGAACAAAATTACAATTGTAAGGTATGCGGCGAATTTATTGTATCTAGTGATGAAATTGATATGGATGGTTTTGTTAAAAAGAGTGATGGTGATGGTAAGATGGTTACTCGTGAGGTTATTGACCAAGAAGCTGAACGCCGCCAAGTCCGCAAGAATATTTTGGATGAACTTTTGGATGATGTTGAAAGTAAAATGGATGAAAAATCTAAAGATATGAAATTATTCCTTAACACGATTCAGATGCTGAAATCATTGGTCAGAGTTAATTTATTACCCGAAGATGAAGAGGATTTGATTAGTTATATTAAGACACAACCATTTTTAAGTCGCGAATATTTCAAAGAATATATCAAAAAAACGGTACCAGCACAACAATTACAACAAAACCCACAATTATTAGATTTTAAGGCAACACAGTTTTATTATATGTTTGCGGTCTTTGATATTACAGCTAGATTTCTAGTTATTTTACAAACGTCGCTGATGACATATAATATTAGCAATGATATTTGCGTTGGTAATTTAGGTGGTTATCCATTGGGTATGGAGAATGATTTAATAACTGTTAAATATTTTGCGTGTCTTTTGGAGAAGATGAGCGGTCTTCCGGAGTATTCTTTTATGAACAAGGAACAAAACATTGAAGCAAAATTTACAGCAAGATTAAAACTGATGTATCAGAACCAGAATATTCAACAAAAATACAAACAAGCAATTGAACACAAATCAAATAAAATCATTAATGATGACCCATTTAATAAATCACCGACGAATGTTTGGATTGGATATCGTCCTAATATGGGTGTTTTAGATGCTGGATGGAACCCTAGAAATGTCATTAGTGTTGATGGGGTTAATAAAATCGTGGTATCTAAATTCCGTGATTTTATGACTGATTTACGTGAAACTATGAGTCATTATGCGTCTAAGATATTTGACCTTGTTAATAATGTTGTATCTAGAGAACAACCTGCTGTGATGTTTCACAAAGAAGTTAAATTAGGAAACTCGTGTTGCTTGACACAAATTAAAGAGAATAGTCAATCGGGTTATTATGATTTCATTTGTGATAAGGACCCTTCATTACGTGTTTTAATTAAGACATTAAATGGATTGGATAAAATGAAAAGTAAAATAGAAAGAACAATTCAGAGATATGGAGCACCACCTACTTTTATGAAAGTTGTGGGATTACCTTTGTTAGATCCTTATTACAATGTTAATCAAGAATTTGAATTATCATCCGAAATGAAGAATAAATTATTTATGATATATGTTGACGAAGGTATAAATAAAGGTTCAGTCCGCATCTTTAACTATTTTGATGTTTGTACATTATCTGGACAAAGTAAACTAGAAATCCAGGAAAAGGAATATAGTGATGCGGATTATTATGATTTGTTGAATAATATTCGTAAAAAAGGTAAAATAACAACTGTAAAACCAGTTGATTTAAGTCATCAGAAAATAATAACCCAAAACATTGATAATTATATGTTACAAAATGCGAATGGTGTGAAATCTAGCAACTTTTTATCGGACTTTTTAAAGAAATTAAAAGAAATCATTAATGATAATATGTCGGAAGAGAAGAAAGATATTGAACTTGAAAAACATTGGAACAGACTTAATCAACAGATAACTGAAGAAACAGAAACTTTATTTAATCATTTATCTACGATTAAGAAAGACCCAAGTATGAAAAATAGATTATTCAAATTGGGTGATTACAATAAAATTTACCAAGAAGATGATTTAATGATGATTGAAACATTGGAGAAAACACAACAAACACAAACACAATCGCCTATTAAAAATAAGATTAAAATGGAACAAATGGGAGAAACTAAATCGCCAACACCTTCATCATCATCAACATCATATGACGAAAATAAATATGAAACAATGTATCGGGAGGCTAACAATAAACGGTATATTAGAATGGAGAAGAACCTCAAGAATTATTTGTTCAATTTCTTTCGTTCCTCTTTGGCAATTATTAAAAATAATGCTTATGACAAATATCGTAGTTTTGATATGAATCCTCAATGGAAATATTTAATATATTATCGTGATTACCAGGAGTTATTTGGTAAGGTATATGATATTTTTATGAATTTGACTAAGGATTTAGATTTGTTTATTGGTACTAATCATAGATATTTTAGTTATCAAAGTGCGTGTTCATTATTTAAATGTATATTATTTATTGTATTGAATAAGATGATTGAATATAAACCGGAGAAACAAAAGGGTAAGAATGCTCCATTTACAACCAAAGTTGACCAAGAGGATATTGATATGATGATTGACTTTGGTAATCAAGAACAGGTCCAAAATGAAAATCAAAAATCAGAAGATGATATTCGTAATTTTAATCTTAAAGTATTTTCAGACCAGAAGATAATTATCTTATACATTTATCAAATCATTGAGCGAATTATTAAGGAAGAAGATGATTTTAATCAATTAACTCAAAATTATATGACAATTGTGACTACTCGCAAACAAGAAGAAAGAGTTCGTAAGAATCTTAATTTAATCGCCATTCTAGCTCAAGATGGACGAAAAGATTTACGTCGTGTTATTTTGGATCAAAAACGACTTGGGTTGATTGATTATGAGGACTTTGAGGATATTCTTAATCAAGATATTCAAGCTGGCGAAGATAAACCGGCTTATGACCGTGATATGGAACTTTTGGATGAATTAAATGAAAACGAAGATATTGATGGTCATATCATTGAGGAAAAGAAAAAACAAAAAATGAATGACTATGATGTAGAAGATGATGAATATTCATACATCGCAGGGGAAGATGATGATATTGATGACTTCTAGACCCCTTTTTTTTTTAAAAAAAAGGGCGTCCGCCCCAAAAAAAACACCCTTTTAAAACTAAAGATTTTAAAAGGGTGTTTTTGATATTACTTTTTTTGTAAAAAAGTATTTTGTTTTTAGTTTTTTAATAAAAAGTATTTTTTTTCTTTGAAAAGAATAAGAAAATATTATAACAATTGAATATAAATATAAATATAAATGGAAGGTGATAGTAAAAATAAAATATATCGTAATTTACCAGTTGGTTATAATCCAGCCGATGATTTTTTAGAGAGACGTCCTGCTGTTTATAATCCTCCACCTGTTTCCAATCAAAAAACATCTGCAACTTATTATAGTATCAAGAATGAAATTACAACAATTCAAGCTATTGAGATTGTAAATAATAAATTGGTGAATAATATTGAATATTTTTCATATAAAGGTAATTTATATAAATTATCAGAATTGCCAATGGAAACTATGTATAAAGATACTAATCGCAAATTGATTTCTGACCAAAAGTTATTTTCATCAACACAGAAATCATTTTTGGATGAACATCTGAATTATTTAAAAGACATTGAAAAAAAAACTGCGAATTCCAAACAAACTTCAATCACATCTCCAACTTATTCACCTTTAATACCTGAACTAGACAAATCAAAAGATATTAATGAAGCTGGTTCTAGTAAATTACCAATTACGGCTAGTTTTTTTGTATCAAATGAATTATCTGGATTAACTGAATTAAAGTATGAAAAATTATTAAGAGAACATCAAATCATTCTCAAGATACTTTTTTATTATTTTATTCTTAAGTTTAATATTGAAGTTAAAAAAAGTGGTTATGATTTACCTTATCATCAATGGACAAATTATAGTATAACTGATTACCAAATAGTTAAAATCCAATATCATAAAGAACTGAATTTGTATTTATATACATTTATTGTTGAAGTTTTTCGCGAAAACAAACATTATGGGTTTTCTATTTATTTGGAAATGTATTATAGATCAGAGAAAGATAAAATCTGGATATCAAAAGCTAATTTATCGGGGGTTGTTCCACAGGATAATTTAGCCTTTAAACAGCTAGGAACATATAATTTAAATAATAAAAAAAACTATGTTAATACATTTCCCATCACAGAAAAAGACCAATCAATTCTAGATGATTTATATACGAAAATGCAGAATTTTGATTATCAACAACAAAATAATCAATCGGTTAGTTATACTACTCAATTACGTGATTTTGATTTAAATGCTGGTCATAAATGTTTTAAACCAAATGGAGATGAATATCCGGATGCTAAGACTTCAAATGCTTGTTTATCAGTTGATCCTAATCTAGAGAAGACGGGTGTTTGGGATAAAGAATGTCAAAAAGACGAAGATTGTCCTTTTTTCCAGGCAAATAAGAATTATCCTAATAATTTTGGAGGTTGTTCTAAAGGTGTTTGTCAATTACCTGTTGGTATGAAACGAATTGGCTTTAAACATTATAATAAGGATAAACCACTTTGTTATAATTGTAATATGAAAGATGAAGTAATGACAGCGGATGGTTATTCTGTCATTCGTGAAAGAGAATGTTCTGGTATTGAATGTAATAAATGCTGTGATATACAACTCAAGAAGAATATTTACCCGGATATGAAATCACCGGATTTTGTTTTTGAAAATGACCAAATTGAAAGAGTAAAACACAAACAATTATTAGAAAGAACTGGATTAGGTGTTGATACACTTTTTACATAAATTTTTAATTTTTAGCTTTTAATTTTTAATTTTTAATTTTTAATTTTTAATTTTTAATTTTCTAACAATAATATAAAAAAAATATAAAATGAGTGAGTTAAAACAAATAATCATTTTAATGAGTTTAATATTAATTATACTAATTGTTGGTGGTGCGTTACTATTTTTGGTATATTATTTACCTATATTAATGAGCGTATATTTATCGTTTATTATTACCATTACGATAAGTTTTGCGATAGTTGCGCTGTTTTTTATACCATTTGACGAAGATGACGAAGACGAAAAAGATAGATTATTTAAAGAAATTAAATTTCTTTTTAGATTGTGGTTGATATTCTCAAGTTGGTTTAGTATTCTGTTCATAATTACTTTAATAGCAATAACATATGAGAATAAAATAACAACTATTTTAGCAATTATTTCATATGTATTGTCGTTTGTTTTATTTGTAGCTTTTCCTTTTTCAGGTATCTTAGGCAAAATCTAATAAAACCCATTTAAACTTAAATTTATATTATTCTGAATGAATTTTTATTTTTTATTTTTTATTTTTCTAATAATAATATAAAAAAATATAAAATGCGTGAGTTAAAAGAAATAGGCATTATGATGTTTATGGTATTAAGTAAGATAGCATTAATTAGTCTTATCATAATTATTTCATTTATATTAATTTTGGTTGGATTGTGGGGTTACAATAACAATAAAGAACAATCAACAAAAAATAAATTTTTTTCTTTGATTGTTTTTTCAATAATCTTATTAGCTATTTGTTTTAGTTTTTTATTATACTACGCTAATTGAAATTGAAATTAAATTAAACTAAATTTTAATAATCTTTTTCAATGTTTTTACTATAATTAAAATTATACATATACGCACGTTTGGGTATATGTCTAGCTTGTTGCCATCTTCTAGTTGGTGGATAAAACATAACTTCAGGTATTAAAGTGATACGATAATTATACATATCAGCCTTCGTCAATAGTCCATTGCCATTTACCAAATCCGCCGACATTTTCTCACGGACTTCACGGTATCCCTCAACTAATTCTTCCAACTTATTTAACATAAAACTTAGAACTGGATTTCCAGCAGTGGAACCCATCACCGCATTACTCAAATAATTTTGATTAGGTTCCTTCGCAGCAAAGAAATTAGTTTGTTGATTTCTAGCTTTGTCAATCAATCTAGTCAAATCTTTATTATTTTGAGTTAAATAAATCGCATCTTCATCAATAAATATTCCACCGTATTGATGTAAAATCAGTAATCTAGCTATATTAGAACGACCCTTTAGATCTTCCATTTCATAGATTTTTCTCATATCTTTTGTCCAATTTAGATCATTATCTATTTTTTGATTATCCCATAAGACATATTGAAAATCAAGTGTATTTTTATTTTTCCAGGTATCCATCCAACAAACTGGACGAGATTCAGGTGTTCCTAACCAAATTTGATGAATTATTTTTGGTATTTCTTTTTGTTTTGTTATAGTATCTTTATTTATTGTACCACTTAAATCAAAATCTTCAAACTTTTCTAATTGAGACCATGATAAAAGAAAAATTAAAGCCACCAATAAAGATATTACTAGAATTTGTTTTTCCATCTTAATACTTTTTTGAGAAAAAAACAAAAATAAAGTTTTGATAACACTTTTGTTAAAAGTGTGTAATATCAAATTACTTTTTGAAACAAAGGTTTTAAAAAGTAATATCAAAAAAGAAAAAATAAAAGAAAAAATAAAAGAAAAAATACAAAATTTCTAAATCTTTAAGCATTACAGTTTTCTTTACTGTATCCAATCACAGCGCACGCAATTCTTTTTCCAGCATTTCCGGTTTTTAAGCTTTCCTCATTATTACCTTTTCCACAATCATCTTCATCTTCGTGGATAATTAAACCTCTACCAATAATATTCGCTTTGACTCCACGGAGTTTTATTACATCATCATAAAAAGTATATCTAGCAATTCCTTTATTATTAGCTTTGATGTTTCCTAAATCACCAACGTGTCTTTCTTTTACTCCTGGACATCCGTGAGTTTTACCATATGGATTAAAATGGGCACACATACTCGCACATTTATCAGACAAATCTCCCGCTTCGTGTACGTGAAAACCGTGTAAAGCATTATTTTTTAAGCCTGAAATATCTAAATCTATTTTTATTCTATTATTTGGGATGTCTTCGGTAAATTTAACTGTTCCTTTAATATTATCATTAAAAACAGCAATCGCATAGATAGGTTTCATTGTTATTATAATATATAAATAATATATTATTACAAACCAAACTATAATGAACAAAGATAAGAAAAAAATAAAAGCACTTGATATCATTATTTATATTATATGACCGAAAAAAAAACATTTTTTGGGGCTTACGCCCTTTTTTAACAAAAAAGGGTGTGTGGTGATTCTGAGAAAATATATTTAACAAATGGATAAAATGCGACAATTTCTTTTTCCATTTCTTCCCAGGTGTTGAATGTATGAACTAATCCATTACAAATAAATCTGTAGATTCCGAGGTCTTTTAGAATATCAACCTTATTAATAATACAAATATTACAATTATTGATGAAAAGCGATGTTTTAAGTTTATCAAGATCAAGGTAATTACATTGACGACGGCGACCAGTTGTGCTTCCGAATTCCTTACCGTGATCACCAATTGCCACGAGATTTACATCATCATCCGGCTGAAATTTAGCCGTGCCTATGTATGTATCGTAAGCCTTGGCGATACCGTAAATATTTCGGATATTCTTTATTTGAATTCCCGTATTTATCGCACCGGCTAGAGTGCAAGTTGAGGAAGTACAATAAGGATAATTATTAGTCCAATTAATATCCAAACCAAAACCTTGAGCACCCTCCAACATTACACTCTTAACGTTTTCCTTGACAAAATCAGAAAACCAAAACTCACTCATATCAACAACCTGGAAACCCATTTCATTAAACACTTCCTTGAAGTCCCAAACACGTTTACCCTTGCGAAGCATCTTATCCGCATAAGTTGGACCAATACCAGAACCAGTTGTTCCAATTAAATTGTTAGCACGATCATAATCAATCGCTTCTTGTGTAATGATGTGCGCAGCACCACTAATTAATAAACGACCATCGGTTTTAATACCCTTGCTTCTAATAGTTGTCAATTCAGCTTGAAGTTTATTAATATCAACCAAACAATCACTTGTTATCAAAATATATCCGTGATCGCTAAGAATACCAACAGGTAATTGATGAACGACGAATTTTTCATTGTTGATATAAACTGTATGACCCGCATTACACGAACCATTAAAACGAACTGATAAATCATACTTGTTTTCTTCAGTTAAACAATGCACGACTTTACCTTTTCCTTCATCACCATAGGAGCAACCTAGAATAATATCAACGATCATTTATGTTAGTTATTTGTTAGTTGTTAAAATTGTTAATTATTAATTAATTATATTTATTCATTTAATTAATTTTTGTTATACTTTTTTTGTATAAAAAATAAAAAATAAAAAATAAAAAATAAAAAATAAAAAATAAAAATATTAAGTAACAAACTAAATTGATTCTTCTTTTTCAGCTAGTTGTTTTTTGACAATATTTTCTCTTTTGCGAATATATTGCATAATATCTACGTAAAGACTAAACTCATTATATTTTTTTTCCGGAAAAATATAAACATCCGAAAAAATAACTGAATCATTTTTTACCAAATCATGAGTTTTTTCCAGAAGAATCTGTTTTAGTTTACGGAGTTGTTCTAAATTCATCGCATCATATCTTTTGATATCTTTCTGATTAATATAAGAATGTTCTAGTGATTTTCTTTGTTTGAAAAACAATTCAATTTTAGGTTCACAATTTTGTTTGAATTTAGCGTAATAAACTTGAAAATTGTCTTTATCTTTGTTTTGATAAGTTTGAAACAGTTTTTTACAAATTACAGATTGAAGAAAATTTATTGATAAATTAATAAAATCTTCGTATTGAATTAATTCCTCATTTTTAACAGGATCCGGATTTATTGAAAGATTATATAATACAGCCCGTTTGATGTATTTAAACATAAATTTTTTTTGAAGAAATGAGTATAATACTTTTTGTACGTATTTTTGTACAAATTCCATACCTAGTGTAGTATTATATATGTTAAATGTTTCATCTAATAATGTTAAATCAAAATCGTCTTTATTTTCAATCATTTTTTTTAAAGCAACTAATTGAAAGTTTTCATTTTTGGTTGCGATTTCATCTAATTTTATCGCATTATATGTTTGATCCAAAATTTTTCCCAAACATCCGCGGTATTTAAAATTGTCTTTATTTTGATATATCTTGATTATGAGATAGATATACAATTGTTTGTTAATTATATTTGGATCTGTTAGTTCTGGATTAATTAATGTAAATAATTCTCCAATATCCATCTGTTGATCTTCAAATGATAATTTGTTATCAACTATTTCAAATTCTGACAAATTCGGAATATGTAATAATTTTTCTTCAACCATTGGTTTCGTAAAACTTTTCTCATACGCTAATTTACATTTAAATTTATAATCATCTGTAAGCCTTTTTTTCGTATTGGTGTACGAAAGCATTATGTATGATGATGTATAATTGATGTATAATTTATAATAATACTAACTTATAAATCAATTTTTTTGTTTATCCATAATGCTAAAATTAAATATAGTAGAGACTTTTGATTTGTTGTTCTGTTAGTTGTGGTATTTCTTCTTTTTTTTTATCATCATTTGATTTATAACGAAAGTGTGAATGAATAGTATTCTCATTTTCATCTGGAATATCAATCAATGGAAGTGGAAGATGAGTTTCAAAAGAGTGGTAGATTGTATTATAGTATTTTTGTGCCCCTGGGTGGTAATCTATTTTTTCGTAAATAATTGCCATTAAAGAAGGCATAAAGGCATCTTCCACCAAATTCAATTTATCGCGATTAAATAAATAACCATCCGATGTTAATTTAAGGGTTTCGCTTCTGTCATATAATGTTTTGGTTAATCCGAAGACATATTCAGTATCCAGGTCTTTATGGCAAATCATAACCGCTCTAGTAGCATATGTTTTGATGAAACTAGCTGTATTGATATTTGTATAATAATTATTGGTGTTAATATGTTTGACGGAACCAGTTGGGAAATAACTTTTCATAATTGATTCGTCAATATCACTGGTACCAATGAATTTAAGCGACATTTTTTTGGCTAGATTGAGGAGATATGTATTTTTATTGGATGTTGTTAAATAAATTGCGTCGACTTTCTTTTGGAAGAAAATATTGGCTAATCTGTTCATACTATTAACGTTGATGTATTTAAAATCTTTCCCAGCTTCCAATCCATATGCGTTGGCTATTTTAATACCATTCATATATGAACCAGTTTCTTTACTTGGAAAACCGATTAATTTACCTTTGATATCTTTCCAGCTATTGATACCTGATTCGGGATAAGTAAGTAATATGAAAGTTTCGTAATATAATCCTGCGACGAATCGCAAGTTTTTAAATTGTTTTTTATTTTGTTTTGTTGGTGTTTTTAAGTTTCCTGTTATGGCGTTGTAGAGGAGTTCTTCTTGAACTATTGATAAGTCTGCTTCTTTGTTTTCTATGATTGATAGATTATTAAGGGAAAAAGAAGGTTGATCAGCGATACGAAGTGGTATAAATTCTTGGATTGTTTGTGAGAGTACATTATTAAAATCGTTCATCGCGTCATTGGTGATAACTGGAATACCCTCAACTGATAAGTTGACTTCGCGTTTTAATATTTGTGGCTTTTCTAGTGAGAAGATATTGGAAAATTGGAAACCTTCTATTTTAGAATTAAATTTATCAATGATTTTGTCTTTTTGTGTGTATAAGAAAGTAGCTAGAATAATAAAAAAAATGAGAAACTGTATCATAGTTATTTTCTTTTTATTTGAAGTGATATTTTTTTTCTTTTTTTCTTTCTAATGATACAAAAGATATAAAAATAATAGCGATGATATTTAACCCTGAAAGACCTTTAGAAACAACTATATTGATTTATTTGATTGTTCTAGCTATATTATTTATGGTAAAACCTAAATTTTTATTTGATCCCAAAGGTAATTTGAAACAATTCGCTACTGGTTCTGGTAATCGTAAGACTATTTTACCTCTTTGGCTTATAATTGTATTAATTGGTGTTATTATTTATTATGTTGTAATTGTGATTAATTATCGTCATCAAGTCGGAAAATTATGTATGGAAATGAAAGGAGGAAAAGGTATTGAAGAACTTCTCAATTTTAAATGCTAGCCCCCCTTTTTTTTTAAAAAAAGGGCAACCGCCCCAAAAAACCCTTTTTAACAAAAAAAAGTAATATCAAAAAAATAAATCTATATATTAATAATTATTTTTATTTACATTTCTAGATACATAATTAACCATTTTAATTTATCCTTCGGAAAAAGTTATTAATAATTTTTTATGTATATAAATTAAATAGAATTAAATAGAAAAATAAGCCAATAAATCACAATGTCTGAAATTTATGAAGATATTAAAGTTAATTTGGTTGAATCTGTCGGTAATTTAGGTATTAATCTTACTTCAACCGACACTAGAATTAATCACACAAAATCAGGAACATTTGATATGTCATCAAATGGAACTATTAATATTTCAACTGGTAATTCAGAAATAAATACACAAGGTTATAATGTATCAGGTAATATTAATATTGGCACTAAAGATGCGACATCAACCACTGTTGACCCAATTTCAATTAATATTATAGGTGGTAAAGGAACAGCTGATATTGAAGGGACATCAATTTACATTGAAAGTGGTTCTGGTGGTCAAGGTTTAAATAGTTCTGCTGGAGAGATTTCAATTAGATCTGGAAATGGTCAAG
>JACCDX011065577.1_pt1 | contig 15706 bp, 17 predicted proteins | sample 7449681 | NCBI WGS metagenome assembly JACCDX01 (sample SAMN15323450, study PRJNA562643) | freshwater metagenome | isolation source: river surface water | place: USA:Blue River Watershed | collected 2017-08-18 | reverse complement strand
TTAGGTGAAATTTCACGTGCTTCACCGTTTTACCTTTTACTTCTTGTCTTCAGTCACAAGTACTGACTGAGCCAAAATTTGTGTCTTTCCTGCATTGAGAACAAGTCGATGCAGAGGTTTTCGATGGTGCGGTGTAGATAAGAAAGTGCGTGATCATTTGATTCAAGCTCTGGAGCTGCAAGCATGAACTTGATCAAGGCATCTTGGGTGATTTCTTCAGCCTTAGCGGAATCCTTGAGAACGCGATTAGCGTGGGCGAGAAGCTCTGAACGGTGCTCTGTGTAGAAAGCACCGAGCTCTGCGACGGTCCACACGCGAGGACCTGCAGAGGCTGCAGACTTCTTAAATGCCACTTTGGGACTTCCTTCTTAACCGGTTTTTACTTCAGCGACACCCGTCGGTGCCTCTATAGCCTTCTACGAATCCTAGCCCTAGATGTAGCGGGGAAGGGACAAAACGGACATTTCGCCATTTGTATTAGCCTGCTATTGGAATTTGATTAAGAAATCCCGTCGATTCTTGGCATTTGGAACATCCAAACCAGGGATCGGCAGCTCGCTTCGGTAACCAGCTGAAATTGAGGTTCCGAGCGGCCTTAACAAGGTGATCTCGAAGACGTTGGGAAAACCGTTACTTCCCAAAGTTTCAAAATTATTGGCATGGAGATGAGCAAGAACAAATTGTCCAGATAATTCACTCAAAAAATCTCGTAATTGTTCAACATGCTTATCGAAATTATGAATTTCAATTAACAGAAATTTGAATCGCTCCTTATTTCTCGCAATCAAATTCAGAATTTCCCATTCAGAGCCTTCTATATCAACCTTTAGCCCAATCGAATCGGAATTCTTATATCGAGATAAAGCAGCACTCAAGCTCGCTTCAACTATGCGAGTGTGATGATGTTTATTTCTAGAATTCATTACCCAAAAGAAGAAATAATCTTTCAACCTTTTTGCACGAGCCAGAACGTTTGAGAGCGAATCTTTGAATAACAGTACCTTGACTATCCCCTTAAGTACTTTACCGACAAAAAAATGTAAAGATACGGTGTGATCATAAATTTCAATTTTTGCATATTTGTTTATTTCAGAAAATGCCTTTTCAAACGACCAGTTTTCCCCTAGCCCAAGGGACAACAAGACGTCAGAACTTTCTATCGCTGACCTGGACATCGCATAACCGCCGTCCGAAAAATTTCCTACTCTACAAATTTCTTCAACAATTACGGGACGAAGAAAATATAAGTCTTCTGGACATGTAATTTCTAAGGTATTAGGCATTTTTCCTCGCTTCGAGCACCAGACTAACGCCGAATGGAAGAAAGGAAATCCAGCGGTCAGGAAAAAGCATAATTCGCATAATCAAACGTGCGAGAAAAGTATTTTCCTTTAGTTGTGAATTTTGTGAACTCTTTTGAGCGAACTTTCTTTGAATATAGGCGATTGGGAATACAGTTGAATACGTGTACCTGACTGAGATTACGCTCAATCCAGATTCTTCAACTAGTTGTCGTAATTTATTCTTTGTGTACCTTCTGAAATGCCTCAGGTATACATCGTGACCACTCCACAGGCTCATAAGAGCCGGAACAGTAATGATGAACGCTGAATCTCTATCGGCTTGCGACACAATATCAACCAGGAATTGTTCATCATCTTCAACATGTTCTAGGACATCTGTTAGTAAGAAATGTGTAAAGCCCGAATAATCCGATGTGCGGCAATATAAAATTCCACCTCTGGTTTCCCGTTTGGCTTTGTAGCCAACATCTACAGCAACAACTTTGCTAACTAAATTTAATCGCAATAATTCTTTGCTAAAAAGAGCAGATCCTGCACCAATATCAACTAGTGATTTTAAATTATCGTTATTCCAGGAACTAGAGTTTCTAATGAACCAAAACTTGTGGGCGTAGTACCAATGATTTATTGGGTCTCTGACTCCAGATTCAATAAGATCCAATTTAACTTGCTCTTTCCTCTAGAAGCCTTAGAACTTGCCTACGTGCGAATATTATCTCGAAGAAAATACTATGAAACTTTCTCAAGTTTAACTTAGAGCCATCAACGTCATTCCAATTAAGAAGAGGCTCTTCCCAAATGTTCAAAATTCCTTTGTTATTTATTCCAACTCTAGTCATCAATTCAATATCAACAAACCATTTAGTAGAAAAATCATTCTTAATTGCTTCTCTGAATGAATTTGAATTTATAAATAACTTGTATCCGCTTTGCGTGTCATATGGTGCGTCGCTCCATTTTCTTGTAATGTAAGTAGCGATTAATCGCCCTAAATAGTGTCGAGAAGTTTTACGATTTATCTCACGTCCTGAAAGAGATACACGTGAAGAAATAACTGCATCGATCACCTGTGCGGATGAATTTCTATTCCGGTCAATCAAGATCTTGACCAAGCGGAAAACATCCTCTATTGAAAAAGCTCCGTCTGAGTCTAGATAGCCAAGAACTTCTAACTCGGGGTCATTTTCCAACATTTGCAAAAAACCTTGCCGAATTGCCTTCCCTTTGCCTCCATTCTTCATTCGCTTTATAGCACGAGATGTTGTTCCGAAACACACTTCTTGAAGAATCTCAAATGTTCTATCGGAACTTCCGTCGTCTACGAACAACCAATTAATCTCGTTCTCAGTTCTGACAATTTCTTTCCAGTATTCAACCGGAAGTCTATCTTCTTCGTTATAGCACGGGACAATAATGGCAATTGATTTAACCATTCTATCTCCTATAAGCCTTTTTGCGATTTACCTTAGAAAAATAAATTACCAAACACAGAATCGTTAGGGCGTAGGTATATCGTCCATTGCTTCCTATGTATGCAATCGCACTTAGAAATGTCCAGAGACCGACTGCGACAAGCATATTAATCGAGACACGATCAATTATTAGGCCGCTGTCTTTGCTCTTTAAATATCTGGAAATAGGCAAAAAGAACAAAATGAGAATGAATGCAAGGAAAGAATAGATGTGAATCGTAATTGCCACATCGTATAAAATCCTAAAAATTCCCAATGTTTTCATTGCATTCGTCTCTGCCGAAAGAATACTTAAATTGCGAGAGTCCGAACCAATCAGCAACTTATTTGCAAAAAGCATTTTGTTTTGTACATAGGTGACGGGATCGTTTTCTATCATTTTAATCCATGATGACTTCAGTACCTCGTATCTGTCTAAATCTCCGGGCTGAATCAATCTAAAATCAACTTCGTAGCCTGTAGAAGATGTATTTATCGCTTTAGTTAAACTTAGCCATGTGTCAGGACGATATAACTGGCAAACGAACTTTGGATAGTTCGGATCGGATGTGAAAAGCAATAACGCTTTTTCGGCCCTTATCCCTGTTTCAGTATTCGTTGTGTAGCAATATGTTGCGGCAGAATCCATCAACAACACTTGTTGCTCAGGAAAACTCTTCTTCAGCTGCAAGCTCTTGGCAGCGGAGAATTCGATACCCAATGGTGCAACTGCAATCAATAAAGTGATCGCAACAATGGTCAATCGGCTAATTTTAAAGTTGGATCGCCGGAAAGGTATCAATAAAATTGGAATAATTGCGACAGATAGCCAGGGACGAAAACTCATCGCAATGCAAATTATTAGTAGTGGCAGGATTAATACTCTCACTGATTTATAGTTTCGCAGCGCAGAATCTAACGCGGAGTAACCATAGATTAACAAACTAAACATCAATCCATCGCGCGTCATCTGCGATCCAAAAACTAAAGCAGAATAAATAACAAATAATTTAAGTAAATATATTATCCGTTTTTGATTCGCAGTAACCAGGAGCTTTTGTAGCGCTAGCGAAGTTAATACGATTTGAAAAATTGCCAGCCATAATTGCCATCTTAATCCGAGATTCGGGATGAATGAGTAGGCAAATGTAGAAACACCACCCCAGAAGTCTGTTCTATCGCCAGTCAAGTAGTTACTTCTTGCATTTACAATATCTTCTCCATAAAAACTGGGAATTTGTAAGAAGAGCGTTGCTATAGAAAAGACAAAAATTGTATTAACTTTTAGCTTTATAAAGTTATCAATTCTTCCTAGTAATTTCAGATTCATAGTCGATTGCCTAGATTTCTTCTGACCATTGCTTGAAATGCATCGATATTTGAATTTAGCAAGAATAGTTTTAAGTCTTCTGGAGTACCCAAGCCGTGAACATCTGTTTCAACATCGCCTACGTTGAAAGTAGATATCTTTCCGCCTTGTTTAAGCAAATATGTGTAAGAAGGCGCCACGTAGAATTCACCGTTCACCTTTAATCCATCCTTCTTCATCGCCGCAATAGCGTTTTTTGCAACCGTTACAGACTTCCATCCATAGACGCCGACTGTTGCTTCATCTGAAACAACTATTTTCTCTACCACATTAATGATTTCTTGATTCGAATCTCGCTCAATATAGGACCATTTATTATCTGTTGCGTACATGGTAAGTATTTGCCCATCACTAATACCATTTCTTATACTTTCAATAAATTCGGTGATGTCGGTTGAAATAAATTGATCGGAATTAGCCGAGAGTACCGCTTCGTTCCCTGGAATTTGGTCAAGTGCATATTGCAAGGTGGTCGCTGCACCATCTGTGAGTTCATCTATTTCAATAAAATGGATGTTATTGATAATTTTTGAAATAGCACTTTCCATTTGTTCCGGAATATGATCTTCTTTACGTGTAATAATCCAGATCTCATCCTCATCATTTAGCGGAAAGTTAGCGATTACCCATCCGATCATTGGGATATCTAGTACGGGGATTAATGGCTTTGGTGTCTCAATACCAATTGCTCGAAATCGACTTCCAAGGCCCGCCGCAGGAATTACCAAGTTCAATTTCATTTCTAGCCAAGGACCTTGTCATTTGGCAATGATGGTGTTTTGACGCAAACTAAAGCGGAATCTGTAACAGATTCAAATTCGGCAAACTCCCCAGGTTGAATAGTTATCACATCGCCTTTAGAGAATGTTTCTCCACCCAATCGAATCTGACCATCGATCACAACTGTTATTTCTGTAGCGATGATCTGTTTATGAAGTGGCTCTTTTTCGCCCGATTTAAACCATTTAACTGCAATTTCGAACTCTTTAGTATTAAGGATTGCAGGCGAGAAATCGCCGACAAACCACCCCTTGGTAAATTCGTTAATATTATTTATTTTCACTTCGGAACCTCTTCTCGGACGCCACAGCCTCATCATGTGTTGAAAATCTGAAATAATCCTTTTCATTGATCTGGAATAGGGTTGGATTTAGCCCCTTCACCACCGCATAATTCAGTGCTGGCGCCAAGAAGAACAAACCTTTTGTTTGGACATTATTCATTATTGCCCATTCGGCGCATTCTATAAACAGATGGGCTGTTTTATAATAGAAGATACCGGCCGTCGCCTTCGAACTGATTACCTTTTTTTCGCACACTTCGACAAGCTTTTCATCACGCATACGTATGTATGAGAATTTTGGGTTTTGAGAGTCGAAAACCATTAGAGATATTTCTGAATTAGATTGCAGCGATTGGGAACAAAATTCTTTGTATTGTTCTTCTAGTACTAATGCATCCCCTGGAGTTATAAATATCGGAAGATCAAGGTCACAATCGCGAATGGCGATTAATGCTGAAAGGAGCGCACCTTTTGTATCTCCAATAAGAACACGCTTTATTTGATTCTGGTTAATCTTTATTTTTACATTATCGTCAGGTGTAGCCAGATATGTATTACCTGATTGATAAGTCGAAATAATTTTCTCAATAAGTGGTTGACCACAGATTTTGAAATCTAGTTTGCTAATTTGTGATCCGTCTGAAAGAAAGTGTGATGAGCTGCCTGCCGCCAAAATTAGTGTGTTGTGGTTTTGAGTCATTAAAGAATTCCAGTCACAACGCCGTGTAACAAATCGAGCGTGACATCATCCACCGATTTCACAGTTACAACTACGGCGCCGCTGGCTTTAGCCGCCATGATTCCGTATGGGCTATCTTCAATAATCACTGTTTCTTCCGGCAATACTCCGAGAATTTCCATAGCCTTCAAGTAGCATTCCGGACTTGGTTTTGGCTCTCGCACATCTTGATTTGTTACCAATACATCTAGGGAGTCAAGCAACCCAGCGTACGTGAGCATAAATTCAGTTGTTTGTCGGATGCTGTTCGTGACAACGCCAACCTTAATGTTCTTGTTTTTCAGTTTTGACACAAGAACTTGATGCGAAACATTGGGGAAGCACTTCTGAGCTGCGATTCGCAAAGTTCGATCCTGTTTTACTCTATTTATCATTTCATGTATGTGTTCGGGAAGTCCAACCTCTTTCGTGAGCATTTGAAGTTTCTTTAAGGTAGTGAGTCCGTCATACCGATCTTCATGCATTTCTCGAGTAATTTCATATCCAAATAAAAGTAGAACTTGATTCAGCGCTTCATAATGCCATTCTTGAGCATCAATTAGTACTCCATCCATGTCAAAAAGAACTGCCTTTATGTCATGCATTAATTTTGGCCTTCAACTCATTAGGATTGTCTGTGCAAATTCCGAACTGTGCAATTCGTTTAGACTGCAATACATTGAAAAACTCCCAGGCACTTTCGGCATCTCTTTTATGAAGTTCAGGGGACACGAATACCACAAAATGTTTTTCCAATAAATCGAATACCTGTGAAGAATTGATCCACCAGTCGGAGTAGAAACCATCGATCCACAAAAATTGTGATTCCCATGGTAATTCAGTCTCATATTCGCTTAGACGAAGCGCATGAGGTAAGCCCTTTTCTCTTATTTTCACCATTTCGGGTATTGAGCCATCAAAGAGAAAAGTAAATTTATTTGGATATTTTGTTAAAAAAGATTCATAATGATCCAATAGTCCATCTTCTTTTATGTTTAAAGCCACCGGAATCTCTGAAAAATCTATTTCGTCGACCGTCAGGAAGTTTGAGACGCGACATGGATCATGGGATATAACTAAGGAATTATCATGGCTCCTGAAATCTGTCTCTACTCCAAAACCAGAAATGCGGGTGGCCTCAATGGACTGCAAGGAATTTTGCTGATCGAGAGATTGCCACATCCCACGGTGCGCATAGATCAAAGGGCTCATATCCACGTAGCGACTTTACCTTGGGATATCCTCAAATCGATTAACTTGCGGCCTACAAGCAGTTTAATTAGATAGTGGACATCCAGAAACGACAAATTAGATTCTTCGCCAAAGGAGGTCTCGGCCAAAATGCCCTTTTCGTCAAAATTCTGCATAAATTGTTTCGCGCAAGTTCGGAAAGATCGAGGCTGTTGGCATCCTACGATGTCTTCGATTTTTCTGTTCAAGTAGGAGAAGTAAAACTTATAAAAGAAGATATAAAAATAGGAATAGTCATTCAAGGGCCAATTATTTCAAAAACTACACTGGAAATATGTAAATTTTATAAAAGAATTTATCCAGGAGTACAAATAGTAGTGTCAACCTGGGAGGAAGAGGATACAGATTCATTCGTCCCGCTTATCGACGATCACTTCACGATAATTAAATCGGTAAAACCAGTTTCACCTGGGCCTTCCAATATAAATTTGCAGATCACATCGACAATTACTGGAATAAACCTACTTCTAGAACAAAGTTGTACACATATCTTGAAAACTCGCACTGATGTCTTACTTGGAAATTTCTCATTTCTAAATTATTTGATGTGGATGCATTTCAAAGGGAAAAAAAATTCCATCGTTTTTTCAAGTTTTAATTCTTTCCTTTTTAGGCTTTTTTCTCCTTCAGACCAGGTGATGTTCGGGGAAGCTTCCGATATTTCGCGATTTTGGTCAATAAGCTTGATACCTGAAGATCAGAATATCGATTTTCCTGAGAAATTCTTGTTTAAGAATTATTTAGAGTCATCCGGGTACAAAACTTGTGACGAATTTAGTAACTACTTGACCGCTCTTCGTGATTACACTGTTATTGCGGATCACGAACAGCTAGGACAAATTTGGAATAAAGGAGCCTTTACAACCCTAAATTATCGTTGGCGTGGAGAGGCTTTTCCTAACCCAATGAGCCAATTGACTTCGTGGCACTGGGAATTGCTCCAAAATGAGTTTACTTTCTTTGAGAAATTATATGACTCGCTTTAGAGACTTACATTCCCATTAATTGAGCCTGTTTATCGAATTCTGGAATACTTCTTCTTAGTTCTTCAAATGTTCCAGACATTTCTAATTTTCCATTTGCCATATAGTGAATTACATCAGATTCTTTTACTGTAGACAGTCTGTGTGCAATCATGACAATTGTTACACCGCCCTTTAGATTGTGCACGGCTTCAGAAATATTTGCTTCCGTAGTTCCATCTAGAGAACTAGTTGCCTCATCTAGTACAAGAAGTTTAGGCTTCGTAAACATTGCCCTCGCAATGCCAAGGCGCTGACGTTGACCACCGCTTAGCTTAGTTCCGCGGTCTCCAACTGGAGTATCGAGTCCTTCGGGGAGCTCCCTTATAAACTCTGCAAGTTGCGCAACTTCTAGTGCTTGCCAAACATCCCCATCAGATACTTCATTTATAGCGTAGCCAAGACATACATTCTGACGAATTGTACCATTTGAAATCATCACATCCTGTGGAACGTATCCAATTGCCCCTGGCCAGAGCTTTATGGCACTTAAAGGCGCATGTCCCTGCATTTGAACAACACCACTATCTGGTTCAAGAACTCCAAGAATTACATCGATGATTGTGGTTTTACCTGCCCCTGATGGGCCAACAAAAGAAACGACCTGACCTTGCTTTATTTTTAACGAAACATCCTTCACAGCCGGAAGTTTTTTTGTGGGGTACGTCAAAGTAATGTTTCTTAACTCAATTTCGCCTGTGAAGCCAGAATGTTCAAAATTCAGGTCATCAACTTTTTCGCTTCCTGACTTTAATTCTTGTAACTCCTCAATCAGATCTAGAGTGGGACCTGCGGATCCGATGCTTGATTTGATGTTTATCGCGCCTTGTTGCAGACGAAGTATTGCTGGAGATATTCGCGTGCTCGCTGCCATAAAGACAGCTAAAACCGCAATCGCGCGAGAGGCGTCATTCACAGCAAATTGCAAGGCTGCGATTCCCAGTGAACCTAGAACAACTGTTATTTCAATGACGTACTTACTGATATTTGGCATAAAGGCGCGTTCCGCAATTACATCCGCCAACTTGAATCGAATACTGCCTAGTTCTCTTGAATAAAAACTTCGTCGATTGCGAACAACAATTTCACGATAAGAGTTTAAAACTTCAAGCGTTTTTTCTGAACTTTCAATTGATAGGTACCGTTGCGCTTCTCCAAGTCTGACCGCTCTTACCTGCATTAGGCGGTAGAGCAGAAGTGCAATGACGGAAAAAACAATTAGTGTGCTTAGCGCCACGACTGGATCTACAACGAAAAGTCCAAATCCTAGAATCAGCAACAAAGATGTATCGCTTATAATTAGTACCGTTGTTCCAATAACATTCATGGCAATTGAGTCAACACCAGCAGTAACGGAATAAAGTGTTTGCTGCATGGATCTAGATTGAATTCTTGCTAAAGGTTGTGCCAAAACCCTTGAAGTTAAATTTGCAGAAATTGCTGCGCTTCTTCTAGATAAAAAGAAAATAGTCTTGCGAATAAAAATAACTGAAAAGAGGGTTTTAGTAATTAGAAGCGCGGCAGCTAGCAATCCGATTATCGTTGCCTGGGACTGAAGTGAATTATCTTGGATGCCCAACAATTGCAAGGCCGTAGAGACGCGATCTCCTGGAACTCGAGATTGCACTCCAGTTACGGCTAACGCGCCAAGCATTCCAACAAGTGCGACTCCAGCCAAATCGAGCAAGCCAAAAGAAATCTGAATTGCAACTACAGCAATGACTTTCTTTCTATCTGAAGAAGAGAGAATGCGCACTGAGCGCGCAATTATCGAGTTACTAAACATTCAATCACTCTTCTCATAGTAGCTGGAGTCTACCCGCAAGGAAGCAATAACTAATCGGCTCTATAGTAAATTAGGCACGTGCCCACATCGATGCTTTTGATAACTGGTATTTTTCCGCCGGATTCGGGTGGTCCATCGAAGTTCGCCCTGGAATTTGGAGAATGGGCCTCCCGAAAAAACTTCGAAGTTAGCGTTTGCACCTACTCCGATAGTCAAGAATTGGTGGCAAATGTTAACAAAATTAGTGCTACACGAATTCTCCGATCCTACAAACTTCCATATAGATATTTGCTAATGATACGAAGTATCGGAAGAAATCAATCTAAAACTAAATCAATTTTGGCTGTCGGCGCCTTTTTGGAAACTTATATTGCTTCGATACTCTATAGATTTTCCTACACGGTAAAAGTCCCTGGTGACATCGTTTGGGAACGCGCCCGAAATAATCAAGTGACAGAACTGAATATTGCAGAATTTCAGCTAGAAAAATTGAAATTAAAATATAGAATTTTTCGAAAGCTGTACTCAAATAGTTTAAAAAGAGCAAGAATGGTCATAGTTCCCTCTCAAGGTCTCTATGACTTGTGTTTAATATGGGGCGTAAGAGAAGAAAAACTCCGGCTAATTTATAATTCAGTGGAAAACGTAGATTCAATTAGTTTGTCAACAGATCATTACGAATATGATTTGGTCACAGTCTGCCGCCTTGTTTCCTGGAAGGGAGTTGACGAACTTATTGAATTTTGTGCGGAGCGGAATCTCAAGTTGGTCGTTGCAGGCGATGGTCCAGATAGAGAAAGACTTGAGACCTTAACCAAAAATCTGGGAGCCAAAGTTACATTCTTAGGCGAAATTTCAAGTCAGCTAGTCAATGAGCTACTCAGCAAGAGTAGAGTTTTTGTATTAAATAGTTACTACGAGGGACTTCCTCATGCGCTTGTAGAAGCAAGAGTTGCTGGAGTGCTGACTGTAGGCAGAGCGGGAACCGGTTCAGAAGAAGTTATCAATGATGATATAGATGGGTTCCTCATTCGCTCAGATCGGCCCCTAGATGCAACGATAGACCTTGCCATTGAAGCCGCCAGAAAACCGACGGTATTCACGCAGAGAGCCAAATTAGATTCTGTGTCCCGGTTTAACAAAGAGCACAATTTTAATGAAATTCTTAACTCCATCCAAGGAAACAATTAAGTGAGAAAAGTAATTTTTCTTCACAACAAATTTCCTGATAACAAACCCGAACTCTTAAACCTCTTATCGAGATGGAACAAATACGCAGAAGAGGTGCACAAATATTCAGGTGATGATGGAATATGGCTCTTTACCGCGAATTCTCAGAGGGGCAAAATTTATGAAGAGAAGTACCTTAAATTCTTTGATTCCGTGGAGGATAATGTAAAAATTCTTGGGAGAATTTCTGCTTTGACCCGAGAAATTCGAAAAAGCTCTTCAAATTTCACATTGGTTTGCGGAGATACTCAGAAATCTTTGATGACTGGAATTTACTTAAGATTATTGCTCGGATCGAAAGTTCGAATTCAAACGCAATTTCATGGTGATATATATTCCTTTAGATTCAACCAAGGACTTAAAGGCGCTTTACGAGCGTTCTTATCCAGGCTTGGCATAATTTCTTCTTATTCAATACGGATTGTTTCTGAATTTCAAATGAATGAAATTGTTGCATTCGCGCCCAAATCGAAGGATAAATTTGTTCTGGCGCCGATTCCCATAGACATTTCACGGATCGCGAAGCCTCATAAAAGTAAGAATACAGATCTAGCATTTATTGGAAGACTCCATCAGGAACGTGGAATTGCTGAGTTGATCCGCGTAATTAAGTTGGTTAAGAAAGCATTGCCAGAAACTAGAGTGGCCATCGCTGGCGATGGACCTTTGCGTACCCAGATCGAAAAAGAGCTTTCTGGGTGGATCAAACAGGGCGACATAAAAATGCTTGGTTACTTAAATCCTGAACAGATTCTCGAAGTTTACGCTGATGCAAAGATCTTGATTTCAACCGCTCCTCGAGAAGGGTACGGTTTAACCCTACGCGAAGCAGCGTTGAGTCAGGTGCTGGTTATAGCGCAATACTCAAAAGGGGCACGTGAAGCTCAAGGTTCTTACCCACTTCAAATTAAGACTTTTTCAACACTAGATGAAGCGGTTGCTCTGATTCAAACTTCTCTTACTTCTCTTAATCAAAAATTTAATACTGTCAAGCCAAGCCAAATTGATGCACAAATGCAAATAGATTCTCTAGGCGTAACTAGACTCGTTCGTTCTTGGCTTGATGATTAGTAAGTTGAGTTAATCCACTCGCCAAGGTGTTCCTTGATTCCATCACGCTGAGCCCAAGCAATAGTCTCTTTTGCACCTGTTTCTAAATCAATTGCGGGAACGCTGCTTATTAATTCATTTAACTTTGAAACATCTGAACAGGTATAACTCACATCATTCGGGTTGCTTATCGATTCCGAAATCGAAGGTTTCGAACCGAGCTGTTTACTAATTACTTCAATCAGTTCGTTCAATGAATGGGGATTTCCCCCACCTATATTGACAACATCCGAATACCCGGCTGGTCGAGCGGTTAACTCTTTCGACAATTTTTCGATAGTAGCGGTGATGTCATCTACATAAGTAAAGTCTCTTTTTACTTCTCCACCACCAAATTTATTAAACTCTGTCCCGTTCAGTATCGAGTCGATAATCCTGAAGTAAGCCATGTCTGGGCGCCCCCAAGGTCCGTAAACCGTGAAGAAGCGCATTCCACGCGCTCGAGTTTTACTCCCATTAATGAATGCTGGAGTTAAAATCTCATTAGATAATTTTGTCGCCCCATAAATACTTATTGGACGTATAGATAGGTCATCTTCTTTATAGGTAGTTTCAGTTGAATTTCCGTAAACGCTAGAAGATGATGCATAAAGAATCTCAGGAACTGATTCTTCTATTGCTGTCTGAAGTACGTTAGCAAATGCCACAAGATTGTTTTGTATATATTGGTAGCTCTTGCCTAGAGGCGTACGAACGCCGGGTTGCGCTGCTAAATGAATAATTACATCTGGTTTAAATTCTCGTACAACTTTCTCTACTTCGGAAATATCCGATAAATCGATTCGTCTAGCGTCGATACCGTAAGGTTTTAAAAATTCGTTAACCCGAAGTTCTTTGAATCTTGGCGAGTAGTAAGGGCTGAAGTTGTCCACGCCTAGAACAAGATTGCCTGATTTAGCCAATCGTGCTGAAAGATTTGAGCCTATGAAGCCGGCCGCACCAGTGACTAAATATTTCAAGACTGCAACCTTTCGACTGCTTACTGCAAGGATGGTTCAAACAATACACTAGGCATGTGAAATCAAATTCGAACCTATTGGTTTTTAACTTTGCTATGGATCCTTATGACCCCTTGCTCTCGCACCAATATGAAGCCGTTCTGGCTTTAGCAAACAATTTCAACAAAATAACCGTCATAACCGGAAGAATTGGCCTAACCATTTCGAATCCCAGAATTCGGATCATTTCAACAAATTGGCGCCCAGGCCACAGATTGATAAACGTTTTAATGCTGTTTGTTAAGGCAATTCCTGAAATTGTTCGCGGAGACTTTAATTCTGTTTTTTACCATATGACAGATTTGCAATCTGCCCTTCTCTCGCCATTCGTTAAATTGCGGAGGCGGCGACAGTTTCTCTGGTACGCGCACACTTTCAAATCCAAGTATTTAGTCTTTGCGTCTTGGTGGGTGACGGGGATAGTTACCTCAACGCGCGGGTCTTGTCCGCTCACTGGAAATTTTGTAACGCCGATTGGGCAAGCGATCGATCAGGAGAGATTCAGGCCAATTACTTTTGGTAATTTGGATTTTGATAAGTTGGTTCACATCGGTCGATTCGACAAGTCCAAGAATGTCGATGTTTTAATTTCTACCGCAGTAGCACTTAAGAAGATTCTCCCAGGTATTGAACTTACGATCGTAGGTTCACCAGCAAATCTAGAATCTCAGGATTGGGCGAAAGATTTGATTTTCGACTCTAAGCCCTGGATTGAATCAGGATGGCTTCATTTCCAGGATTCCATACCTAGAGAACAGTTTCCGGTTGAGATGGCCAAAAACGGGTGCTTTTTTCATGCGTATCTCGGCTCACTCGATAAGACTCTTATTGAGTCGACAATGTTGCGTGTTCCTGTTGTTACGCTGAATCCAGAGTACATAAATATTTTTGGGACATGGTCGAAAATGCCGACTTCGGATTTAAAGGATGAGTATCTAGCTTTCAGAGATCTCACTCCGGATGAAGTTAACCTTGAACTGGGCAGAAGATTGGAGGTGGCTCGTCACGACCACTCTCTCCAAAACTGGATTGCTCAGCTCGCTAAACTTCTCCAATAATTAGATATTTTGGCTTTTCGTGAGAAAGTTCGGGTATGAAGATTTTATTAACTGGAGCTGCTGGATTTCTGGGTTCACACCTAACGACAAAGCTCTTGGATTCAGGACACGAAGTCATTGGAATCGATGACCTTTCTACCGGCTCCTTAAAGAATCTATCAGAACCGTTGAAAAACCCTTTATTCAAATTTTTTGAACATGATGTCCGTGTACCGTTTGAAGCAAAAGTAGATGCGATCTTAAATTTTGCTTGCCCGGCATCTCCCAAAAATTATCAACTTGATCCCGTTAGGACTATTGAAACCAACTTCTTGGGAATAATTAATATGCTTCATCTTGCTAAGGAGACAGGAGCCAGGATCCTTCAAGCCTCAACCAGCGAAGTGTACGGAGACCCAAATATATCGCCACAACCTGAAACATATTGGGGCAATGTAAATCCAATCGGAATTCGTTCCTGTTATGACGAAGGAAAACGCGCCGCTGAAACTCTCTGCTTCGATTATAAGAGGCAGTACGGTGTCGATTCACGCCTAGTTAGAATTTTTAATACCTACGGACCGAACATGGCTGTGGGTGATGGTCGCGTTGTATCTAACTTTATCGTTCAAGCCCTACAAGGGAATCCTATAACGATCTACGGAGATGGATCGCAAACAAGATCATTTTGTTTTGTCTCTGATTTAATCGATGGAATTTACAGAATGCTTATGTTAGAAGCTCCATTAGATACTCCAATCAATCTTGGAAATCCGGGTGAGTTTTCAATGTTGGAGCTCGCCGAGAAAGTAATTCGAATTACAAAATCGAGCTCACAGATAATCTTCGAACCACTTCCAGAGGATGACCCCCGACAGCGAAAACCTGACATAACTCTTGCCAGTTCCATTTTAGACTGGAAACCAAAAATAGCTCTTGATACAGGCGTCGAATTGACTGCGGAGTACTTTGGCAAGGAACTTAAAGTTTGAAAGCGGTTTTCCACCTTATAACCACAATTAATCGTGGCGGCGCAGAGAATCAACTTTTAATTCTTGTGAAGGAACAAGTAAGACAGGGGTTTCAAGTCCATGTTGTTTTTCTAAAGGGTGAGCCCGAGCTGGGGTCTGATTTCTTGAAAGCGGGGGCTTTAGTTCACTCTGAACTGGCCCATGTTTCTCCCCTATTTCAACCCGTCAAATTCAGAAAAATCATAAAAGGCATGGACTCAATAGTTCACGCACACCTTCCTCGGGCTGAACTCGTCGCACTGCTAACATTTACAAAATTTAAATTCTTTGCATCCAGACATAACTCTGAACCCTTCTTCCCGGGCGCGCCCACATGCCTTTCTAATCTACTTTCCC
>JACCDX010525210.1_pt1 | contig 15706 bp, 15 predicted proteins | sample 7449681 | NCBI WGS metagenome assembly JACCDX01 (sample SAMN15323450, study PRJNA562643) | freshwater metagenome | isolation source: river surface water | place: USA:Blue River Watershed | collected 2017-08-18 | reverse complement strand
TGATCCTGATCGTGGCCCCCCTGCTGTTCACGTCCAGCCTGTCGATGACCATGCTCAGCCAAATGGGCATCGCGATCATCATTTGCCTGTCGTACAACATGTTGTTGGGGCAGGGCGGCATGCTCAGCTTCGGCCATGCGGTGTACGTGGGCCTGGGTTCGTTCGCGGCCATCCACACGCTCAACAAGGTGGCGGCAGGGGCCTGGCAGGTGCCGGTGTCGCTGATCCCGCTCGTGGGGGGGCTGGCGGGGTTGGCGGTGGCCGCGCTGCTGGGTGCGGTGAGCACGAAGAAGTCGGGCAACACCTTCGCCATGATCACCCTTGGGGTGGGTGAGTTGGTGTGGTCGATGTCGCTGATGCTGCCCGAGTTTTTCGGGGGCGAGGGCGGCATCTCCAGCAACCGTGTGGTGGGTGAGCCGGTGATGGGCATCACTTTCGGGCCGCAAACCCAGGTGTATGGCCTGATCGCGGTGTATTGCTTCATCTGCACGGCGCTGATGTTCGCCTTCACGCGCACGCCGCTGGGCCGCATCCTCAATGCGGTGCGCGACAACCCCGAGCGCGTGGCCTTCATCGCCTAGGACACACAGCGGGTGCGCTACTTCGCTTTCATGATCGCGGGCTTCTTTGCCGGCATCGCGGGCGGCCTGGGCGCCATCAACTTCGAAATCGTCACCGCCGAGGTGGTGGGGGCACACCGTTCGGGGGCTTACCTGCTGTTCACTTTCCTGGGTGGTGCGCTGTTCTTCTTCGGGCCGATTTTGGGCGCCGTGATGATGGTGCTGGCCACCGTGCTGCTGTCGGAGCTGACCAAGGCCTGGCTGCTCTACCTCGGCCTGGCCTTCCTGGTGATGGTGATGTTCGCGCCGGGGGGGCTGTCGAGCCTGATCATGATGAACCTGCGTGTGGCCTCACACGGGCTGTTCAAGCGGCTGTGGTGGCCGTATGCGGGCTTGGTCGTGACGGGCCTGGTGGCGCTGGCGGCCTTCGCCGCCATGGTCGAGATGCTCTACCACATGAAGCTCAATGAGGCCCTGGGGCCGCAGATGACCTTCCTGGGGGTGGCTTTGCAGACCAACAGTGGTGCCTCGTGGGGCGGCGCACTGGCCGTGTTGCTGGTGAGCGCAGGCTTGTTCGAGTGGGCCCGCAGGCACTTCGTGCGGCAGTGGGGCCGCATCCAGGAAGACATCGAGGTCCGCGTGGCCAGGGGGATGGGCGCATGACGTCGCACAAGTCCGAGTTCGCGCTGGAGTTGCGCAGCGTGCGCAAGTCCTTCGGCAAGACCGAGATCATCCGCGGCGCCGAGCTGGCCGTGAAGGCGGGTGAGCGCGTGGCGCTGATCGGCCCCAATGGCGCTGGCAAGTCCACCTTGTTCAACCTGATCAGCGGCCGCATGCCGCCCACCAGTGGCGAGATCCGCCTGTTCGGCCAGCCCATCCAGGGCAAAACGCCGTACGAGGTCAACCGCCTGGGGCTGGCGCGCAGCTTCCAGGTGTCCAACCTGTTTCCTCGCCTGTCGGTGTTCGAGAACATCCGCTGCGCGGTGCTGTGGTCGATGGGTGAGCGCTATGTGTTCTGGCGTTTCCTCTCGAACATGAAAGAGGTGAACCGCCGCACGGAAGAGGTGCTCGACCTGGTGCACCTGCGCCGCAAGCGCGACGTGCAGGTGTCGCAGCTGACGTATGCCGAGCAGCGGGCGCTGGAGGTGGGCGTGACCATTGCCGGCGGCAGCGACGTGATCTTGCTCGATGAGCCCACGGCGGGCATGAGCAAGTCGGAGACGGCGAACTTCGTGAAGATGATCCGCGAGGTGACCGAAGGCAAGACCTTGCTGACCGTGGAGCACGACATGGGTGTGGTGTTCGGCCTGGCCGACCGCATCGCGGTGCTGGTGTACGGCGAGGTGATCGCCTTCGATACGCCTGAGAACGTGCGTGCCAACGACCGCGTGAAAGAGGCCTACCTGGGCTCGGTGCTGGCGCAGGCCCAAGCGGCCGAAGCCGGTGTGCCGGCGTGACCCGAGACCCTACCCGACACAAGGCATCCTGATGCTGAACGTACACAAGCTGCATGCCTTCTATGGCAAGAGCCACATCCTCCATGGCGTGGACCTGGAGGTGAAGCCGGGCGAGATCGTCAGCCTGCTGGGCCGCAATGGCTCGGGGCGCTCGACCACCATCAAGGCCATCATGGGCCTGGTGGAGGGCAAGGGCTCGGTGACCTGGAATGGCCAGGAGATGCTGGGCCACAAGACCTACGACATCGCGCGCCATGGCATTGGCTATGTGCCGGAGAGCCGCGACGTGTTCCCCAAGTTGACCGTGGAGCAGAACCTGCAACTGGGCATGAAGGGCGGCGCCAAGTCCAGCCGCTGGTCGATCGACGACATGTACGACATGTTCCCCCGGCTCAAGGAGCGCCAGCACACCGAGGCGGGCGTGATGTCGGGCGGCGAGCAGCAGATGCTGACCCTGTGCCGCACGCTGATGGGCGACCCCGACCTGATCATGATCGACGAGCCCACCGAGGGCCTGGCGCCCAAGATCGTCGAGCTGGTGGGCGAGTACCTCAAGGCGCTGCAAAAGCGCGGCCTGGCGGTGCTGCTGGTGGAGCAGAAGCTCACCATCGCGCTGGACATCTCGCAGCGCTGCTACGTGATGGGCCACGGCGAGATGGTCTTCCATGGCACGCCCGATGAGCTGCGCGGTGATCAGTACGTCCGCAAGGAGTGGCTGGAGGTGTGATCGAGCGCCCCGATGCCGCCAGGTGCCGCTGGCGCTTGCACGAGCTGGCCGCCCGGCATGCCCAATGAGGGCTGCTTGTCGGTCCCGGAGGCGTGGACCATGGTTGACCTCCCGTCGGCTTGGTGTGGCCAGCCACACCCGGGCCCGGTACCGCCGATCCTGCCCAGGTTGCATGGCGGCCGCGCACCTGGTGCGCTAGGTGTTTCCACCAGGGATCCACACAGCCTTGCATGGCCAGTGTCACAATAAGCGACATTCATACAATGCTTCTTGTCAGATTTGCGGCTGAAGCGGGTTGCCCTGCGGAACCGGCCTGCAATCGAGGCATGATGGTTTGAGATTTCCTGTCGTCTGAACCCCCAAGAGATCGCGATGAGCACCTCCTTCCAAGTCACCGACGGCGTGGCCGTCATCACCCTGGACAACCCCCCCGTCAACGGCCTGGGCCAAAGCACCCGCGCCGGCATCAAGGCGGGCATCGAGCAGGCGCTGGCCGATGCGGCCGTGCAGGCCGTGGTCATCATCGGCTCGGGCAAGGTGTTCTGCGGTGGCGCCGACATCCGCGAATTCGGCTCGCCCAAGGCCTATGCCGAGCCCGACCTGCACGTCACCCTCGACACCGTGGAAAAGAGCAGCAAGCCCGTGGTGGCCGCCATCCACGGCGTGGCCATGGGCGGTGGGCTGGAGCTGGCCCTGGCCTGCAACTACCGCGTGGTGACGGCGGGCACGCAGATCGCGCTGCCTGAGGTCAACATCGGCATCGTGCCGGGCGCGGGTGGCACGCAACGCCTGCCGCGCGCCCTGGGCGTGGAGACCGCCCTGCAGATGATCACCACCGGTGCCTCGGTGCTGTCGGAGAAGCTGGCCAAGGCCCCGGGCCAGAAGCTGTTCGATGAATTGGTGGAAGGCGATTTGCTGACCGCGGCCATCGCCTTCGCCCAGCGCGTGGCCGCTGTGCGCCCGCTGCCCTCGGTGCGCCAGCTCACCGTGGCCGCGCCGGCCGATGCCGAGGCCTTCAACAAGGCCCGCGCCGAGCTGGCCAAGACCCGCCGCAACCTCGAAGCCCCGCAGCGTTGCGTGGACTGCGTGGAAGCCGCCACGAAGCTCGACCTGGATGCCGGCATCGCTTACGAGCGCGAGGTCTTCGGCAAGCTGGTGACCAGCGACCAGGCCCGCGCGTTGCGCCACGCCTTCTTCGGCGAGCGCTCGGCGAGCAAGATCCCCGATGTGCCGGCCGACACGCCGCTGCGCAAGATCGAGAAGGTGGCCGTGATCGGTGCCGGCACCATGGGCGGCGGCATCACCATGTGCTTCCTCAACGCTGGCGTGCCCGTCACCCTGCTGGAGATGAAGCAAGAGGCCATTGACCGTGGCGTGGGCATCATCCGCAAGAACTACGAGGCCCAGGTGGCCAAGGGCAAGCTGTCGCAAGACAAGTACGACCAGCGCATGGCCCTGCTGAGCACCACGCTGAGCTACAACGACATCGCCCAGGCCGACATGGTCATCGAGGCCGTGTTCGAAGACATGGGCGTCAAGGGCCAGGTGTTCACCCAGCTGGATGCGGTGATGAAGCCCGGCGCCATCCTGGCCTCGAACACCTCGACGCTGGACGTCGACAAGATCGCCGAGGTCACGAAGCGCCCGGCCGACGTGGTGGGCCTGCACTTCTTCAGTCCGGCCAACGTGATGCGCCTGCTGGAAGTGGTGCGCAGCAAGCACACCGCCAAGGACGTGATGGCCACCGTGATGGCCGTGGCCAAGAAGATCAAGAAGGTGGCCGTGGTGTCGGGTGTGTGCGATGGCTTCATCGGCAACCGCATGTTCGAGCAGTACGTGCGCCAGAGCTTCTTGCTGATCGAAGAGGGCGCCACCGTGCAACAGGTGGACAAGGCCGCTGAGGCCTTTGGCTGGGCCATGGGCCCCTTCCGCGTGGGCGACCTGGCCGGCAACGACATCGGTTACGCCATCCGCAAGCGCCGCCGCATCGAACAGCCCAATGTGCAGTACAGCCCCATCCCCGATGCCGTGGTCGAACTCGGCCGTCTGGGCCAGAAGGCCGGCAAGGGCTGGTACGACTACGAAGTGGGCAAGCGCGAGCCTGTGCCCTCGGCCGAGGTGCAGGCCTGCATCGACAAGGTGCGCGCTGACAAGGGCATCACCCCGCGCGCCATCAGCGACGAAGAGATCGTCGAGCGCCTGATGCTGGCCCTGGCCAACGAAGGCGCCCACATCCTGGGTGAGGGCATCGCCTCGAAGGCGTCGGACATCGACATGGTCTACCTGACGGGCTACGGCTTCCCCGTGTACCGCGGCGGCCCCATGCTGTTCGCCGACATGATGGGCCTGGACAAGGTGGTGGCCAAGATGGCGCAGTTCGCGGCCAACCCGCTGGACGACGCCAAGTTCTGGCAGCCGGCCCCGGTGCTGGCCAAGCTGCTGGCCGAGGGCAAGACCTTCACCAACCAGTCCTGATCGCCTCCCGCGATGCAGGCTGATGGGGGCGGCGCAGGTCGCCCCCGTGTGTGCGTGGCCCTCACCGTGGGCCGTGCAGGATGTTGCAGCAAGGAATTTCCGCCATGTCCCACATCGAAACGACGGTCAACGGCCACATCCTGGAGATCAAGGTCAACCGGGCCGAGAAGCACAACGCGCTCTCGCCCGAGATGTACCGCGACATCGCCCGGGCCTATGGCGAGCTCAGCCGCAACCCCGATCTGCGCGTGGGCCTGCTGCATGCCGAGGGCAAGCACTTCAGCTCGGGCGTGGCGCTCGACAAGTGGGCGCCCATCTTTGGCAACGGCAAGGGCTTCGAGATCGGCGAGGGCGAGATCGACCCCTTTGGTTTGCAAGGCCCGCGCCACAGCAAGCCGGTGGTGATGGCCGCGCAAGGCAACTGCTTCACCTGGGGGGTGGAGGTCATGCTCAACACCGAGGTGCGCGTGGTGGCCGATGACACGCGCTTTGCGATGCTCGAGGTCAAGCGCGGCATCTTCCCGTGTGGCGGTGCCACGCTGCGCCTGCCCCAGCAGATGGGCTGGGGCGCGGCCCACCGCTACCTGCTCACCGGCGACTTCTGGTACGCCGACGAGGCGCTGCGCACCGGCCTCGTGCAAGAGGTGGTGCCGGCCGGGCAGCAGCTGGCCAAGGCCCGCGAGATCGCCACGGCCATCGCCAAGGCCGCGCCGCTGGGCGTGCAAAACGTGCTCAAGAGCACGCGCCTGGCCTGGAACGAGGGCGAGGCCGAAGCCGCCCGCCACCTGTTTGTCGACATGCTGCCCGTGATGCAAAGCGAAGACGCACGCGAAGGCGTGATGTCCTTCATCGAGCGCCGCGAGGCCGCCTTCAAGGGCCGCTGAGGCCCCTGCCTGTTGATCCCCTGATACCTGTTTTGCTGAGGTTGACGAGATGTCCCACCGCGCCACCATCGACTTCCTGCTCTACGACTGGCTGCAGGCCGAGCGCCTGTGCGAGCGCCCCTACCACGCCGAGCACAGCCGCGAGACCTACACCGCCGTGATCGACCTGGCCGAGCAGGTGGCCACCGAGCAGTTCGCGCCCATCAACCGGCTCACCGACATCCACGAGCCCGAGTTCGATGGCACCACGGTGCACCTGCCAAAAGAAACGCCGCTGGCCATGAAGGCCTACAACGACACCGGCCTGCTGGCGGCCAGCAAGGATGCGGAGCTGGGCGGCATGCAGCTGCCCACGGTGGTCGAGATCGCGGCCATGAGCTTCTTCTACAAGAGCAGCGTGTCGCTGGCGGCTTACCCCATGCTCACGCGGGGCAATGCCAACACCATCCTGGCGCACGGCACGCCCAAACAGATCGAGGTGTTCGCCAAGGGGGGCATCGAAGGGCGCACCTTTGGCACCATGTGCCTGAGCGAGCCGCAGGCCGGCTCCAGCCTGTCCGACATCGCCACGCGCGCCACACCCGACGTGGCTGGCGATGGCTCGGGCGTGGACTGGCAGGCCGATCCGCTGGGCCAGCGCTATCGCCTGCGCGGCAACAAGATGTGGATCTCGGGCGGCGAGCACGAGATGGGCGACAACATCGTGCACCTGGTGCTGGCCAAGATCCCCGGGCCCGACGGCAAGCCGGTGCCGGGCGTGAAGGGCATCTCGCTGTTCATCGTGCCGCGCAAGCTGGTCAAGGCCGACGGCACCATCACCAGCCAGCGCAACGACGTGGCGCTGGCCGGCCTGAACCACAAGTGCGGCTACCGCGGCACCGTCAACACGCTGCTGAACTTTGGCGAGGGCAAGTTCCCGGTGAACGGCCAGGCCGGCGCCGTGGGCTACCTGATCGGCAAGGAAGGCGAGGGCCTCAAGTGCATGTTCACGCTGATGAACGAGGCCCGCATCAGCGTGGGCCTGGGCGCGACCATGCTGGGCTATGCGGGCTTTGAGGCCTCGCTGGAATACGCCAAGCAGCGTCCGCAAGGCCGGCGCATGGGGGCAGGTGGCAAGGACCACAGCGCCCCGCAGATCGCCATCATCGAGCACACCGATGTGAAGCGCATGCTGATGATGCAAAAGGCGATTGCCGAGGGCGGCTTCGCCTTGGCCTTGTTGTGCGCCCAACTGGTGGACGACGAAAAGACCGGCACGCCCGAGCAAGCCGAGCGCGCCAACCTGCTGCTGGAGCTGCTCACCCCGATCGCCAAGAGCTGGCCGAGCGAGTGGGCGCAAGAGGCCAACTCGCTGGCCATCCAGATCCTGGGCGGCTATGGCTACACGCGCGACTTCCCCGTCGAGCAGCACTGGCGCGACAACCGCCTCAACATGATCCACGAGGGCACGCATGGCATCCAGGGCCTGGACCTGCTGGGCCGCAAGGTGATCATGAACGGCGGCAAGGCCTTGAGCGTGCTGGCCGAGCGCATCAGCGAAACCGTGACCCGTGCTGGCCAAGTGGATGGCCTGGCCGAGCACGCCAACGCGCTGGCCGGGGCCTTGCAGAAGGTGGGTGCCAGCACCAAGGCCGCCTGGGCCACGGGCGTGCCCGAGGAGGCCCTGGCCAATGCCACGCCGTACCTGCAGGCTTTTGGCCACACCGTGCTGGCCTGGATCTGGCTGGAGCTGGGATTGGCGGCCAAAGCTGCGCAACAAGCTGGCCAATGGGACATCGGGCCCTTGGGCACCGGCTTCTTGCAAGGCAAACTCGCGTGCACCGATTATTTCTTCCGCTACGAGCTGCCCAAGATCGACGCCTGGCTGGGCGTGGTGTCGCGCCGCGATGCCACCTGTGCCCAGGCCCAGGCCGACTGGTTCTGACCGCTGCGCGACTCACCCCACAAGGACAAGCAAGCCATGCTGCGACACATCGTGATGTGGACCCTCAAGAACCCCGCCGACGCCCCCCAGGTGAAGGCGCTGCTCGACAGCTGCAAGGGCCTGGTGCCCGGCATGCACGAGTTCGATGTGGGCATCAAGACCGAGGGCCTGGAGGCCAATTGCGACGTGGTGCTGGTGTCCACCTTTGTGGACGCCGACGCCCTGAAAGCCTACATCCCGCACCCGCACCACCAGGGCGTGGTGGCGCAGATCCGCGAGATGGCCGCCACGCGCCACGTGGTCGATTACCTGGTGTGACCGGGCGGCCCACGCCTGCATCGCACGACACCGACGGATCACCACAAGGAACCCCGCATGAGCGCACGCCACATTCGCCAGTTGTTCGACCTGACCGGGCGCACCGCGCTGGTCACCGGGGGCTCGCGCGGCCTGGGCCTGCAGATGGCCCACGCGCTGGGCGAGGCCGGTGCGCGCGTGCTGATCAGCTCGCGCAAGGCCGATGACCTGGCGCAGGCCGTGGCCGAGTTGAAGGCCGCCGGCATCGACGCCAGCTTCATCGCGGCCGATGCGGGCAAGCCGGACGACATCCAGCGCCTGGCCACCGAGGCCATGGCCCAGCTTGGCCAGATCGACATCCTGGTCAACAACGCCGGGGCCACCTGGGGTGCACCTGCTGCCGACCATCCCGTCGAGGCCTGGGACAAGGTGATGAACCTCAACGTGCGCGGCTACTTCCTGCTGGCGCAGGCCGTGGCCAAGCTCAGCATGATCCCGCGCCAGCAGGGCCGCATCATCAACGTGGCCTCGATCGCGGGCCTGGGGGGCAACCACCCCTTCATGCAAACCATTTCGTACAACACCAGCAAGGGCGCGGTGGTGAACTTCACCCGCGCGCTGGCCTGCGAGTGGGGCCACCTGGGCATCCGCGTCAACGCGCTGGCGCCGGGCTTCTTCCCCAGCAAGATGACGGCGGGCACGCTGGCGGCCGTGGGCGAAGACCGCCTGGCCCAGGGCGCGCCGCTGCAACGCCTGGGCGACGACGAAGACCTCAAGGGCGCCACGGTGCTGCTGGCGTCGGATGCGGGCAAGCACATCACCGGGCAGATCCTGCCGGTCGATGGTGGGGTGAGCGCGCTGATCGGGGGCTGAGGTGAGCATCCCCTTTGCCTTCCACATCCCCTTTGTGGAGCTGATCGGCTGCACGCTGGAGCGCTTCGAGGCCGGTGAGGCCGAACTGGCCCTGGTGCTGGACGAGGCCAAGCACACCAACTCCTTCGGCGTGGCCCACGGTGGCCTGCAGATGACGCTGCTGGACGTGGCCATGGCGCACGCCGCGCGCAGCCTGCGGCAAAGCGAAGGCGGTGGCCCCGGCCTGGTGACACTGGAGCTGAAGACCAGCTTCATGCGCCCCGGCACGGGCACCTTGCGCGTTGAGGGCAAGGTGCTGAGCGCCTCGGCTTCGCTGGCCTTCACCGAGGGCAAGGTGTTCGATGGCCAGGGCAAGCTGTGCGCGCACGCCACGGCCACCTTCAAGTATTTGCGTGCCTTGCCCGTGGACGGCCGGGACGTGCGGCCGGCGCCCAAGCTGGCCGGGCCGGGCTCGGACTGAGGGCCCCGCAGCCGGCGGCGGTGACACGTCGGCTTGTTCTTTGGTTCGAGCTTTGTCCGGGTCCGGGTGGACCCGATCCCAACGAGGAGCACCTGACATGACGACCACCACATCCCCGCTGATGAACCCCCAGATCCTGCTGGACAACCGCCCGGTGGGCGAAGCCACGCCCAGCAACTTCAAGCTGGTGCACACGCCCGTGCCCGATGCGGCCAGCTTGCAAAGCGGCCAGGTGCTGGTCCAGCACCACTACCTGTCGCTCGATCCCTACATGCGCGGTCGCATGAACGACAGCCGCAGCTACGCCGAGCCCCAGCCGCTGGGCCAGGTGATGATCGGTGGCACGGTGGGCGAGGTGATTGCCAGCGCCCACCCCAAGTTCGCCGTGGGCGACAAGGTGGTTGGCATGGGCGGCTGGCAGGGCTACAGCGTGGTCGATGCCAGCCAGCGCGGTGCGCTCTCGAAGGTGGACACCACCCACATCCCGCTGTCGGCCTACTTGGGGGCGGTGGGCATGCCGGGCGTGACCGCCTGGTATGGCCTGATCAAGATCATCGCGCCCAAGGCGGGTGAAACCGTGGTGGTCAGCGCGGCCAGCGGGGCCGTGGGCTCGGTGGTGGGGCAGCTCGCCAAGGCGCGCGGCTGCCGCGTGGTGGGCGTGGCTGGCGGGGTCGACAAGTGTGCCCACGTGGTCAACGAGCTGGGCTTCGATGCGTGCATCGACCACAAGGCCCACAACGAGCCCAAGGCCTTTTACAAGGCCCTGAAGGACGCCACGCCCAACGGCATCGACGGCTACTTTGAAAACGTCGGCGGCATGATCCTGGACGCTGTGATGTTGCGCATGAATGCTTTTGGCCGCATCGCGATGTGCGGCATGATTGCAGGCTACAACGGTGAACCCACGCCGCTGGCCAACCCCGCGTTGATCTTGGTCAGCCGGCTCAAGGTCGAGGGCTTCATCGTCAGCGAGCACCCCGAGGTGTGGCCTGAGGCCACGCAAGAGCTGGGGCGCATGGTGGCGACGGGGCAGCTCCGCTTCCGCGAGTCGGTGGCCGATGGGCTGGCGGCTGCGCCCGAGGCCTTCATCGGCCTGCTCAAGGGCCGCAACTTTGGCAAGCAGCTGGTCAAGCTGGTCTGATCCATCCACAGGAGACTTTGCGATGTCGCACGTGCAACTCAAGCCCGGCACCACCATGGTGATCACGGGCGCTGGCAGTGGCTTCGGCCTGGAATTCGCGCGCCTGGGCGCCCAACGTGGGCTCAACCTGGTGCTGGCCGACGTGCAGACCGATGCGCTCGATGCCGCTGTGGCCGAGTGCAAGGCCGCGCTGGTGGCGGGCGGACAGGGCGGCAAGGTGTATGGCCTGCGCTGCGATGTGTCGCGCCGCGAAGAGGTCAAGGCCCTGGCTAACCTGTGCGTGGAGCGCTTTGGCGCGCCCCATGTGCTCATCAACAACGCCGGGGTGGCCCATGGCGGCCTGATTTGGGAGCACACCACCCGCGATTGGGCCTGGGTGTTGGGCGTGAACCTGATGGGGGTGGTGCACGGCATCCGCTACTTCACCCAGCTGATGCTGGATGCGGCCGCCCAAGACGCGGCTTGGCGTGGCCACATCGTCAACGTGGCCTCGATGGCGGGCCTGCTCAACTCGCCCAACATGGGTGCGTACAACGTGAGCAAGCACGCGGTGGTGTCGATGTCGGAGACGCTGTACCAGGACCTGTCGCTGGTGACCGACCAGGTGCACGCCTCGGTGCTGTGCCCGTACTTCGTGCCCACCGGCATCCACCAGTCCCACCGCAACCGCCCTGAATCGCTGCGGACCGACGCCAAGCCCACGCCCAGCCAGATGATCGCGCAGGCCATGAGCACCAAGGCGGTCACCTCCGGCAAAGTGAGCGCGGCAGAGACGGCTCAGCTGGTGTTTGACGCCATCGAGGCCAACCGCTTCTACATCTACACCCACCCGCAGGCCCTGGGCATGGTGCAGACGCGCCTGGAAGACGTGGTGATGGGGCGCAACCCCACCGACCCGTTCGCCGGCAAGCCCGAGATCGGCCAGCAGCTGCGCGCGGCCTTGCGCGACGCCAAGGCCTGACCGACGCGTCAGCGTCCGTCTTGCTCGCGGTGGCGGGCGAGCACCACGCCACGGCTGGCGAAGCGCTGGTAGAGCTGCTCGACGCAGTACACCGAGCGGTGCTGGCCGCCCGTGCAGCCGATCGCCACGGTGACGTAGCTGCGCTGGTCGCCTTCCAGCGCCGGCAGCCAGCGCAGCAAGAAGGCCTCGATCTGGGCGATCAGCTCGGCCGATTCGGGCTGGGCCTGCAGGTAGTCGATCACGGGCTGGTCGCGGCCTGTCAGCGGCTTGAGCTCCTTCAGGTAGAAGGGGTTGGGCAGCATGCGGGCGTCGAACACGAAGTCGGCGTCCATGGGCACGCCGTGCTTGTAGGCAAACGATTCGAACACCAGGGTGAGCCGAGACGGCGCCGCTTGCACGATGTTGCGCACCCAGGCGCGCAGTTGTGCTGGCCGCAAGAGGCTGGTGTCGATGACGGTGGACTTTTCGCGCAGCGGGCTCAGCAGCTCGCGCTCGAGCTCGATGGTTTCGATCAGGGCCTGTTCGCTGGAGGGGCCGTCGTCGTGGTCGCTGGCGCGGCGGCGCGGGTTGACCTGATCCGGCGTGGGCGCCCGACGGAACTGCGAGAGCGGGTGCGGTCGGCGTGATTCTGAAAACCGCCGCACCAGCGCATCGGTGCTGGCATCCAGGAACACCGAGCGCACCTGGTGACCGCTGGCGCGCAGCATCAGCAAGGCGGGTGTGAGGTTGGGCAGCGAGTGGGCGTTGCGCACGTCGATGGACACGGCCACGCGGCGCGCCATCTCGATGGGGCGCATGGCTTCCAGCTCGATCAGGCCAGGCAGCAACTCGGGCGGCAGGTTGTCGACGCAGTAGTACCCAGCGTCTTCGAGGGCATTGAGCGCCACCGACTTGCCCGAGCCAGAGATGCCGCTGAGCAGCACGATGTCGAGCGCGTGCTGGCCCGAGGCCTGCGTCGTGGGGCTGGTGTTCTCGCTCATGCCAGTTCTTTCTTGCGGCGCGCCTTGCTGCCGGTGGGGGCTGCGGCCAGGGCATCGGCCTCGGTGGCCGCGTGCAGCATGCCTTGGGCATGGGCGCGGCTGCTGTCGTTGAGTTGGCCACCCAGCATGCGGGCAACCTCGTTGAGGCGGGCCTCGCCTTGCACCGGGCGGATCTCGCTGGTGGTCTGCCCCCCTTGCAGCGACTTGGCCACCAGCAGCTGCGCGTGGGCGCACGCGGCCACCTGGGCCAAGTGGGTCACGGCCAGCACCTGGCGGCTGGCGCCCAGGCGGCGCATCAGGCGGCCCACGGTGTCGCCCACCGCGCCACCGATGCCGGCGTCGATCTCGTCGAAGATCAGCGTGGGGACGTGGGTGCCAGCAGCGTCGGCATCGGCATCTTGCGCAGCCGTCACGGCGATGGCCAGGGCCAGGCGCGACAGCTCGCCGCCCGAGGCCACCTTGGCCAGCGGGCGCGGCGTGCTGCCGGCGTGGCCGGCCACCAAAAACTCAACCGCCTCCAGGCCTTGCGCGTGGGGCTCGTTCAGCGGCTGCAGGGCCACATCGAACTTGCCGCCGGCCATGCCGAGCTCTTGCATCACGCCGGTGATGGCTTCGGCCCAGCGCGGGGCCGTCTGGTGGCGCAGGCGCGAGGCGGCCTGGGCTTCACGCAGCCAGCGGGCGTGGGTGGCGTCCACCTGGGCCTGCAGGCCGTCGAGGTCGGCGGAGCGGTCGAGCGAGGCCAGCTCGTCGCGCCAGCCTTGCAGCAGCTCGGCCAGCTCGGCGGGCGGGCGGCGGTAGCGGCGCGCCAGGCTCATCCAGGCGCCCATGCGCGCATCCAGCTCGGCCAGGCGCTCGGGCTCCAGGTCGGTGTGGTTCAGTGTGCCCTTGAGGCTGTGGGCCGCGTCTTGCAATTGCGCTTGCACGTCGCGCAGCACCTGCGCCACGTTGGCCAGATCTGTCGACACGCGGCTCACCTCGTCGAGGGCGTCCAGCGCCTGGCCGATCAGGCTGTCGGCGCTGCTGCCATCACTGCTGTCGCCCTCGGCGATGGCCATCAGCGCGCGCTGGGCGGCGTCCAGGATGGCCTGGCCATGGCTCAGGGCCTGGTGCTCGGCGTTGAGCACGTCCCACTCGCCGGGCTGCGGGGCCAGCTTGTCGAGCTCGCCGATCTGCCACTGCAGGCGCTCGCGCTCGCGGTCGATGTCGCCTTGGCGGGCGCGGGCCTCGTCGAGCTGGCGCAGGGCTTCCTTGCGGGCCAGCCAGGCCGATTGCAGCGCGGCGCTGTCGACGCCGGCCTGCTCGTCCACCAGGGCGCGCACGGCGTCGGGGCGCGTCAGGCTTTGCCAGGCGTGCTGGCCGTGGATGTCCACGAGGTGCTCGCCCAGCTCGCGCAACTGGGCCAGCGTGGCGGTGCTGCCGTTGACCCAGGCGCGGCTCTTGCCCTGGGCATCGACCACGCGGCGCAGCAGCAGGGTGTGGCCATCGGCCGGGGCGTCGAAGCCGGCCTCGTCGAGCCAGGGGCCCAGGTGCGCGGCCAGCCCGGGCGTGAGCTCGAACTCGGCGCTCAGGTCGGCGCGGGCCGCGCCTTCGCGCACCACGCCGGCATCGCCCCGGCTGCCCAGGGTGAGCTGCAGGGCGTCGATCAGGATGGACTTGCCGGCACCGGTCTCACCCGTCAGGGCGGTGAAGCCGGCGGTCAGGTCAACCTCCAGCTCCTGGACGATCACGAAATCGCGCAACGACAGTCGGCGCAGCATTCAACTGACTCCTTCGTTCCAGCGCAGCTTGCGGCGCAGCGTGGCGTAGTAGTTCCAGCCCTTGGGGTGCAAGAAGCGCACATGGTGGGCCGAGCGGCGCACGGTGACGCGGTCGCCGTGCAGCAAGCTGGCCAGGCTTTGCATGTCGAAGTTCATCGAGGCATCGCGGCCGGCCACGATCTCGATGGTGACCGTGCCCTTGTCTGACACGACGATGGGCCGGTTGGACATGGTGTGCGAGGCGATCGGCACCAGCACCCAGCCGCCCAGCCCCGGGTGCAGGATGGGCCCACCGGCCGACAGGGCATACGCCGTTGAGCCCGTGGGCGAGGACACGATCAGGCCATCGGCCCGGTAGTTGGCGACGAACTGGCCGTCGATCTCGCAGCGCAGCTCCACCATCGAGGCCGTGGCCCCGCGGCTGACCACCACCTCGTTGATGGCGTAGCCCTCGTAGATGGTCTCGAACTGCGGATCGGCCGGGTCGTGGCCTTTGATGGGACGCAGCACGGCGCCTTCCAGCATGGCGCGGTGCTCTTCTTCGTACTGGCCGGCCAGGATCAGGGGCAGGGCGGTGGCCAGCTCTTTGTGCTGGATGTCGGTGATGAAACCCAGCCGCCCCTGGTTGATGCCCACCAGCGGGATGTTGTAGGGCGCCAGCTCGCGCGCGATGTTGAGCATGGTGCCGTCCCCCCCCAAGACCACGGCCAGGTCGCATTGGCGGCCGATTTCGGCCACCGTCAGCGAGGGGTGGTCGGTCATGCCGGTGTTGAGCGCGGTGTTGCGCTCCAGCGAGACATCGAGGCCGGCGCGGGCGAGCAGGTGGGCCACGTCTTCAAGCACCGGGCGGATGCCCCGCGCCTGGTACTTGCCCACCAGGGCGGCATGGCGGAAACGGCTGGGTTGGGTGTGGGGCATGCGTCAAATTACACCACACCGCCCCAGCGCTGGCGTCGCCTTCTCAAGTGGGGGGATCCCAGCGCAGGGGTGTCAAATTAGAATGAAAAACATGATGGATGACCGTGCGCGCTTGCTGCTCAAAACCCTGGTGGAGCGATACATTGCCGACGGGCAACCCGTGGGCTCGCGCACCTTGTCGCGCGCGTCGGGGCTCGACCTGTCTGCGGCCACCATCCGCAACGTGATGGCCGACCTGGAAGAGCTGGGCCTGATCGCCAGCCCGCACACCTCGGCCGGGCGCATCCCCACC
>JACCDX010160562.1_pt1 | contig 15711 bp, 14 predicted proteins | sample 7449681 | NCBI WGS metagenome assembly JACCDX01 (sample SAMN15323450, study PRJNA562643) | freshwater metagenome | isolation source: river surface water | place: USA:Blue River Watershed | collected 2017-08-18 | reverse complement strand
TCGTCCATCAGCTCGCCATTGAGGGCGTTGAGTTGCTTGGGGCGATTGAGCTGGATGATGCCGACCTTGCCGGCTTCGGTGCGCACGTCGATCAGTTCGTAGGCCATGGGGGCTCCTGCGTGGGTCAAGTGGTGGAATGCCGGGGACTATACCCAAGCGCCCGGCGCCACCGGACGGCTCGGGTTCAACGCTGTTCGAGGGTCTCGACCTGGAGGTCGATCTCCGCCTCGTCGCCCAGCGCCAGGCGTATGCGCACCGGCAGGTAGCGCAGGCTGGGCGCGAACCAGATCTCGGCGCTGATGTTGTCCGTGCGCGCCGTCATCGGACGCGGGCGCAGTCGCCAGGCCATCACGTCACCCAGGCGCGGAATCGCCACCCGATCCTGGGCGACGACGTCATAGGTCCAGAGGTCGATCCCGCCAGGGCGTGCGAGCCAGACCGTGACCACCTCGCCCACTGCCAGCGCCTGACGCCCGGTGGCGAAACGATGCCCCAACTCGACGAACTGGCTGGCGGTGTCCTGGACTTCGGGCGGGCGGGGTACGCCGCGGCCGTCTGCGAGCGTGACCTGCGTATCGTCCAGGCGCATGGCGCGGCGCCGCGTGCGCGAACGCTCCTCATAGAGGCGCGGAGCGAGACCCTGCGGCGTGATCTCGCCCTGGCTGGTGAGGGCGCGGTGCGCGAAGGGCGGTATGTTGATCTCGACCTGCGCCTGGTACTGTGCCCCCTGGCGTTGCCACTGCACGCGCGCGTTCCCGTACAAAGGGCCGCTGCGCCAGCGGCCCTCCAGCTTGTAGGTCATGCGCGCGTCGGGGGGCCAGGTGTCGGCAACGGCCAGTGCAGGGGCTGATGCAGGGCTGGACGCGGCAGGGACCGGCGCGGAGGCCGCGACGTCTGCCTGCGGCAGGGAGTCCGCAGCTGAAGCAGCCGTGACTGGCGAGGAAGCCGGTGCTGCAGGTGCTGCAGCCACAGGCGAGGCGGGCTGCGAGATGGGCACATCGAGCGAAGCGACATCCGTCGCTGCGGATTTCTTCACAGGGACCGCCACCACGGCGCGGGCCGCAGGCGGCGGACTGTCAACAGGCGCCAGCAGGCGCGCGAACACCGGATCGGGCATCCGCTGCAGCGCCGGACCGGTACCCGCCAATTGACTGTCCCACCAGGCCAGAACCAGCAGGTGTCCCGCGATCGCCACCCCCAGGCACGCGGCCAGGACAGCGAGGCTGCGACGGGTCAGGAGCGTCCCTCGAGCCATGCCCGCACCCGCTCGGCCTTCCCGGCGGCCAGCCGCCAGGTCGTGACATCCGAAGGCAGGGCCAGTTCCAGACGCAGGATGCGGCGGTCACGCGCAACGAGGGCGGCGAGCTTGCGTTGCCCACCCGCGTAGAGGGTGATGTCGTCCAGCTTGGCAATGCGCCAGGCTTCATCACCCACTTCGATCCCCAGCCACTCGTCCTGGGCGGCGAAACCGGCGTGTTCGGCGGCGCTCCCGCGCAGCACGTTCTTGACCTGCACCACGCCGCCGCTGTCGTTCACACGCAGGCCCAGGGACTGCTGCAAGGCAGCAGTCTCCTGCATCACGAGCACACCCGCGCCCTCGAGCAGCCCCTGCAGCGGCAGCTCGCGCGTGCCGTGCACCCAGGCCGTGAGTTCGCGCGTGAAGGTGCGACCGCCCAGTTCCTTGAGCGTCGCGGCCAGGTCAGCCTCGGTCATGGGGCCGCCCTTGCAACGCACCCACAAGGCGCACATCACGTCGTCCAGCGTGGTACGTCCCTCGGCGCGCAGCGTCAGATCCAGGCACAGGGCCACCAGCGCCCCCTTGGTGTAGTAGCTGATGGTGGCATTGGGCGTGTTCTCGTCCTGCCGGTAGTACTTCACCCAGGCGTCGAAGCTGGCCTGGGCCACGGACTGCACTTCGCGCCCCGGCGCCTGCATCACCTGGTTGATCGTCTTGTTCAACAGGCGCAGGTAGGTGGCGTCGTCGATCAGGCCGCAGCGTCGCAGCAACAGGTCGTCGTAGTAGCTGGTGAAGCCCTCGAAGAACCACAGCAGCGGCGTGTAGTTCTCGTGGTCGTAGTCGTAACGCGCGAATTCGGCGGGGCGCAGTCGCTTGACGTTCCAGGTGTGGAAATACTCGTGGCTGATCAGGCCCAGCAGGGTGGTGTAGCCCTCGGACTGACGGGCGTCGCCGGCACGCGGCAGGTCGCGGCGGCCGGCGATGAGGGCGGTGCTGTTTCGATGCTCCAGTCCGCCGTAGCCATCGTCCACGGCATTGAGCATGAACACGTAGCCCTTGAAAGGCGGACGCTTGCGGTCATGCCAGAAGCGGATCGCCGCCTCGCAGATCTTCTGGGTATCTGCCACCAGCCGTTCGCCGTCGAAGCCGCGCGGCGCACCCGCCACCACGAAGCGGTGCTCCACGCCGCAGGCCTTGAACGTCGCGCTCCAGAACGTGCCCAGCTCGAAGGGGCTGTCGACCAGTTCGTCGTAGTCGTCGGCCAGGTAGGTGCCGAAGCCGCGCCGGTCCACCTTGTGCGGGGTGAGCCCCGTGGCCGCCTCCCACCGGGGCAGGGGGGAAACGACTTCAAGGGCGTGCGTGCGCTTTTCCTGGCCATGCACGCGCAGGCACAGGCTGGTGCCGTTGAAGAACCCGCGCTGCGTGTCCAGCCAGGCGGTGCGTACCGAGTTGTCGAAGGCATAGACCTCGTAGCTCAGCTCCAGGGGGCTGCTGGCCACGCAGCCGGCTTCCCAGTGGTTCTTGTCGATCTGACGCAGGATGACGGGCTTGCCGTCCTGGCGGGCCGACAGGTGCTGCAGGTTCTTGGAGAACTCGCGCACCAGGTAGCTGCCCGGGATCCAAACGGGCAGCGACAGCTGCTGGGGCGCTGCCGGCTGTTCCACTGTGAGGGTGACGCGGTACAGGTGGGCCTGGAGGCTGGCGGCTTCGACGCGGTAATGCAGGGGCGCCACGCGGGTTGCGGTCATGACGGATTTCACGCGCGTGGGTTTACTGGGTCTCGGACAGCATCTTGTCGACCTGGGCCGCTGGAATGGCGCCGGGGATGCGGCTGCCGTCGGCAAAGACCAGGGTCGGGGTGCCGGTGATGCGGTGCTTGCGGCCGAATTCGGTGTTGCGCGCCAGCGCGCCGGCGTCGCAAGTGGCTGCGGGAGGCGCCTGGTCACGGACCATCCAGTCCAGCCAGGCCTTGGCCTTGTCCTTGGCGCACCAGATGTTGCGCGACTTCTCCGTGGAGTCTGGCCCGAGGATGGGATAGAGGAACAGGTACACCGTGACGTTGTCGATGCCTTGCAGGTCACGCTCGAAGCGCTTGCAGTAGCCGCAGTTCGGATCCTCGAACACCGCGAGCTTGCGCTTGCCGTTGCCCCGCACCATCTTGAAGGCATCGGCCAGGGGCAGGCTGTCGAAGTTGATCGCCAGCAGCTTGTCCATTCGCTCCTCGGTCAGGTTGCGGCGCTGACGGGTATCGATCAGCGCGCCCTGGATCAGGAAGTTGGCCTGGGCGTCGGTGTAGAACAGATCGTTGCCCACGCGCACCTCGAACAGGCCCGGCATGGGGGTGCGGGTGACTTCATCGATCTTGCCGAATTGCGGGATGCGTTCACCCAGGTTCTTGCGGATGGTCGCCTCCTGCGCCTGCGCGCCGCCGGACACGGTGATCGCCAGCAGGGTGAATGCGGTCAGCATCAGCGCCGACAGGAACGAGCGCGTGCGCTGCGTGAGAGACGGATGGATGCAGATGTTCATCGTGGGTCTTTCAGGCGGCCGGGGCCGCGCAGGGGAGTCAGAGCCGGCCCGCCGCCTGGCGTGCCGCCCATTGCTTCAGGGGCGTGAGGCGGTCGAAGCCCCGCATGCCCCACTGGCGCAGCCAGCCCAGGGCCGGCGCGTCGTGCGCAAACAACTGCTGCAGGCCGTCGGTGGCCAGTTGCATGGAGGCGACCTGCGCCTTGCGGGCGCGCTCGTAGCGGCGCAGGAGGCGTTCGTCGCCGACGCTGCGCCAGTACTCGCGTTCATGGAGCACCTGCGCCAGCGCCTGCGCGTCGGCCAGACCGAGGTTCAGGCCCTGGCCCGCCAGGGGATGCACGGTGTGCGCCGCGTCGCCCGCCAGCGCCCAGCCGGGTCCGCACCAGCGCGAGGCCTTGGCCAGTTGCAGCGGCCAGCCCGCGCGGTCGCTGGCCAGGGTGAGGCGGCCCAGGCTGCGGTGGCTGGCGCCGGTGAGTCGTTCCTCGAATTCCTGGGCGGGCAATGCCAGCAGCGCGCCCGCGCGATCCTGCGGGACGGACCAGACCAGCGCCGCGGCGCGTCCCTGCGGGCCGTCCAGGGGCAGCAGGGCCAGGATCTCGCCGTCGGCGAACCACTGGCGGGCCACCTGGCCGTGCGGCAATTCGCAGGACAGGCGGGCGGCGATGGCGTGCTGGCCGTAGCGGGTGACGTCGTAATGCACGCCCCGTTCGGCGCGCGAGGCGCTGGCCTTGCCTTCGCAGATGACGGTGAGCGTGGCCTCGGCGGGCGCGGACAGGAGCTCGATCCCTGGCTGGTAACGCACGGCCTCGCGCAGGCGTTCCTGCAAGGCCGCCGCGCCGGCGATCCAGGCCAGGGCTTCCTGCCCCTGGGCCCGCGCGTCAAAGCGCACGCAGGCGCCCGCGTCGGCATGGACTTCCATGTGCATCACCGGGGTGATGGCGCTTTCGGCCTGATCCGGCCAGGCGCGCAGCTGCGACAGCAGGCTGCGGGAGGCGGCATTCATCGCGTAGGCGCGCACGTCGCTGGCGGCTGCGGGGTCGGGGCTCTCGACCAGGCCCACGCGCAGCCGGTCCTGCGCCAGCAGCAGGGCCAGTGCCCGGCCCACCACGCCGGCGCCGCGGATGCAGATGTCATAAGGCGCAGCCATCCGGGCATTGTAGGAGCCGGGCACAATCCCTGGCGCAGTCCATCCCCAGGAATCCCTACGACATGAGCGCCACCCCTTCCTCCGAAATCCAGGCCCGCATTGCCCGCCTGTTCGTGTACCCGATCAAGTCCTGTGCCGGCATCGAGCTGCGCGAGGCCGAACTGACCGAGACCGGCCTGGATCTGGACCGCGCCTGGATGGTGGTGGACGAAGACGGCGAATTCGTCTCGCAGCGCGAACTGCCACGGCTGGCCCTGGTGCAGGTGCAGCTGAAGTTCCATGAGGTGATCCTGCGCGCACCGGGCATGCTGTCCCTGCACCTGCATGTGGACCGCGTGGAGGCGCCTGCCAAGGTGCGGGTCTGGGACGACGTGGTGCCCGCCTACGACATGGGCGACACCGCCGCCCAGTGGTTCTCGGATTTCCTGGGGTGCAAGCTTCGCCTGGCGCGCTTCGACCCGGAGCACCGCCGCCTGTCCAGCCCTCAATGGACGGGGGACGTGGAGGCCCCGAACCAGTTCAGTGATGGATTTCCGCTGCTGGTGGCCAGCGAGGCCTCGCTGGAGGCGCTGAACGCGCGCCTGGCCGCCGCCGGCCACGCGCCCGTGGGCATGGAACGGTTCCGGCCCAATATCGTGCTGTCGGGCCTGCAGGCCCACGAGGAAGACCGCCTGGGCGTGATCCATGTCCAGGCCGACAGGCCGGTGCAATTGCTGCCCGTGAAGCCCTGCACGCGCTGCTCGATCCCCGACATCGATCCGGCGACCGGGCAGGCCGGTACAGTGGTGGGCCAGGCGCTGACGGCCTACCGCCGCAACGACAGCCTCGGCGGTGCCGTCACCTTCGGCATGAATGCCATCGTGCGTGAGGGCGATGGCGCGATGCTCCGCGTCGGCCAGGCCGTGACGGTGACAACGAGAAAATGACCATGAACCTGCCTTTCAAGCTGCGCGTGCCGGTCGTGGCCGCACCGATGTTCCTCATCTCCGGCCCTGAACTCGTGCTCGCGGCCTGCCGCAGCGGCATCGTCGGCGCGTTTCCCACGCCCAATGCCCGCACCCCCGAAGTCCTGGGCGAGTGGATGCAGCAGATCACCGAGGGCCTGGCGCAGGCGCGTGACCAGCAGGGCGCGGACACGGTGGGCCCCTGGTGCGCCAACCTCGTCACGCATTCGTCCAACACCCGCCTGGCCGAGGACCTGGAGCTGATCGCCCGCTTCAAGCCGCCGCTGGTGGTGACCGCGCTGGGCAGCCCCAAGCCGGCCATCCCCGTGGTGCATGCCTATGGCGGGCGCGTGATCGCCGACGTGACCACCTTGACCCTGGCGCGCAAGGCCGCCGATGCCGGCGCCGACGGACTGGCCTGCATCTCGGCGGGCGCGGGCGGACACACCGGCAGCCTGTCGCCTTTTGCCTTCGTGGGCGCGGTGCGCGAATTCTTCAACGGCCTGGTCATCGTGGGCGGCGGCATCAGCGACGGGTGGGGCGTGGCGGGTGCCATCGCCTGCGGCGCCGACCTGGTCTACATGGGTACGCGTTTCATTCCCACCCTGGAAAGCCGCGCCGACCCGGCCTACAAGCAGATGCTGGTGGACTGCACGGCCGACGACCTGGTGGTCAGCGCCGGCCTCACGGGCACACCCGCCAGCTGGCTCAAGCCTTCGCTGCGCGCGCAGGGGCTGGATCCCGACAACTTGCCCGCCGCGCCCCCGCGCAGCTACGACAGCAAGCAGGACCAGCCCGCCAAGCGCTGGCGCGATGTGTGGGCGGCCGGCCAGGGTGTCGGCGCGATCAAGGGCGTGGAGCCGGCAGCCACCGTGATCGAGCGGCTGGCCCAGGAGTACCGTCACGCCGCCAGCCGCCTCGTGCAGCGCGTGCCGTCCTGACCTCCCGCCTGCTTGCATGAACCAAGCCGCCGTTTCGTCCGTCCCTGCCTCCCGCGCAGGCCTGATCGCCAACCTCCTGGGTCAGCTGGCCTTCGGCCTTTTCGCCATGACCCTGTGCATCCCCTCGATGCAGGAGTGGTCGGCGATCCTGGGCGCGACCCAGGCCCAGGTGCAGCTCACCTTCAGCGGCTATGTCTTCGCCTATGGCGGCTTCCAGTTGATCCACGGGCCGCTGTCGGACCGCATCGGCCGCAAGCCCGTCCTCCTGGGCGGGCTGGTGATGGCCCTGGCGGGCTCGGCGCTTGGCATCGTCGCGCCCGACGTGCACTGGCTGATCGCAGCGCGCGTGCTGCAAGGCGCGGGCACGGCGGCCGGCATGGTGGTGAGCCGCGCCCTGATCCAGGACCTGTTCGGGGGCTCGGAGCGCACCCGCATGATGGCCTTCGTGGGCATGACCATGGGCCTGTGCCCGCCCCTGGCCACCCTGGTGGGCGGGCAGATGCACGTGCTCCTGGGCTGGCAATCGAATTTCGTCCTGATCTTCGTGCTCGGCGCGCTGCTGCTGGTGTCGGCCTGGCGGGGCGTGCCGTCCTCGCCTGCGGCGCCGGTGTCGCGCAGTGACGAGCACTGGCTGGGGCAGCTGGTGTCCGGCTATGGGCGCCTGCTGCGCGAGCGCGTGTTCCTGCTGTACGTGGCGGGCCTGGCCGTGACCACGGCCACCCTGTACACGTTCATGGCGGGCGCGCCCATCGTGCTCGGAAGCTATGGCGTGAAGCCGCAGCACCTGGGCTGGTACATCATGACCGCGCCCCTGCCCTACATCCTGGGCAATCTGATGGCGGCCCGCCTCGTGCGCCGGCTGGGGGACCGCGGGCTGATGGCCGTGGGCCACGGCATCAACCTGACCGGCCTGGGCCTGACGCTGCTGCTGGCGCTGGCCGGCGTGAATTCGCCGCTGGCCCTGGTGCTGCCTCTGACCCTCATGGGCGCAGGCCACGGCCTGCTGATGCCGTCCACCCTGGCCGGTGCCGTGGGCGTGATCCCGGCCCTGGCCGGTTCCGCCGCCGCGGTCGCCGGCCTGTTGCAGCAGATGGTGGGTGCGATGGGTGGCTACGCCGTGGGCCTGGTGTCGCACCATGATGCGGTCAACCTCGCCTTGCTGATGCTCTTTCTGGGTGTGTGCGGGGTGCTCTCCTTGCTGTTCTTGCCTCGGCAGAACGGTCGGACGGACTAGCGCGGCGTTCAGGGCCTGCCCACCAGCGCCATCAGTTCGCGCTGGGTGCGGATCCCAAGCCGCGTGAAGGCGCGCGTGCGGTAGGTGATCACCGTCGTGGGCGAGACACCCAGTTCCAGCGCCGTTTCCTTGATGGTCTTGCCTGACATCGCGCAGGTAATGGTTTGCCTCTCGCGGTGCGTGAGGCCGCTCAGAAGCAGGCGTTGCGTTTCCCCCCGGGCGTCGGAGCCGCTGGCCTGGCGGGCGTGCGCCTGAACGACCGACAGCAGGAAGCCGGCGCCACCCGCCAGCACCGCGATGTCGTGGTCGTCGAAGGGCGCGAGCGCGAAATTGCGGTACAGGCTGGTGGAGATGCGCTGGCCGTCGGGGAGCATCGACAGCAGCGACAGCCGCTCCCGCAGCCCGTGAGCGCCATAGCAGACGGCGCGGTACTCGGCGTCGGCGATCTCGTCGGCCGTCTGGTGGCTGATCCACATCCGCGTGCGCCGCTGACGCCGTTGGCGTGCCAGCCACAGCATGTTGGAGTCCTGCTTGTCGAACCCCATGCGCATGTAGTCCATGGCGGTGATGACTGCGTCCTCTTCGCGCGCGCTGGTGCCGGCGGTGGCGATGGTGTTGACCCGTCCCGCGTCGTTCAGGGCGAATACCGTGCAGTGACTGGCTGGAAGGTGTGGCCTGAACGCCCGCAGCAGCCGGGCCGCGAAGTCGTGCCGGCCGACGCCGTCGGCCAGGGCCGCCGTGAACGAGGTGGGCAGCGAGACGTCCGTCGGCTCCAGAGGGATCAGTTTCATGGGAGGCTAGGGTAACACTGTCCTCATTTGTGAGGACAAACCGTCCGCCTTGCCGTAGAAGAATGACGCCCTGCGGAGATCGACCCCATGCCCCTCGAACGCCTAGGCGCCTTTGAATACCAACGCTACAAGCCCCACCTGCCGCCACTGGACGCCGGCCTGGATTCGCGGCTGCATGACGTCCTGATCGCCGGCGGCGGCCCGGTGGGCCTGACCACCGCACTGGGCCTGGCGCTACGCGGCGTGCGCAGCGTGATCATCGAGGCCGACGACTCCGTGTGCGAGGGCAGCCGCGCGGCGTGCATCTCGCGCCGCAGCCTGGAGATCCTGGACCGCCTGGGCGTGTCCGGCGCCTTCCTGGCCAAGGGCCTGCCTTGGACCACGGGCCGCAGCTACTACCGCGAGCGCGAGGTACTGGTGTTCGCCATGCCGCATGACGCGCACCAGAAGTTTCCGCCCATGATCAACCTGGAGCAGTACTACATCGAGCAGTTCCTGCTCGACGAGATCGCCCGGGTCAACGCCGCCTCGCCCGATGGCCGGCCGCTGGTCGAGATGCGCTGGGCCAGCAAGGTCACCGCTTTTTCGCAGGACGGGCAGGGCGTGCGCCTCACCGTCGAAAACGCCCTGGGACGCTACGAGACGCGTGCCCGGTGGCTGGTCGCCACCGACGGCGGCCAGAGCTTCATCCGACACGCCCTGGGGCTGGAGCTCAAGGGCGCGGCCTACTCGGGCCGCTATGCCATCGTCGACATCGAGCTTCCCAGCACCTACCCCACCGAGCGGCGCGCCTGGTTCGACCCGCCCTGGGCGCCCGGCACTACCATCCTGATGCACCGCCAGCCCGACAACCTCTGGCGCGTGGACTACAAGCTGCGCAAGCACGAGAACGTCGACGAGTCGCTCACGCCCGAACAGATCAACGCCTTCGTGCAGCGGCACCTGGACGCCATCGGCGAGGGCCATCTGAAGTGGACGCCGGTGTGGGCCTCCAACTACCGCGCCGGTGCGATGACCCTGGATGCCTACCGCCATGGGCGCGTGCTGTTTGCCGGCAACTCCGCGCACGCGATGCCGATCTTCGGTGTGCGCGGCCTGAACTCGGGCTTCGATGATGCCGACAACCTCACCTGGAAGCTGGCCGCCGTGGTGCAGGCGCAAGGCGGGGAGGGGCTGCTCGATACGTACTCCAGGGAGCGCGTGCAGGCCTTCCACCTGAATGCCGAGAGCGCCATGCGCAGCACCGAGTTCATGTCGCCGCCGAGCCGGGGCTTCGAGTTGCTGCGGGAGGCAGCGCTGTCGCTGGCCGGTGACCATCCTGTGATTGCCAGCCTGCTCAATCCGCGTCAGACCTCGGCGCTGACCTATGCGCAGTCGCCGTTGTCCTCTCCGTGCGATACCTTCAGCAGCGGCCCCGTCGACGGCGCTCCGCTCACCGACCTGCGCCTGGCGGACGGCGCGCACCTGACCGACCGCCTGAATCGCACCGGGTTCACGCTACTCGGATTCGGCGCGGCGGCCTCGCGCGTGCAGGCCCTGGCGGACGCCTGTCCGTCCGATGCGCGATCGATCCCCACGCGCGCCGTCGCCGTCGATGACGCCGCCGCCGCATCCGCCTACGGCGCTGCGCCCGGCGCGGTGTACCTCGTACGGCCCGACGGCCATGTGGCCGCCCGCTGGCACGACCCCACGGCTGCCGCCGTGCAGGCCGCCCATCGCGCTGCCAGCGCGCGCTGACCCTTATCGGAGCTATTGCCCATGCCCCTTGAATCCTCCGCCCAGGACCGCGTCTACCAGCGCTGCGCCCACGCCATCAGCGAGGCTGGACGCGAGCGGGAATCCCTGTTTCTCGCGCGCCTGGCCCTCTTGCTTTTCCAGGAAACGGGTGACGAGGCGCGTTGCCTGCGTGCCATCGAGCAGGCGCTGGCCGACCTGCCCACGCCCTCGCTCTCGGCCTCCTGAAGAGGCCTGACCAATTCCCCTCACAATCACACCACCCACGACTGAAGGAGACATTCCCATGCTGCGTCGTCACTTTTCCCGCGCTGCGGCCCTGGCCCTGACCGGCCTGGCCGCCCTGGCTTGCGCGCCGGCCTTCTCGCAGGCCTATCCGGACCAACCGATCAAGTGGATCGTCCCTTATCCCGCAGGTGGTGGCACCGACAACCTGGCGCGTACGCTGGCCGAGTCCATGCGCGCGGGCCTGGGCCAGCAGATGGTGGTGGACAACCGTCCCGGCGCCGCCACCAACATCGGCGCCGAATTCGTGGCCCGCTCCAAGGCCGATGGTTACACCGTCATGTCTGCCGACAACGCGCTCATGGCGTTCAACGAGCATCTGTTCAAGAAGCTGCCGGTCAACCCCGACAAGGACTTCACCTACATCGGCGGCATCGGCAAGTTCCCCCTGGTGCTGGTGGTGCACCCCGACTTCCCGGCCCGCAACTACGCGGAATTCGCGGCCTACGTGAAAGCGCAGGGCGGCAAGGTCAACTACGCGTCGGTGGGCAACGGCTCACCCCACCACCTCGCGATGGAATTGTTCAAGCAGCGTTCGGGCCTGAACATGACGCATGTCCCGTACAAGGGCGCAGCCCCTGCGATGGCCGACGTGATGGGCGGCCAGGTGCCGGTGATGTTCCTGGACCTCGCTTCGGGCCTGTCCATCATCAAGTCGGGCAAGGTGCGCGCGCTGGCCATCGGCACCAAGGCCCGCACCCAGGTGCTGCCCGATGTGCCTACCTTCCAGGAACTGGGCGTGCGCGATGCCGAAGTCTTCGCCTTCCAGGGCCTGCTGGGCCCGGCCAACCTCCCGGCCAGCGTGACGCAGCGCCTGAACCGCGAACTGGTCAAGGCCCTGGCCGACCCCGAGGTCCTCAAGCGCTTTGCCGACTTCGCCTTCGAGCCGATTCGCGTGTCGCCCGAGGAATTCCGCAAGATGGCTCGCGAGGAGTCTGCCCGCTGGGGCGCCGTGATCAAGGCCAACAACATTTCCCTGGACTGAGCGGAATCACTGGATTCCTTTCCAACGCTGCAGGCTCCCGGCCGCCCACCAGGCCCGGGAGCCTGTTCGATTCCACGTCCTCATGAACGATTACTCCTTCCGTCTCGCCACCCGCCGCAACGGCCACCGTGATGGCGAACTGATGCTCGTGAAGCCCGATGGCGCTGCCTGGGTCAGCCTGACGTCTGTCGCCCCCACCCTGCAGGCCCTGCTGGATGACTGGTCCGCGCTTGCCCCGCGCGTGGCGCAGTTCCATGCGCAATGCGAAGCCGCGGGCTGGACCGGTGCCCAAGCCCTGGAGCCGGCGCAATGCATGGCGCCGCTGCCGCGTGCCTACCAGTGGGTGGACGCTTCGGTGTACCGCAACCACGCCCGCCTCATGTACAAGTGGCGCAACGAGCCGATTCCTCCACGCTACGACACCGAGCCGCTGGTGTACCAGGGGGGCTCCGACATCATGACCGGCCCCACCGAGGACATCGAGGCGGTGGACGAGGCCCATGGCATCGACCTGGAAGCCGAGATCGCAGTCATCACCACCGACGTTCCCATGGGCACGAGCGCCGAACAGGCCCTGGACCACATCGCGCTGGTGGTGTTGCTCAATGACGTGTCGCTGCGTGGATTGATTCCCGGTGAACTGGCGCGGGGCTTCGGCTTCTACCAGAGCAAGCCCGCCACGAGCTTCGCCCCGATCGCGGTGACCCCGCGCGCGCTGGGCCCGGCCTGGAGGCAGGGCATGGCGGACCTGCGGGTGGACATCACCCTCAACGGGCAGTGGTTCGGGTTTCCGCGTTCGGCCGAGGAGACGGTCTTCCACTTCGGCCAGATCATCGAGCACCTCACGCGCACGCGCCATCTGGGCGCGGGGACCATCGTGGGTGCCGGCACCATCAGCAACGAAGCCGAGGCGGCGGGCAATGCCTGCATCACCGAGGCCCGCGTGCGGGCGATGCTGGCGGGCCAGCCGGAGAGTGAGTTGCCCCCTTACCTGAAGCATGGCGACCGCGTGACGATCCGGGCGGTCGACGCGCAGGGGCGCGATGTGTTCGGGGCGCTGGACCAGAAGGTCCGCGTGCGTGCCCCAAAAGGCTAGGCCTGCGCAGTCACCGGGCAGGCTCCATCCCCTTGGCCTGCAGGATCCTGCGGATTTCCGGGGACTGCAAGGCCGCCAGCAAATCCTCCACGGCCTGGCGCTGCGTCGTGCGCGCCGACACCGCCGCCGCGTAATTCGTGTAGTTCTGGATGTCCGCGGGCAGGGGCCCGACCAGCACGGCGCCCGGCACGGCCAGGATCTCGCTGATCTGGTGAATCGCCACATCGGCGGATCCATCCACCACCTTCTGGGCCACCAGCCCGCCCGGCACGAGCACGGTCTTGTCTCGCAGTTGCGCGTCGATGCCCCACCGCCTGAACAACTGCGCGAGGTAGATGCCGCTGGATCCGCCAGCTGCCGGATCGATCACCGCCAGGCGCCGGGTGTCCAGCAGCATCTTCCTGAAGGCATCGACGCTCGAGATATCCGGCAGAGGCTCGCCTTGCCGGACGGCGACACCGATCGCGACGCGAGCGACCGCCACGGGAGGGCGCTGTGGCGACAGGTGCGCCCCCTCCAGCGCTTGCAGCGACGCGGGACTCGAGACCACCACGTCGAAGCTTTCGCCGGAGGCGATGCGTTGCTGCAGGCGGCCGGCGGTGTCGTTGTCGATCACCAGCCGGTGCCCTGTGCGCGACTCGAAAGCCGGTTGCAGCGCCAGGAGAACGGGTTTGAAGGCGCCCGCGGTCAGGACCTTGAGTTCGGCGGCATGGGCGAGGCCGGTGGCGGCCAGGATGGCCAGCGTGCAAAAAAGGCGTTTGATCATGCGGGGCTTCAGGGTTGCGGGTTCTTGATCCAGTCGGCCATCAGCTTCACGGTCTCCCGCTCAAAATTGATGAAGCCATGCCAATGAAGCGGTTCACAAGGGTCGCCCTCGGGAGAGGATCCGCCCTCGATCATGGTGAATTTCTTGACGGGCGCAGCCTTGAAGCCGGCGGTCATGCGGCGTGCCTCGTCGGGGACGCAGGCTTTGCACGCATCACGCTGGTGGTGGACCACCAGCACGGGAATCTTCAGATTGCCTATGTCCTGGGTCGGCACGGCGCCAGGGGCACGGCTCGTGATCGAGGAGGTCAGTACCAGTCCCGCGACCTTGGGCCCCAGTGCGAGTGCCGCGGCAGTGCCCGAGACGGTGCCCCGGCTGGTCCCCACCAGCCAGACCGGCTTGCCGAATTCACGGGACGCCAGTTCGATCACCTGGTCGATTTCAGCGACATGTGCCTTGCCCGTGCGATAGGGATAGTCGAGCTCCTTGAGGTCCGAGGGACGAAAGGCGATCACCACATTGAACCCTTCGGCCTTGAACAGGTCCCGCGACCTCACCAGGAAGTTGGTGCTGCCAGGTTCGCCGTCCCGTATGCGGCCCGTACCGGATTGCCCGCCGGGCAGCAGGACCACGGTCGCCACGGCCTGTGGAGCGCCGGCGACATAGACCGGCATGACCGCGTTGCCGCGGCCGAGGGGGATTTCACGCATGCCGGTTTGTGCATTTGCCACGAGGCTCGTGACCGCAACAAGCAGGGTGATGAGGCCGTTTTTCATGACGTCCTTGTCTAGGGGGTAATGCAGCCCACGCTTTTAGCACAGGCCCCTATCTGGCATGGGCGAAATGGCGCTCGGGATTCGCTCCCTGGAGGCTGACTGAACTTCGGGTCGTATTAGTACAATCGTCACCAGTTTCCCCCAGGTGCAACCAGGACAAAACCCGGCTCGAAGTGGCTCGGGCAAGGTCCTTTCGGCGCTTGCGCCATAGGCGCGGGTCCGGTACTTCGGCCAGGCCGGTGTGCGGCTCGATGTGCACTGGGGGCCTAGCATCCAAAGGACCTTCCATGAGTTTGAAATGCGGCATCGTCGGCCTGCCCAACGTCGGCAAGTCGACCCTCTTCAACGCCCTGACCAAGGCCGGCATCGCCGCCGAGAACTACCCTTTCTGCACCATCGAGCCGAACACGGGCGTGGTCGAAGTCCCGGACCCGCGCCTGACGCAGCTGTCCGACATCGTCAAACCCGAGCGCGTCGTGCCTGCCATCGTCGAGTTCGTGGACATCGCGGGTCTGGTAGCCGGCGCGAGCAAGGGCGAAGGCCTGGGCAACCAGTTCCTGGCGCACATTCGCGAGACCGATGCCATCGTGAACGTGGTGCGCTGCTTCGAGGACCCCAACGTCATCCACGTCGCCGGCAAGGTCGACCCCATCGCCGACATCGAAGTGATCCAGACCGAGTTGTGCCTGGCCGACCTGGGCACCGTCGAAAAGGCTCAGCACCGCGCCTCCAAGCTCGCGCGCAGCGGCGACAAGGAGGCCGCCAAGCTCACCGCGCTTCTGACCAAGGTGCAGGGTGTCCTGGACCAGGGCAAGCCCGTACGCACCCTGGAGCTGTCCTCGGACGAACAGGCCCTGCTCAAGCCCTTGTGCCTCATCACCGCCAAGCGTGCGATGTTCGTGGGCAACGTGAGCGACGACGGTTTCGACAACAACCCCTTCCTGCAGCGACTGGAAGCCTTTGCCGCCTCTCAGAACGCGCCGGTCGTGGCCATTTGCGCCAAGATGGAAGCCGACATGGCCGACATGAGTGACGAAGACCGCGCCATCTTCCTGGAAGAAATGGGGCAGACCGAGCCGGGCCTCAATCGCCTGATTCGCGCGGCCTTCACCCTGCTGGGTCTGCAGACCTACTTCACCGCGGGCGTGAAGGAAGTGCGCGCCTGGACCATCCGCATCGGCGACACCGCACCGCAAGCCGCGGTCGTGATCCATGGCGACTTCGAACGCGGCTTCATCCGCGCCCAGAC
>JACCDX011315982.1_pt1 | contig 15713 bp, 11 predicted proteins | sample 7449681 | NCBI WGS metagenome assembly JACCDX01 (sample SAMN15323450, study PRJNA562643) | freshwater metagenome | isolation source: river surface water | place: USA:Blue River Watershed | collected 2017-08-18 | reverse complement strand
CATTGATCCGGCATCGCGCAACGCGATCCTGAATGACGTGAAAACCCTGTGCCATGAACAGGCGATGGGCGTGCTATGGGCAACCCACTTGGTGGACGAAGCTGAAGCTGCGAATCGCATAATCGTGATGGCCGAAGGCACCGTGCGCTTTGCTGGTACACCGAAAGAATTAATCACGCTCGATGGCCACAAGAATCTGACCGAAGCTTTCCTGCACCTGACCCGCAAGGAGGCACGCACATGAAACTGATGCATGGCTGGCTTGCGCTTCAGGCCATTACCGGGCGCGAGATCCATAAATTTGTCAGACAGCCGGGCCGGCTAGCCTCGTCGCTGGTGCGTCCGCTGCTGTGGATGGTGGTGTTCGCGGCAGGTTTTCGGCAAATGCCCGATCTGGGTAATGTGATTCCCTTCGATGCAAATCTCGACTACCGGCTCTACATGGTGCCGGGGCTGGCGCTGATGGTTTGTCTGTTCAATGGCATGCAGTCCTCTCTGGCGATGGTCTATGACCGCGAGATGGGCGTGATGAGGCTCTTGCTTACCGCGCCTCTGCCACGCGATTATCTGCTGGCGTGCAAACTGGCCAGCGGTGCTTTCCTCTCGCTGCTGCAGGCGCTCGCTTATATGGTGATCGTAGTGGTATGGGGCATCGGGCTATCCCCCTGGCAGGTACTGATCTCGCTGCCGGTGCTGCTCGCGGGGGCACTGATGATTTCCGCATTCGGACTGGTCTTGTCGGTGTATATCCGGCAGCTGGAGAACTTTGCAGGCACGATGAATTTCGTGATCTTCCCGATGTTCTTCCTGTCGTCGGCGCTGTACCCGATACAGCGCATGCATGACGCGGGGGCAGAGTGGATCTACCGCGTGGCGATGTTCAATCCGTTTACGCACGCCGTGGAAGCCATGCGCCATGCGCTGTATGGCGAACTGGCCGTACTGTCGCTGGGTGTGGTGATCGTATCGACTATCGTTTTTTACATGATCGCTGCTGCTGGCTACGATCCGCAGCGAGGACTGGTGCGCAATGCGCGCGGCGGTTGATGCCGCGCGCATTTTTCAGTCAATAACAGATCAGGCCGCGTGACGGCCTGCGTCGGCAGAAGAACGCGTCACCGGATCGAGTTTGGCGAGCAGCTCCGCTTCTTTCTGTTTGGCATTGCGCAGATGGCGTTCCTTCACATGACCATAACCGCGAATATCTTCAGGAATGCTTGCCAGCGCGATCGCGGTAGGCAAGCTTTCGTTTGACAGCTTGGGCAGCAGGCCGCTCACCAGATCGCGATACTGAGCAATCAGCGCCCGCTCGGTCTTGCGCTCTTCGGTATGACCAAAGACATCGAGGAAGCTGCCCCGCAGGAAACGGAATTTCGACAGCACCGGAAAGACCCAGCCGACCCAGCTGCCGAACTCGCGCTTGATCAGATGACCATTTGCATCTTTCGATGACAGCATCGGTGGCGCGAGGTGATATTTGATCTTGTAATCACCCTCAAACATTGCGGCGATGCGCTGGCGGAAAGCAGGGTCACTATGCAGGCGTGCGACCTCATATTCATCTTTGTACGCCATCAGCTTGAAATAATACTTCGCGACGGCCTCGGTTAGTTTCAGTGCGCCATGACCAACCAGCTTGCTCTCAGCAGAGCGTACCTGTTCCACCAGGCTCTGATATTGCTTCGCATACGCTGCATTCTGATATCCGATCAGGAAGGTCACGCGCTTGCTGATGATGTCTTCCAGCGAAGGCGCGCGCTTGAACTCGATCACCTGCGCCGGGGAGGCTGACTTGATCTCGCGCTGCACGGTATCCATATCACTGGCGGCGAGACGGCCCCAGGCGAAGGATTGTTGATTGAAGCTGACTGACACACCATTGAGCTCAATCGCTTTCATCAGCGCCTCTTCGGATAAGGGCACCCAGCCGCGCTGCCATGCATAACCCAGCATGAACATATTGGTTGCGATCGCATCACCCATCAGCGCGGTAGCGATCTTGCCCGCATCAATGGCGGCGACCGCATCTTCACCACATGCGTTGCGAATGGTTTCAGCAGCCGAGGTGTCAGGGTATTCCCAGTCGGGGTTTCTGACGAAGGCTGCCGTAGGCGCGAGTGTCGCATTGATCACCGCATGCGTGCGGCCCTGCCCCATGCGGGCGACGGCATCCTTGCTGGCGGCCACGATCACATCGCAACCAATCACGAGGTCTGCTCCGCCCGTACCAACGCGGGTGGAATGAATCTGATCATCACTTGCAGCTAGCCGCACATGTGACATGACCGGGCCGCCTTTTTGTGCCAGTCCGCTCATATCCAGCACGCTGCAGGATTTGCTTTCCACGTGCGCTGCCATTGCCAGTATCTGGCCCACCGTGATCACACCCGTGCCACCAATGCCGGTCACGAGCACACCGAAGGGCTGATCCAGCGCCGGCAGGGTCGGCTTGGGCAGGGCGGCAGCGCGCTCCATTGGCGAAGCACCTGCAGTACCTTGCGCAGCAGCTTTCTTGGGCTTCTTCAGTTGTCCGCCTTCGACCGTGATGAAGCTCGGGCAAAAGCCATTCACGCAAGAAAAATCTTTATTACAGCTGGATTGATTGATCTGGCGCTTGCGGCCGAAATCGGTTTCCAGTGGCTCGACGGACAGGCAATTGGATTTCACGCTGCAGTCACCGCAACCTTCGCATACAGCTTCGTTGATCACCGCGCGCTTTGCCGGATCGGGATATTCATTGCGCTTGCGACGACGGCGCTTTTCAGAAGCGCAGGTCTGGTCGTAGATGATTGCAGACACGCCTTTGATTTCGCGCAGCTCGCGCTGCACTGCATCGAGTTCGCTGCGATGACGAATCGTGACACCGGGCGCCCAGTCGATGTTCGACGGATATTTATCTGGCTCATCAGTCACAACTACGATCGGGCGCACGCCTTCTGCGGCAATCTGACGCGAGATGGCCGCCGGATCGAGCGGGCCGTCATGGGTCTGCCCGCCGGTCATCGCGACGGCATCGTTGTACAGAATCTTGAAGGTCATGTTGATCTTCGACGATGCCGCTGCAGCAGCGCGTATCGCGAGCAAACCCGAGTGGTAATAGGTGCCATCGCCGATGTTTGCGAAGATATGCTGCTCATTGGTAAACAGTGCATGGCCAATCCAGTTCGTGCCTTCGGCACCCATGTGGGTGAAGGTCGCCGTGGATCGATCCATCCACAAAGCCATATAGCTGCAACCGATACCTGCCGTTGCGCGACTACCCTCGGGCACTCGGGTCGAGGTGTTGTGTGGGCAACCAGAGCAGAAATAAGGCGTGCGATCTGTTTGCGGATTCGGCGATGTGCTGACTTTCAGCACCGCCTCGCGCGACTCCAGATACGCGATGCGCTCACGTACGCGTTGCTCGACCGGGTGACCGGCAAAGTATTTCGAGATGCGCGAGGCAATCGCGCGAGCGATCAGCGTGGGATTCAGCTCATAAGTCGCCGGCAGCAGCCAGTCGCCATGACCACTCTTGCGGTTGTTGCTCCATTCACCGGTGTCATCGAATTTGCCCACGACGCGCGGGCGCACATCATCGCGCCAGTTGTAGAGTTCTTCTTTGAGCTGGTATTCGAGCAGCTGGCGTTTTTCTTCGACAACCAGAATCTCTTCCAGACCCGTAGCAAACTTGCGCGTGCTTTCTGCCTCCAGCGGCCAGCTCATGCCGACCTTGTGCAAGCGGATGCCGATATCGCTTGCGACCTGTTCATCGATACCCAGGTCTTGCAGCGCCTGCCGGGTATCAAGATACGATTTGCCTGCGGTGAAAATACCGAAGCGTGCATTCGGACTGTCCCAGATCGTGCGATTGAGGCCATTCGCACGTGCATAGGCGAGCGCTGCATACCACTTGTAATTGACGAGCCGTTCTTCCTGCTCGAGGATGCCATCGGGCCAGCGAATATTCAGGCCGCCCGCCGGCATCTCGAAATCTTCAGGCAGCAAGATCTTCACACGATCCGGATCGACATCGACCGTCGCTCCAGACTCAACGATATCGGTCACACATTTCATTGCCACCCACAGACCGGCATAGCGGCTCATCGCCCAGCCGTGCAAGCCGTAATCCAGATATTCCTGCACGGACGATGGATACAGCACCGGAATACCGCAGGCTTTGAGGATATGCTCGCTCTGGTGCGCAGTGGTGGATGACTTGGCAGCATGATCATCACCAGCCAGCGCCAGCACGCCACCGTGCGGGGCCGTGCCCGCAGCCACCGCATGCTTGAACACATCGCCGGAGCGGTCGACGCCCGGTCCCTTGCCGTACCAGATCGAAAATACGCCATCGTATTTGGCGCCGGGAAAAAGATTCGTTTGCTGTGTGCCCCAGACCGAGGTCGCCGCGAGGTCTTCATTGACGCCGGGATGAAATTGCACGTGGTGCGCCGCAAGGAATTTTTTCGCCTTGGCGGCGGTCTGGTCGACCGAGCCGAGTGGAGAACCCCGATAACCCGTGATGAAGCCCGCCGTGTTCAGCCCCGCCGCCATATCGCGGCGGCGCTGCATCATGGGCAGGCGGATCAGCGCCTGGGTACCGGTGAGAAAGACACGACCACGCTCCAGCGTGTACTTGTCATCAAGGGAAATAGCGTCCGGCTGCAAGGCCTGCTGCCGGTCGAGCGGTGCATTCATGAGAGTCCCCGTTGTCATAGCCCCTCGAAGAGGCCTTTTTTTCTTAAGTATATACGCGCGATGCCCGTGTCGGTTTGAAACCTTACGGTAATTCCTGTTGTGGAGCCATGGGTATTGGGGCAAGTGGTTATCGTCACTTCACCTGGACCATCTGTAACAAGGGGTAAATCCCCTGCCCGCTGCGCTGCCGCTGCGCGACCATCTCAGCATCGATCCACACTACTTGCCGAGGTGAACCATGAAACACCGCATAGTCGTTCCCCTGATACTCACTGGCTTTTTGTCCAGCGGTATTGCATTCGCTGACCATCACGGTGGTGGCGACATGCATGGCGAGATGCATGGAGACCGGATGCCGCCGATGTTCTCTCAGTTCGACAAGAACAATGACGGTCGCATCAGCCGCGATGAAGCGCGCGAAGGAACGGACCGTATGTTCAATGACATGGACACCAACAAAGACGGATTTATCTCGAAAGAGGAAATGCAGGCACATCACAAAGCCATGCATGACAAATTCCGCGAGAGCATGCGCGACAAAATGCGCGAGCACTGGAAAAGTGCCGACAAAGATGGCGACGGCGCGCTGAGCCGCACGGAAGTAGAAGCGGCAAAGATGCACAGACTGTCGCGCGACTTTGACAAGCTCGACAAGAACAAGGATGGCAAGCTGACCGAGGATGAAATCCGCGCCGGCATGCCAGAACGTCCAGCACGCTGACGATATTCACCCTCCTCTGGGGTCCAACCCTTGGCCCCGCCTCCGCGCCTCCGACGGCGTGTTACGGATCCGATCAACCCATCGGGTCCGTTTTTTTATTCTTGCGCTGAAGATCAGGAAAGAGAAAGTGCCGCACTGACCGCCTGCGCTCGTGCAACATGTATGGCTGCTGCGATACGCTCTGCAGGGCGTTCAGGATTCTCTGCGGTGACCTCGCCGGCAATCGCTCCCGCATTGACACTCTGCGCGGCTGCCAGCGCTGTCAGCAAATGCGCTGCCTGAGGAAAAGGCTCACGGGAAAAACCTGCACGGCCGCGATGATCACATTCGGTGACTTTCAGCAGCTCTGCAAAGCGCACCGGCTTGCGGAAAGCATCGCAGCGTTCGAGCATGCTGACAATGGTCGCAGCACGCATCTCCAGCGCGCGCGATACATTGCTGTGCTCGCGCGCTGCCAGTAAAGCCAGTTCGCGCACTTCATTGGGCAATTTAAGCCGCCGACCTACCTGATCGGCAAGTTTTTCGCTGCGTACCTCGTGTGCAATATGACGCGGCCATTCGTCAACAGGTGTTACACCCTTGCCCAGGTCATGCGTCAGTGCTGCAAAGCGAACTGGCAGAGAAGTCTTCTCGCTCGCCGCGACATCGACGACCATCATGATGTGAACAAAAGTATCGGTCTCGGGATGATGTACTGCCGGCTGAGGTACGCCCGCCAGCGCATCCAGCTCAGGAAGCAGGCGCGCCAGAGCGCCGCAGTCTCTCAACACCTCAAACATCCGTGAAGGCTTCGATTCCATGAGCCCACGTGAAATCTCTTGCCACACGCGCTCTGGAACCAGCGCATCGACTTCGCCTGAGGACACCATCTGCTGCATCAGTGATTGCGTCTCTGGCGCGATACTGAAGTCAGTAAAGCGAGCAGCGAAACGTGCAATACGAAGGATGCGCACCGGATCTTCGGCGAAAGCGGGTGATACATGGCGAAAAATTCTGGCCGCAATATCTTTCTGCCCGCCATAGGGATCGATCAGTGTGCCGTCGACATCCTGCGCAATGGCATTGATGGTGAGATCCCGGCGCAGCAGATCTTCCTCGAGAGTGACATCAGAGGCCGCATGGAATGCGAATCCGGTATAACCGGGCGCTGTCTTGCGCTCGGTACGTGCGAGCGCATATTCTTCATGCGTCTGCGGATGCAGGAACACGGGAAAGTCTTTTCCAACCGGCGCAAAACCTGCTGCGTGCATCTGTTCCGGAGTCGCTCCCACCACTACATAGTCTTTGTCCTTGACCTGCAGTCCCAGCAACGCATCGCGCACCGCGCCACCCACAATATAGGTCTTGAAAGAAGACATTGCGATCAATGCCCTGCGAGATACTCAGGCGCGACCGCTTCGAGCGGCGTCGGCTGCCAGCCGGCGGGCACAGGGTAAAGACCGCTGGCGACGTTATCGGATTTCATTGAATCGAGATTGTCGCGACTCATTAGCGGACCACCTGGCACGTGCTCAAGAAAAAATGCCTGCAGACGCGCGAGACTATCTGGCAAGCCAATCACAGGCCGGGGATGGCCGCTGTAGACACCCGCGAGATGCAAGAGTTCTTTCATGCTGTACACGCGCGGGCCAGTCAGCTCGTAGACCTTGCCGATAGTCTCGGGGTCATCCAGTGCTGTCACGAAGGCTTTCGCGACATCGCCCACATAAACAGGCTGAAATTTCGCCCGCACGCCACCCAGCGCCAGTACGGGCAGCAACGACTGCAGCTTGGCAAACATGTTCAGAAAATTGTCTTCGGGTCCGAACACGACCGATGGCCGAAAGCTGGTGACTTTCAGATCAGCGGCATCAAGCATGATGTGCTCTCCCGCAGCCTTGGAGCGCTGATACATCGAGGGTCCGTGGCTGTCCGCACCCAGCGCGCACATGTGCAGGCAGCGCGTCACTGCCTGACGCTCGCAGGCCGCGACCAGCCGTCGCGGAAGCTCGACATGTGCGCGTTCAAACGCGGGTCCCCAGGGGGTACCAGCGCCTGAGTGCAGTACACCCACCAGGTTGATCACGGCATCGGCCTGCGACAGCAAGCGGTCCAGCGCCTGTGGATTGAATACATCGGCCTCGACCACCTGAACGGTGGGCAGTACCCACAGATGCCGGGCGCGCGCGAGGCGGCGCGTCGGTACGATCACGCGCTTGCCAGCAGCAGATAAGGCAGCGGTGATGTGCGATCCAATAAATCCGCTGCCACCAATGACGAGAATGGACTCGTATTTCATCGCCTGCCTGTCACGGAAGATCGCCCAACTCGCTGAGCATGGCATCGCGCGGCGATACCACCCCAAGACGAGACTTCAGCGATGGGGCTTTATTGTCGAAGAGTGCGGCATAGCAGGTCGCATTCGCAAGCACGTTCTTTACATAACCGCGCGTTTCGGAAAAAGGAATCGTCTCGGCAAAAATCGCGCCTTCTACAGGCTTTTCCAGCGTCGATCGCCAGAGCCTTGGACGGCTGGGACCCGCGTTGTAAGCGGCGGTGGCCAGGGTCTGCGAGCCACCCAGACTGTTAAGGACCATGTTCAGGTATTGCGTGCCCAGTGTAATGTTGGTGCGTATGTCGTTCAAACCGCTGAGAGAAAAGCCGGCCATGCCGATCTTGCGCGCAACATAGTGCGCGGTGGCAGGCATGATCTGCATCAGGCCGGAGGCGCCCACATTCGAGCGAGCCGCTTTGACAAAGCGCGACTCCTGACGAATGAGCCCATAGACCCAGGCCTTGTCCAGTCCCAACGGCTGCACAGCAGAATTCATGATGTCATCATGCGGGGTAGGGTAGCGCTGATTGAAATCAAGCTCTGACTTGGCGCGATCCGCCGTAGTGACCATGCGATCCAGCACTTCGCTCTGACGCGCAAACTCACCCGCAGCCAGCAACTGGCGTTCACTCAGCTTGCGCAACTGCCAGTTCCATTCGCGATTGCCCTCGAAGCGTAACTCCAGCTCGAAAAATTTGAGCGAATGACGAAAACCGGTGTTTGCAGCAGCTTCGTTCATTTCTTCTGCGGTCGGTGGCTGCGGACGCGGTGGTACCGCGAGTTTCTGCCCGAGCTCTTCTGCCGCCAGCAGTCCGTAGAACGTGTGCTGGGAAGCAATCGACTGTAAAAGCTTGTTGGCCGGTTCAGTGTGATGCGCAGCCTGGTGAGCACGCGCACGCCAGTAGACCCAGCTCGTATCTTTTTGCATCTCGGCAGGCATGCTGTCGATCGCACGTGCCACCATCGGCCAATCACCATCCCGCAAGGCGGCGCGCACGCGCCAGTGGTAACCATCCGGTGAGAGCGTGGCATCCCAGCTCTTGCGCCAGAAAGTGATCGCATCCTTGGACAGTGAGAGCGATGCCGGAAGCGCCAGCTGAGCCCAGGCCTGCGCCTGCTCTTCATGGCTGAGCCTGAATAACGCCTTGTGCAACGCACGCTCGGCCCGGTCACGATGGTCTTTCGCGAGGCGGCCCAAGGCGATGATGAATAATTCCTTGGTGGCTCGCGAGCCTGCCGCGCCTCTTTCGACGACGGCAGCTGATTTGTCGATCGCAGGCATCAGCTGACGCTCGCTGACATCCATCTGATACGCAATACGTCTTGCCGCGCTGAAGTTGCCGTATTCAACAGCGATGCGAACCTGATGCCACAGGTCGGTTTCATTGAATTGCTTGTTCTGGTACAAACGACTGATCAGGTCGGCACATGCTTCGCCGTAATTCTTTGGCTGCACCAGCAGCTCCCGTGCCGCCTTGACCACATATTCGCCCTTGGCGACGCGCGAGGACAATGCATAGCATTTGACCTGGGTATCATCATTCAAGACAAACAGCGGATATTGTTCATCAAACAAACGCCAGTCACGCGCCCGGCCCAGTATCAAAAGCCAGTCATTCCTGAGCCGGTCTGCAATCGCGGTGCCATCGTAACGACTGAGAAAGCTGCGAATCTCGCCCTCAGGTGCAGAGACCAGTCGAGGGTAGAGCCGGTAGTATTCAACATAGGATTGGATCGGATAATCGGTGAGTCGCGCTGCCAGTCTGCCGGAGTCACCGGTATCGCCGCGCAATGACGCTTCACGCAGCGCAATGAAATCGGCATCAGCACCACTGGCAGTTACGATAGCGCGTTTAGGTGATGCTGCGATCACGCTCAGTGGCAGCAGGGTGACCGACGCAGAGAGCAAGAGCCCGCCCACCCATGATTTACAGCATTTGTGAATCATCGAAACTTCCGAATTTTTGAGAGAAAAGATTCTCTTTAGAATACCATGCAGTAATTCAATGAACCCATGAATCAAAACGTATTTTTACGATGGAAAACCCGTCTATCAAAGCGGATTTGCGCCGCCAGCTGATTGCAGCACGGCGGGCCATGCCGGCCGATGTAAAGGCGCAGGCGGACGCCCGAATCATGGCTGCACTATCAGCCTGGCTTGATGAACATCAGCCGCGCTCACTGGGTGCTTATCTGGCGCTGGCGGGAGAACCCGAGCTGATGCCGCTCTATGACGGCTTGGCTGCGCGAGGTATCACGTTGGCGATGCCGGTTGCGCCGGAAAGACAAGCAGCGCTCGTCTACCGGCGCTGGCTGCCGGGTGAACCCTTGTCGCGAGACGCGAGCGGCATGCAGGCACCCTCGGCGGAGAATGCACAGATAGCGCCTGAGGTAGTGCTAGCTCCCTGCGTTGGGTTCAATGAACAAGGATTCAGGCTGGGATTCGGCGGCGGCTATTTCGACCGCACACTGGCGCTGACCCCTCGCCCGAGGGCGCTGGGCATTGCCTATGCGATCACGCGGGTCAGTTTTCCCACTGACCCGCATGACATTGCGCTCGACCTGATCATCACTGACTGATAAGACGCTTCCAGATCGCCAGTGTCGGTTCAGCCTGATTGAGTGAGTAGAAATGCACGCCGGGTGCGCCGCCTTTGATCAGGCGCTCGCACAGCCCGGTCACGACATCGAGGCCGAACGCACGTATCGATGCACTGTCATCTCCGAAACTGGCTAGCTTGAGCCGGATCCAGCGCGGTATCTCGGCGCCGCACATATCGGAGAAACGCGACAGCTGCGTGTAGTTCGTGATCGGCATGATGCCCGCAACGACTGGCACATCGGCTCCGGCCTTGCGCGCATCGTCAACGAAACGAAAGTAAGCGTCAGGATTGTAAAAATACTGAGTGATCGCTGAGTTGGCGCCCGCCTTTACCTTGCGCACATAGTTTTGCAGATCATCCTGAGGTGATTTTGCCTGCGGATGCATCTCGGGATACGCCGCTGCTTCAATGTGAAACCAGTCACCCGTTTCGGCACGAATGAATTCGATCAGCTCGTTCGCATGATTGAAGTCCCCCGCGAGCCCACCAAAACCGCTGGGCAGATCGCCACGCAGCGCGACCAGACGTCGGATGCCAGCATGCTTGTACTCGGCAAGTATCTCGCGCAGATCAGCACGCGAGCGGCCAATGCAGGAAAGATGCGGAGCGGCCAAATGACCTTCCTTGTGAATCTCCAGCACGGTATCTCGCGTGCCCGACTGTGTTGAGCCTCCCGCGCCAAACGTAACCGAAAAATATTCGGGATGCAGCGTCGCAAGTGTCTTGCGCGTCGCGCGCAGTTTTTCCGCGCCCTCTGGCGTTTTCGGAGGAAAGAATTCCACGCTGAATCGGAACGCGGAGGCAGTAGATTTTTCTGACATTTATTTTCTGAGGAATAGCGTGGACAGCGCCCATGACAGCACGCTGTATATCAGCGCGCCCAGAATGGCTGCACCAAAATTATCGACCTGAAATCCTTTCACCAGATCTGCTGCTGCCCAGAACATTAAGCCGTTGATCACGAAAATGAACAAGCCCAGTGTCAGAAAAGTGACGGGCAGGGTGAGCAGGATCAGCAAGGGGCGCAGCAGGGTGTTGACAAGGCCCAGTACCAGCGATGCGAGCAGCGCAGTAGTAAAACTGTCGATCTGCACCGAATCCAGCAGCTGCGGGATAGCGAACAGGGCGACGGTATTGATCAGCCAGATCAGCAGCAGACGCATCGGAGGTTTTCAGGCTTGAGACCCGGTCATGCAACGCCATCGACCCGAAAGGGACCGACGGCGCTGCATTTCCGGTAAACCGCAATCAATCTAACGATTAGTAGCGGTAGTGATCCGGCTTGTACGGACCTTCTTTCTTGACGCCGATGTAGGCGGCCTGCTCCTCGGTGAGCTTGGTCAGCTGCGCATTGAGTGTCCTCAGCTGAAGCAGCGCGACCTTCTCATCCAGATGCTTGGGCAGCGTGTATACGCCCACCGGATAGTCCTTGGTGTTGCAGTACAACTCGATCTGGGCGATGGTCTGATTCGCGAACGAAGAGCTCATCACATACGACGGATGGCCTGTGCCGCAACCGAGGTTCACCAGACGGCCCTCTGCCAGCAGGATGATGCGCTTGCCGTCGGGGAAGATCACGTGATCGACCTGAGGCTTGATGTTTTCCCACTTGTACTGCTTGAGCGAAGCAACTTCAATCTCATTGTCAAAGTGACCGATGTTACAGACGATGGCCTGATCTTTCATCTTCTTCATGTGCTCGTGCGTAATCACATGATAGTTGCCGGTGGCAGTAACGAAGATGTCGGCGTGCTCGGCAGCGTAGTCCATCGTGACGACGCGATAGCCTTCCATCGCGGCCTGCAGTGCGCAGATCGGATCGATCTCGGTCACCCAGACCTGCGCAGAAAGAGCACGCAGCGCTTGCGCGGAACCTTTGCCCACGTCGCCGTAGCCAGCGACGACAGCGATCTTGCCAGCGATCATGACGTCTGTCGCGCGCTTGATGCCATCAACCAGCGATTCGCGGCAGCCGTACAGATTGTCGAACTTTGACTTGGTGACCGAGTCGTTGACGTTAATGGCCGGGAAAGCCAGCTTGCCTTCCTTGTGCATCTGGTACAGGCGGTGCACGCCAGTCGTGGTCTCTTCAGTCACGCCCTTGATCTGCGCAAGGCGGGTCGAGTACCAGGTCTTGTCGGTTGCGAGCTTTTTCTTGATCGAATTGAACAGGCACGCGGCTTCTTCGGAATCCGGGTTGGTCAGCACGCTCTGATCTTTCTCTGCGCGCGCACCGAGGTGCAGCAGCAGCGTCGCATCGCCACCATCGTCGAGGATCATGTTCGAGTAACCGCCATCCGACCATTCAAAGATGCGGTGGGTGTAATCCCAGTACTCTTCGAGCGTCTCGCCTTTGTATGCAAACACGGGCGTGCCGCTGGCAGCAATCGCCGCAGCAGCGTGATCCTGAGTCGAATAGATATTGCAGGACGCCCAGCGCACTTTTGCACCCAGCGCTTCAAGCGTCTGGATCAGCACGGCGGTCTGGATCGTCATGTGCATCGAACCCGTGATGCGCGCGCCTTTCAGCGGCTGCTTTGCCGCATATTCTTCGCGGATGGCCATCAGGCCGGGCATTTCGGTTTCGGCGATGCGGATTTCTTTGTTGCCCCAGTCAGCAAGACTGATATCTGCAACGTGGTAGTCGTGGGTACCTGCGGGTTTGAGTACGGCGCTCATCACGCCCTCCTTTCCTTGGAAAAAAGTAACGTGAGCGCCGTTGCATGTTGATCAGCCAAGCCTGGCAGGATGGAAATCCTGTCGCAACGCTCCTTAGCTGCCCGCATTTTAATCTAAAACGGGACGACGTTCATGCGCTCTCGCCAACACCAGCCAGAACAAGCCACTGAATGCACCGTACCAGTGAGCTTCTGCTATCACCGGAAACTCGTTGATGACTGGAGTGCCCCTCTGCAGACTGGCAAACAGTACTAGCAAGGACAGCAGATAAAAAAATTTTCTCTCGCCAATCCAGCGAAATGCTGCGCCACCCGACCACAGTCCATACAACACACCGGACAAGCCCGCATACCACTGCAGCTCTGGTTGCAACAGCAATAACAGCAGGCTGGTTCCCAGCGCACAGACGAGCAGCAAGGACATCCATTGTGCGGCGGTGAGCGTTTCACACAGCAATTCCGTCACAACCCACAGCCCCAGCACGTTCATCACTAAATGTCGCGGGCTCAGATGCACCAGGTGCGCGCTGAGCAGCCGCCAGACTTGGCCATGAGCCAGCGCTTCTCGCTGCCAGACCAGAGGATTGTTGTGCGAAAAACCTGCCAGCAGCGACGCAATGACAACGGTCACTGCTATTACGGCACAGGCTGGACGAATCGTCATGCACCGACTTCGCTGTCATCCGATTGTTTTGCAATGCGCAGACGGCGCATCAGCATCCAGCTTGCGACCAGCAGCAGGCATTCGCCATCGGCTGCGCCTCCCCCACCGGAGCTTCTACTGCTGACACTGGCAAGCGGCACCGCAGATACGCTGATCGTGACATTCACGGGAGCACTGCTGCCCTCAGCGTCGCTGGCCGCCACGCCTATGGTGTAGCTACCAACTGGCGCTGCATTCGGCCAGCTGAACGCCCCGGCAGCACTCAGGTTGGCGCCAGCCGGTAAGTTGGTCGCATGGAATACGGGCTTGTCGCCGTCGGCATCCGTCGCTTTGATCGTGAATTTCAGCGCCTCACCCGCGCGCACTGACTGGCTGGGTACAGGCTGCAACACAGGCACGCTGTTGATACGCACACTGGCGCTCGCGGTGCTGGTAGCACCATGGCTGTCGGTGACGCTCAGTATGAACTGGTAGTTGCCGCGGGCCGGTGCAATGAAACTGGCGTTAGTGGTACCAGGATTCATCAGCATCACTGCCGACGGGTTGGACGATGAAGCCCGCCACAAATAGCTGGCGATGGGCACGCCGCCGGGCGAACTCGCACTGGCCTCCAGCATCACGACGGCGCCCGGCGTGGCCAGCTGATCCGAACGGGCGAGCAAAATAACCGGCGCCACCAGGCGAAGCGCTGCCTGTGCATCCAGCAGGCCCGCACCACAAAGCCCCTCATTTGCTGCCAGCGCACAGGCGCTGGAGAGTGGAAACGTGCGTGCCGATGTGCGCAGAAGGGACATGACTTCGCTTCTCGTCATCGAAGGATTCAGCGACAGCATCAGCGCAATCGTGCCCGACACATGAGGTGTCGCCATGCTGGTGCCGCGCTTGAGTGCGTAGGTGTCGCTTACTGGCGAGCTGACTCCGCTGTTGCCCAGTGAGTAAACAGCAGGACCATTGACAGTCAGACCTGCGGCGCAGCCAAAGGCCAGTGTGCCGCAACCACCGCCGGGTGCACTGATCATGGTCTGCACACCAATGTTGGCGTAATCCGCATTATCGCCATCGATACTGTGCGCGGTCACAGCCAGCGCGCCATTGCAGTTGGCTGGCTGGTTCACACTGTCATAGCCACCATTGCCAGTTGCAACCACCACGACGGCACCCGCTGCATTGACATCATTGATAGCGCTCTGGAACGCGGGTGAGCAACAGCCCTCACTGCCAAGACTGAGGTTGATGATCCGAGCCGGATAAAGATTTCTTGCAACCCCAGGCACATACAACCCGGCTGCCCAGCGCATACCATCGACGATGTCGGATGTGTAGCCACCGCACTTGCCCAGCACACGCACCGGCAGCAGCCGGACGTTGGGCGCAACGCCAGTGCCATAAAGCCCATTGTTCATCAGTGCTGCAATCGTGCCCATGACATGCGTACCATGCCAGCTGGAACGCGCAGCCGCCGAACCATTTCCACATTCATTAGCAGCGACAAAATCGCCGGGATCTCGCGCATCTGCATCGCGACCATTTCCATCATTACCCATCCTGGCGGTGCTGACAAAGTCATAGCCCGGGAGCATCGTCTGCAAATCGACATGCGGCCGATAGCCTGTATCGAGCACGGCAACTGTGACGTTGCCACTGCCGAGCGTGATGTCCCATGCAGCGGGTAAATCGGCGCCGCCAAGGTTCGATGACACGGGCGCCAAGTAGTGCCACTGCCCCGGCATGCTGGCGTAGCCAGGATCATTCGGTAGCGGACCGCCAGATGACAGCGTGTCAATCTGCATCATCAAATCGGGTTCAGCAGACTCGACCTCGCCACTGGCACGCAGCTTTGCCGAAAGCGCTCGTGCTTCATCGATGCTGACCGGCTGGGCCAGACGTATCAGATGGGAATGACCAGACAAAGTGCGCTCGATCGTGAGCGGTACGCTGGCAATCGCTGCCAGCCGCCCATGCTCCTGATTGGCGAGCTGTGCGCTGAGCTTGCCTCCGTGTGTCAGGTGGGGCGTGACGATCAGTCGGTCAATGCGCGCATTGGTCTGTGCTG
>JACCDX011874991.1_pt1 | contig 15716 bp, 12 predicted proteins | sample 7449681 | NCBI WGS metagenome assembly JACCDX01 (sample SAMN15323450, study PRJNA562643) | freshwater metagenome | isolation source: river surface water | place: USA:Blue River Watershed | collected 2017-08-18 | reverse complement strand
TCACCGGAAAATGAGCGGTTGTTCCTGCCAGCGATACAAACGATTGCCCGATCGGGAAGATCTTGTCGTTCAGCTCGTAAGCTTGCGAGAGCCGGGTGTCGCCGAACGTCACCAGCGAGTCAGCAGCGATCGCAATCTCGTCATTTTTTTTGACGACAACACACGTAGTCATCGCGGCGTCTTACAGTAAGGTCTTGCGCATATCCGCCAGCACTTCACCGAGATACACGATGAAACGCGCACCCATCGCACCATCAATGACACGATGGTCGTAGGACAAGGACAGAGGCATGATCAGGCGCGGCATGAACTGCTTGCCATCCCAGACTGGCTGAATCGCTGACTTCGACAAGCCAAGGATCGCCACTTCCGGTGCATTGATGATCGGTGTGAATTTGGTGCCGCCGATGCCACCGAGCGATGAGATAGTAAAACTGGCACCCTGCATATCCGCAGGTTTCAGTTTGCCATCGCGCGCTTGCGCGGAAAGCTCAGCCATTTCTCGGGCGATCTCTGCGACGCCTTTTTTGTCGGCATTTTTCACGACGGGCACGACCAGACCATTGGGCGTGTCGGCCGCAAAACCAATATGGTAGTAGTGCTTCAGGATCAGGTTTTCGCCGTTCGCATCCAGCGAGGCATTGAAGGCCGGGAATTTTTTCAGTGCCGAGACACTGGCCTTGATCACGAAAGCCAGCATCGTGAGCTTGACGCCGGATTTTGCCAGGGATTCGTTGGCGCTCTTGCGGAATTCCTCCAGCTCGGTGATATCGGCATCATCGAACTGCGTCACATGCGGCATCATCACCCAGTTGCGATGCAGGTTGGGGCCGCTGATTTTCTTGATGCGCGACAAAGGCTGCAATTCGGTTTCACCGAATTTCGAGAAATCCAGTGATGGCCAGGGAAGCAACGACATGCCCACACCGTTGCCAGCAGCTGCAGGTGAAGCACTGCTGCCCGACATCACGCCTTTCACGAAGCCTTGTACGTCTTCCAGCAAAATACGTCCTTTGGGACCCGATCCATTGACGCGCGACAGTTCAACGCCCAGTTCGCGCGCAAACTTGCGCACGGACGGCGATGCATGGGCTTTCTGACCATTGCTGGCTACCGCCGAAGCTGTTGATGATGGTGTGGCTGCGGGCGCCGACGGAACGGCGGCTTGGGGAGCAGGTGCTGCTGGCGGCGCTGATGCCACATTCGCGCTCGTCGGTGCTGGTGCCGCAGTCGGGGCTGGTGCTGGCTCACTGGCTGTCTCGGCTCCGGCTTCCAGTATCAGGACCAGCGAACCCTCGGCCACCTTGTCGCCAATTTTTACTTTCAACTCTTTGACGACACCGCCCTGGCTGCTGGGAATTTCCATGCTGGCTTTGTCGGATTCGACCGTAATCAGCGACTGTTCCGCTTTGACGGTATCGCCCGGCTTGACGAGCAACTCAATCACTTCGACTTCCTTGAAGTCGCCGATGTCAGGCACCTTGATTTCTACTTGACTCATGTTGTTGCTCCGTTTTTCCTATTTTTTGTCAATCGTCGCTACCAGCGAAGCCTAATCTTCTGCATCCGCTCCGGCATCTTGCGTTTCTTCCATCATCAGAATCACTCCCCCCGGAGCAATACGATCGCGCAGCTTTACTTTCATCTCACGCACCACGCCGTGGTGTTCACTGGGTACTTCGAAAAGAAAATCATCGCCTTCGAGCGTTACCAGCGATTGCCCACGCTGAACTTCGTCACCGACTCGCACCATCAACTCAATAACTTTCAGCGACAAAACATGGCGAAGCTCACCCATCTCAGGCACTTTCGCAGCGAGCAGTTTTCCCGTGACGGGATCATCTGCCCTGGCTTCCCGCAGTGTTACAACCAGCGATCCTTCTTTCAGCTTGTCGCCCGCCGCCACATTCAAATCGTGCACGATTCCCGCGCGCGGGCTGGGTAGCTGCAGCGTTGCCATGTCGGTTTCAACCGTAATCAATGGCTGCTCAAAATCTACGGACTCGTTTATCTTCACCAGCACTTCGGTGACGACGATCTCCCCGACATCGCCCATCGCCGGCACTTTGATTTCAAACAGCCGCATGCCTGCCTCCCCTGTTTATTTTTTTGATGCGGGCTTTCCGGTGACGACCATACATTCAACTCACTGTTTCAATACCATCGGATTCCAAAACGACATCCGGAAAATATTTTTACAGCGTATTTTTATACAGTCACCGGATTAGGCTTGTTCGGATCGAGCCCGTATTTTTCAATCGCTTTCGCAACCACCGACGCATCAATACTGCCGGCATCCGCCAGTGACTTCAGTGCTGCAATCGCGACGAAATAACGGTTGACTTCGAAAAATTCGCGCAGTTTTGCCCGGGTATCCGAACGACCAAAACCGTCCGTACCGAGTACTTTGTAAGTGCGGCCGGCCGGCATGAATGCACGGATCTGCTCGGCATAAGTACGCATGTAGTCAGTAGCCGCAATCACCGGACCTTCGCTGCTCTGGAGAGATTGCGTCACAAACGGCAGGCGCGGTTTTTTCGCCGTGGGGTTCAGCAGATTCCAGCGCTCGGCATCCTGACCATCCCGGGCCAGTAGCGTGAACGAAGGCGCCGACCAGACATCGGCGGCGACATCCCAGTCTTTTTCCAGCAACTCGGCTGCAGCAATGACTTCGCGCAGGATGGTGCCGGAGCCCATCAGTTGTACGCGCTGCTTTGCTTTTTTCACTGACGAAGGCTGCAACAGGTACATGCCTTTCAGGATGCCTTCTTCCTGACCGGGTTTGATTCCAGGGTGGCTGTAGTTTTCATTCATCAGGGTGATGTAATAAAAAACATCTTCCTGCTTTTCGATCATGCGCTTCAAGCCATCATGCATGATGACCGCGAGTTCATGCGCAAACGTCGGATCGTAAGGCATGCAATTCGGAATGGTTGAGGCCATTACATGGCTGTGACCATCCTCGTGCTGCAAACCTTCGCCATTGAGCGTGGTACGCCCTGAGGTACCACCGAGCAGAAATCCGCGCGCGCGCATGTCGCCGGCAGCCCAGGCCAGATCGCCGATACGCTGCATGCCAAACATCGAATAAAAAATATAGAACGGGATCATCGCCCGGTTATTGGTCGAGTACGAGGTTGCAGCGGCAATCCAGGAACTCATCGCACCGGCTTCGTTAATACCCTCCTGCAGTATCTGCCCGGCCTTGTCTTCGCGGTAGTAGCTGACCTGATCTTTATCGACCGGCTCATACAGCTGGCCTTGCTGGCTGAAGATGCCGATCTGGCGGAAGAAACCTTCCATACCAAACGTGCGTGCCTCATCGACCAGAATGGGCACGACGCGCGGGCCCAAGCTCGCATCGCGCAGGAGCACCGTCAGGAAGCGTACATACGCCTGGGTGGTCGAAATCTCGCGTCCCTCGGCGGTCGGATCGAGCATCGCCTGAAACGCCGCCAGCTCCGGCACCGGCAGATTGTCTTCGGCCTTGCGGCGACGCTGCGGCAGGTAACCGCCGAGCTGCTTGCGGCGCTCGTGCAGGTACTGCATTTCAGGCGCATCGTCGGAAGGTTTGTAAAACGGTACATCATGCAGCTGGTCGTCTGGAATCGGAATACCGAAACGATCGCGCATTTCGCGGATGGCGACATCATCGAGCTTCTTGGTCTGGTGCGCCGTGTTGCGCGCTTCGCCGGACTTGCCCATGCCATAACCTTTGACGGTCTTGACCAGCAAAACGGTCGGCTGACCTTTGTGTTCCTGTGCATCCTTGTAGGCTGCATAAATCTTGTGCGGATCATGGCCACCGCGCAGCAGACGCCAGATATCGTCATCCGACATATTGGCGACCAGCTCCAGCGCCTTGGGATCCTTGCCAAAGAAATGTTTGCGCACATAAGCGCCGTCTTTGGCCTTGTAGTTCTGGTACTCGCCGTCAACGGTTTCCATCATGATGCGCTGAAGAACACCCTCTTTGTCACGCGCGAGCAGTTCATCCCAGTTGGAACCCCAGATCACCTTGACGACGTTCCAGCCAGCGCCGCGGAAATCGGCTTCGAGTTCCTGAATGATTTTGCCGTTGCCGCGCACCGGGCCATCCAGACGCTGCAAATTGCAGTTGATGACGAAGACGAGGTTGTCGAGCATTTCACGACCGGCCATGCCGATTGCGCCCATCGATTCCGGCTCATCCATCTCGCCGTCGCCACAGAAAGCCCAGACTTTGCGATTGGCAGTGTCAGCGATCTGACGTGCATGCAGATACTTCAGGAAACGCGCCTGGTAAATCGCCATCAGCGGGCCCAGACCCATGGATACCGTCGGGAATTGCCAGAAATCGGGCATCAGCTTCGGATGCGGATAAGACGACAAACCCTTGCCATCGACTTCACGGCGGAAATTGAGCATCTGGTCTTCGCTGATCCGACCTTCCAGATAAGCACGGGCGTAAATACCCGGTGAGGAATGCCCCTGGATATACAGCAGGTCGCCACCATGATGCTCGGTTGGCGCATGCCAGAAATGATTGAAACCGATGCCCAGCATATTGGCCAGCGACGCAAAGCTGGAAATGTGGCCGCCCAGATCGCCATCAGCGCGGTTGGCCTTGACCACCATCGCCATCGCATTCCAGCGCATGTAAGAGCGCAGGCGCTCTTCGTATTCGAGATTGCCCGGGCAGTGCTCACCGAGATGGGCCGGAATGGTATTGACGTATGCGGTATTACTGGAGAACGGAATATGTGCGCCACGACGACGAGCCAGATCGACCATGCGCTCCAGCAGATAATGCGCGCGCTCCGGCCCTTCGTGATCCAGAACGGCTTCGAGCGCATCAAGCCATTCCTGGGTTTCCATCACATCGGGGTCATTGGCGGCCTGCGCCAGAATGGTGTCGATTTGCGCTGCCATCAGGAAGTCTCCTTCATTGTGTGGAGGGCGGTCTGCGGTGGACGGCCCGGGTCAGGCTACAGCGGATTTTGTACGCCTTTGGATCAGAAAGGAAGTTTATCAGCACTTCCTTAATTTTCAAAATACGGTATTTGATTTCATAATGTGAGATATTCTTGCAAGAAAACCAGCGAGGCGCACACTGTAGCGCCTGCCGGGGCGCTGCTGCTGCGGGAACACAAAGCCTTTGCCCAGCATCAAAGCGAGGCCGCCTTATAATCGCGTTTTCCCTCTTTTTCCCCAGAGAAGCCCCCATGTCCGCAAAAATCATCGATGGCAATCAGCTCTCCCGAGAAATCCGGTCCGAAGTCGCCCAACGCGCCGCCGCCCTCACCGCTAAGGGCCGTCAGCCCGGACTGGCGGTGATCCTGGTCGGTGATAGTCAGGCATCGCAGGTTTATGTCCGCAACAAGATCAAGGCTTGCGAAGAAAACGGCATTCATTCGGTGTTTGAAAAATATGAAGCCAGCATGACAGAAGCCGATTTGCTGGCACGTGTGCAGGCGCTGAACAATGATCCGAAAATCCACGGCATTCTGGTGCAATTGCCGCTGCCGGCACATATCGACTCACACAAGGTGATCGAGGCGATCGCCGCAGAGAAAGACGTCGATGGCTTCCATATCAGTAATGCCGGTTTGCTGATGACGGGTCAGCCACTGTTCCGCCCCTGCACCCCTTACGGCGTTATGAAAATGCTGGAGTCGATCGACTACCCGGTGCGCGGCGCAACCGCCGTCGTGGTGGGCGCATCGAATATTGTTGGCAAGCCGCAGGCCATGCTGCTCTTGCAAGCCGGCGCGACCGTCACCATCTGTAACTCCAAGACCCGTGACCTTGCTCACCACACGCGCGACGCCGATATTCTGGTGGTCGCCACCGGCAAGCGCAACATCGTGACCGGTGACATGATCAAACCAGGTGCGGTCGTCATTGATGTCGGCATGAACCGCGATGACGCCGGCAAACTGTGCGGTGATGTGGACTACGCAGGCGCCTGCGAAGTCGCGGGCTGGGTAACACCCGTTCCGGGTGGCGTGGGTCCGATGACCATCACGATGCTGCTGGTGAACACGCTGGAAGCTGCTGAACGTAACTGATTTTTCTGAGAACCATGACCACGAACTCGCTGCTTGATTTTTCTGATCTGCCCCGTTTCGATATTTTCAGTCCGGCGGATGTCACGCCGGCGATCACTCGGCTGCTTGATGATGCGCGAGCGCTGGTCAACCAGCTGGAAAACCCGGATGCAAGCGCAGACTGGGAAAATTTTGTCGAGCCGCTGGAGCGAGTCACGGAACGACTGGGACGGGCCTGGGGCGTGGTCGGCCATCTGAACGCCGTCGTCGACACACCCGAGCTGCGTGCCACGTATAACGAGAACCAGCCCCGGGTCACCGAATTCTGGACCGAACTGGGTCAGAACCTGAAACTGTTCGACAAATACAAGGCGCTGCAAACAGGTGCCGGCTATCAGGCGCTGTCACCAGCGCGGCGCAAGATCATCGACAACGCGATTCGTGATTTCCGTCTGGGCGGTGCGGAACTGCCTGAGCAGCAAAAGAAACGTTTCGCAGAAATTCAGGAGCAGCAAGCGAAGCTGTCCACCCGGTTTTCCGAAAACGTGCTCGATGCGACCAATGCCTATGAGCTGCTGGTGGGCGACGAAGCTCGACTGGCGGGTCTGCCGGACGATGTAAAACAGGCGGCACGCGCAAGCGCTGAAAAAGAAGGCAAGGCCGGCTGGCGCTTTACGCTGCATTTCCCGTCTTATTTCCCGATTCTGCAGTATGCGGATGATCGCGCATTGCGTGAAACCATTTATCGCGCCAACGCCACCAAGGCCTCCGAACTGGGTGGCAACCCTGAATGGGACAACACGCAGAACATCATTGATATTCTTAAGCTCCGTAACGAAGAAGCCAAAATACTCGGCTACAAAAATTTTGCGGAAGTCTCGCTGGTGCCGAAAATGGCCACCTCACCTGATCAGGTAATCAACTTCCTCGAAGACCTCGCCAAGCGCGCCAGACCGTTCGCAGAAAATGATCTGGCCGAGCTGCGCGAATTTGCGTGCACCGAACTCGGCATTGATTCGCTGCAGGCTTGGGACATGACCTATGCGTCGGAAAAACTGCGTGAAAAACGTTACGCGTTTTCAGAACAGGAAGTGAAACTTTACTTCCCCGAAGATAAGGTCGTCGGCGGGCTGTTCCGCCTGATACAGAACATGTTTGGCGTGGAGATCTCACCGGATCACAGCCCGGTCTGGCATTCGGATGTGAAGTTCTTTCGCATCGAGAAAAAAGGCGCCCTGATCGGTCAGTTTTATCTGGATCTGTACGCGCGCTCAGGCAAGCGTGGCGGTGCCTGGATGGACGATGCGCGAGGCCGCAAAAATCTCTCGGGTGATGTGCAGACACCGATTGCCTACCTGACCTGCAACTTCACCGAACCTGCCGTGATCGATGGCGTGAAAAAGCCAGCCTATTTCACGCATGACGAGGTGATCACGTTGTTCCATGAGTTCGGCCATGGTCTGCATCACATGCTGACTGCGGTGGATGAGCTGGGTGTATCAGGCATTTCCGGCGTTGAATGGGATGCAGTCGAGCTACCTTCGCAATTCATGGAAAACTTCTGCTGGGAATGGGATGTGCTCCAGCACATGACCGCCCATGCAGAGACCGGTGCCCCCTTGCCGCGTGCGCTGTACGACAAGATGATCGCCGCAAAAAATTATCACGCCGGTCTGCAGATGCTGCGTCAGGTGGAGTTCTCGCTATTCGACATGCGCCTGCACCACGATTACGACCCGAACGGCAAGCAGTCTGTCGCTGACCTGCTGGCGGAAGTCCGGCACAAGGTCGCCGTCATCATTCCACCGGCGTTCAACCGCTTCCAGCATTCGTTCTCGCATATTTTTGCGGGCGGCTATGCAGCGGGCTATTACAGCTATAAATGGGCGGAGGTGCTCTCTGCCGATGCGTATGGCGCGTTCGAAGAAGCACAGGGCGATCCGAACCGGCTGGCCGAAACCGGTCTGGCGTTTCACCGCGAGATTCTCTCGGTCGGCGGCTCGCGCCCGGCTCTTGAGTCTTTTACCGCGTTCCGGGGACGGGAACCCAGCATCGATGCACTGCTACGCCACAACGGCATGGTGCAGGCGGCCTGAATGCCATGACCCGCGTCGACTTCCACAGCAAAGTCCCCGACAAACTGCTGTATGCCTGCCGGCTGGTGCGCAAGGCGCGCGCTGCCGATATGCGCGTGGTCGTCTTCGCTCAGGATCGCACTCAGCTGGATGCACTGGATGAAGCGCTCTGGACTTTTTCGGAGCAGGATTTTCTGCCACACGTCGTGGCAGGGGACGAACTCGCGGCGCAAACGCCGGTCATTCTGACCGATGACCCCCAGGCCGAGCTGCCGCATCATCAGATACTGATCAATTTATCAGGCGAGACACCGGCGCACTTCGCACGCTTTGAGCGTCTGTTCGAAGTGATCTCCATGGATGAAGATGATCTCGCTGCCGGTCGCGAGCGTTATCGTCAATACCAGCAACGCGGCTATCCACTCACCCATTTCGTGGCTGAAAAAACATGAGCGACATGAACAACACGACCCACTCACGCAATGAGGATGATTCGGATATTCCTGTGCTGACCGATATCATCGGCGAAGAGCGTACCGGTTTAATACCCGAAACCATGCATGCCCCAGTTTCTGCGGTGTCTGAAGCGGCTGTTCCCGACCTGCATGCGGCTGCGAGCCTGCCTTCGCTTGAACAGATCGAAGCAGAGCTGTCATCCCGTCTGACCGCCGAACTGGCCCTGCAAATTCCCGTGTTGCTGGAAGCCGCGCTGCGTGAACATCTGCCCAAGGCCATCGGCGCCAAACTGCAGGCTGAGCTGTTGTCGGCGCTGGCAAATGCGCTTCCGGGTGCTGCACAGAATGCTGCATCGGAACTTTCTTCCACGCTCGCGTTCGAAGTGGGTGGTCTGCTTGAGCAGCGTCTGGAAAGTGAAGTTCGTCGTGCCGTGGCAGATGAAATTGCGCGCCTGTCAGAAGATCAGCAGCCATCGCGCTGACGCCTTCAGCCACAGGCTTGTCCGTTTAAAAATTTGAGCAATCCGTGGCGTAAATGACGCCCATTCCATGCACAGCTTTTTTACAATCCTGACTTCCGTTACAGCGGCCGCTGCCGTTGTCTCCCGGCTATCTCACAGGATGTTTCAATGAAAGTCATCGTTCTCGGCGCAGGCATTATCGGTACGGCCTCGGCCTGGTTTTTACAAAAAGCAGGCCATGAAGTCACCGTCATTGACCGCCAGCCCGGTCCCGCCCTTGAAACCAGTTTTGCCAATGGCGGCCAGATTTCCGTGTCCCATGCCGAACCCTGGGCTAATCCCACCGCGCCACTGAAAGTGCTGAAGTGGCTGGGCCGGGAAGATGCGCCCTTGCTGTTCCGGCCGCGCGCCGACTGGCTGCAATGGCGCTGGGGCATGGCGTTTCTGCGCGAATGCACACCGGCGCGCACGGCGCACAACATCCGGCAAATCGTGGCACTTGCTGAGTACAGTCGTCAGACCTTGCAGGCGGTACGCTCCGAAACAGGTATTAGCTACGATTGCGAAACGCGCGGTATCCTGCATTTCTATACCGACGAAGAAGAATTCCGGCAGTCCCTGCCCGCCGCGCAGCTGATGCGCGACCTCGGCTGCCCGCGTCAGACCATCAGCGCCGATGAAGTTGTCCGCATCGAGCCTGCACTACGCGCGATACGACAAAAAATTGTTGGCGGCGATTTCACCCAGACAGATGAATCCGGTGACGTCTACCAATTCACCACCGGACTGGCAAAAAAATCCGCAGAAGCAGGTATCGATTTTCGTTTCAACACGCTGGTGACGCGCCTGATTACCGAAGGTGCGGGCAGCACACAGCGTGTGACGGGCGTTGAAGTGATTGATGCCGAAGGCCGCCATCGGGTGCTGCACGCCGACAGCGTGCTGATTGCGATGGGCAGCTTCAGTACCGCCTTGCTCAAACCCCTGGGCATTTCCTTGATGCTGTATCCGGGCAAAGGTTACTCGGCCACCTATGAAGTCCGCGATCCCTCGCTCGCCCCCCAGGTGTCACTGACGGACGACGGACACAAGCTGGTGATCTCGCGATTCGGAAATCGTCTGCGCGTGGCCGGTACCTGCGAGATCAATGGCTACTCCCGTGAGCTCAATCCAGCGCGCTGCGAAGCGATCACCCGTCGCACACGCGAATTGTTCCCCGGGGCCTGCGATTATGATCACCCGGTGTACTGGAGCGGACTGCGGCCACTGACCCCGTCGAACGTTCCCTACATAGGCGCAACCCGCATCCCCAATCTTTTCCTCAACACCGGTCATGGCACGCTGGGCTGGACTATGGGCTGCGGCTCGGGGCGCGCGATTGCCGATATCATCTCGGGCCGTCGGCCGGATCTGGATTTTGCGTTCACCGGCACAACGCAAACCGAGCACACACCCCATCTGAACGCAGTGCCTGCGCGCTAATCGGGGCGCATTCGAAATCAATGACAAATCAACGATAATGCGGTTTTTCTGATCGGGAGGATCTTCATGCGGCTCACCTCATCGGCACTCCTGCTGGCCCTGCTAAGCACGAGCAGTCTGCAAGCCATCGCGCAAGAGCAGGTTGTCAAAATCGGCCACGTCGGCCCGTTGTCAGGCCAGATTGCGCATCTGGGCAAGGACAATGAAAACGGCGCGCGCATGGCGGTCGATGTGCTCAATACAAAAGGCCTGAATATCGGCGGCAAGAAAATCAAATTTGTCTTGCAGGGCGAAGATGACGGCGCCAATCCGCAGCAGGCAACAGCCGCTGCGCAAAAGCTGGCCGATGCGAAAGTCAGCGGCGTCATTGGTCACCTGAATTCGGGTACCACGATTCCGGCCTCCAAAATCTACAACGATGCCGGCATACCCCAAATTTCTCCGTCAGCCACCAATCCGAAATACACGATGCAAGGCTACAAAGGCGCGTTTCGTGTGGTGGCCAATGATGGTCAGCTCGGCGGCGCACTTGGCCGCTACACGGCCTCGGATATCAAGGCACAACGCATCGCCATCATTGATGACCGTACCGCCTACGGTCAGGGCGTTGCTGATGAATTTGCGAAAGCAGCGAAAGCGGCTGGCCTGACCATCGTCGGTCGTCAGTACACCACGGACAAGGCCACCGACTTCAATGCGATCCTCACTGCGATCAAAGGCAAGTCGCCCGATCTGATTTTTTTCGGTGGCATGGATGCCGTTGGCGGCCCGATGCTGCGACAAATGAAGCAGCTGGGCATACAGGCGAAATTCATGGGCGGCGACGGCATCTGCACCGAGCAGCTGCCATCACTGGCCGGTGCCGGTATGCTGGATGATCAGGTGGTTTGTGCCGAAGCAGGTGGTGTCGAGGAAAACCGAAAAAAAATTATCGACCAGTTCCGCATTGACTACAAAAAGAAATTCGGCGTTGACGTCAAGCTGTACGCACCCTATGTCTACGATGCGGTGATGGTGATGGTGGCAGCGATGCAGAAAGCGAATTCGGTCGAGCCCGCAAAGTATTTGCCGGAACTCGCGAAAATCAATTACGAGGGTGTCACAGGGCAGATAGCGTTCGATGCGCGTGGCGACATCAAAAATGGTTTGCTGACGCTGTACACCTACAGGGGCGGTAAGCGTGCGCAAATCGCGGTAACCAAGTAAGGTCTGCCTTTGCCAGGGTTTGAATCTTTGAACCGAATTGCCCTTCCTATTTGCAACCGCACCAACAAAAAAGCGCTCCTCGGAGCGCTTTTTTTTACGTCATGAATGCTGTCGATTACTTCAGCGACAGAACCCACTTTGCCAGTTCTTTTGCTTCAGCAGCCGACACCTGTGGGTTGGCTGGCATTGGGATCTGACCCCACACACCGCTGCCACCCTTCATGATCTTGGTGGCCAGCTTGCCTTCAGCCGACTTGTCGCCTTTGTACTTGGCGGCGACTTCTTTGTAGCCTGGACCGACCAGCTTGGCATCGACTGCGTGGCAGGCGAGGCAGTTCTTTTCTCTTGCCAGCTGCTCGCTGGCGGATGCTGCACCCGAAACCAATGCGCTCAAAGCGATTGCGGCAACAAGAATACGTTTCATGTCAATCTCCATTAATTTGATGACCGCGGAATTTTACATCTTTTTGGCAATTCCGCTTGTAAAGAAGCCTATCACCGCCCGCAAAATAACGCAGGCGGCGATTACATTCGCTCACAAAGTTTAATCCGTGACCGCACCCCGGCTAGCGGTTGATGCCAATTTGGCAAATTTAGCCAGCACGCCCCGCGCATATTTTTGCGCAGGCGCTTTCCAGGCAGCGCGGCGACGGGCGATTTCTTCGTCCGGCACATTCAGCTGAATCAGCAACTGATGCGCATCGATGGTGATGGAATCGCCTTCCTGAACCAGACCAATCGTGCCACCGCTGATCGCTTCAGGTGCCACGTGACCGACCACCATGCCCCAGGTCGCTCCCGAGAAGCGTCCGTCGGTAATCAGACCCACCGATTCGCCCAGACCCTTGCCAATCAGTGCCGAGGTCGGTGAAAGCATCTCGGGCATGCCGGGCGCGCCACGCGGTCCCAGATAACGCAGGACGACGACGTCACCGGCCTTGATTTTGTCAGCGAGGATGGCTTCCATCGCCGAAGGTTCATCATCAAACACGCGCGCGGGTCCGGTAATGACGGGGTTTTTCAGGCCGCTGATCTTGGCCACGCAACCTTCGGGCGACAGATTGCCTTTGAGGATGGCGAGATGACCTTCCTTGTACAAGGCCTTGTCGATGGTGCGAATCACGTCCTGATCCGCGCGTGGTACGTCAGGCACGTGAGCCAGTTCCTCGGCCAGCGTCTTGCCGGTGATGGTGATGCAATCGCCGTGCAGCAGACCGGCATTGAGCAGAATCTTCATGACCTGTGGCACACCGCCTGCAGCATGCAGATCAGTGGCCACGTACTCGCCTGAGGGTTTCAGGTTGCAGATCACTGGCACTTTCTTGCGCATGCGCTCAAAGTCATCAATAGTCCATTCGACCTCGGCTGAATGCGCAATCGCCAGATAATGCAGCACCGCGTTGGTCGAACCGCCGGTGGCCATGATGACCGCAACGGCATTCTCGATCGACTTGCGGGTGATGATGTCGCGCGGACGCAGATTGCGCTTGACTGCCTCGACCAGTACACGCGCCGATTCAGCCGCCGAAACGGTTTTCTCTTCATCAGGATTCGCCATCGTCGATGAATACAGCAGCGACATGCCCAGTGCTTCGAACGAGGATGACATGGTGTTCGCGGTGAACATTCCGCCGCAGGAGCCGGTCGACGGGCAGGCATTACGCTCGACACCAACGAAATCTTCTTGCGACATTTTGCCGGCGGTGAACTGACCAACGGCTTCGAACGCCGACACGATGGTCAGGTCGGTGCCCTTCCATTTGCCCGGCTTGATGGTGCCGCCGTATACATAAATACCTGGCACGTTGGTGCGCGCCAGCGCGATCATCCCGCCGGGCATGTTCTTGTCGCAACCGCCGATGACCACACAACCATCCATCCACTGCCCCTGCACGCAGGTTTCGATACAGTCGGCGATCACTTCGCGGGAAATCAGCGAATACTTCATGCCTTCAGTGCCCATCGACATGCCATCAGAAATCGTCGGCGTGCCAAAGACCTGAGGATTGCCGCCCGCTTCCTTCGTTGCGGCAATGGCTGCATCAGCCAGTTTCTGCAAACCGGAATTACAAGGCGTGATCGTCGAATGACCATTGGCGATGCCGATCATCGGATTGTCGAAATCCTTCTCTTGATAGCCCATCGCGTAATACATCGCGCGGTTCGGACTGCGGGCGACGCCCTGAGTGATATTTTTCGAACGATTATTGGCTGCCATGCTGTCTCCAGTGCGACGGGTTGCGGAAAGTCGCTTACATTGCCTTGCGCCGGACTCACTGTCAAATATATGATTTACACATTATTGATACTTTATACATATCAGACGATATGAACGCTGAATTGCGCCAGCTGCGCTATTTCGTAGCGGTTGCCGAGGAAATGCACTTTGGTCGGGCGGCCCGGCGTCTGCATATGACGCAACCGCCGCTGTCTCAGGCCATTCAGGCCCTGGAAGCGCAGCTGGGCACCCTGCTGTTTTCGCGCACCCGTCGCAGCGTCGCGCTGACCGCCGCCGGTCAGACGCTGCTGCCTGAGGTCCAGCGCCTGCTGCAGCAGGTCGATGGTCTGCCTGCGCTCGCGCAAAGTGCGGCCGCAGGTGAATCGGGTCGACTGTCGGTGGCTTTCGTTCCCATGGCCGATTACAGCGTTCTGCCGCAGGCACTGCGCGAGTTCCGCGCCGCGCTGCCGTCGGTGCATCTGGATCTGCAGGAAGCCACCACTGATATCCAGATCGCTTTACTGGCCTCGGGCCGCATCGACATCGGATTTCTGCTGCCGCCCTTGCCAGACAAACTCAACGCGGAAGTCGATTACCTGCCACTGACCTCCGAACCGCTGGTCCTCGCATTACCTGAAGGTATGGCCACTTCCAGAAAAAAAATGTCGCTCAGGCGTTGTGCTGATCTGCCGCTGATTATTTTTCCGCGCCGCATGAGCCCCGCGTTTCATGATCAGATTCTGGGGTGCCTGCGCGAGGCCGGGCTGAGCCCGCGCATCGGTCAGGAAGCGATACAAATGCAAACCATCGTCAGCCTCGTTTCAGCCGGCATGGGCTTTGCGCTTGTGCCACAATCCGTGTCCAACATGAAGCGGCCGGGCGTGGAATACCGGGCATTGCTGGAAACCTCGCCGTGGGTAGAAATCGGCCTGGCCTGGCGACGCGACAATGCCTCTCCCGTGCTGGCTGCTTTTCTTGACTTGATGCGAAAGACGAGCTGAATGCTGATTCATCCGATGCCGGACCCGATTGCCCTGTCGATCGGTCCTCTTGCGGTGCGGTGGTATGGACTGATGTACCTGACCGCGTTCATTCTTTTTATCGTGCTCGGCCGCCTGCGCATCCGGCAGCCACATATCGCAGCACAAGGCTGGCGCAATGAAGATGTCGATGACATGCTTTTTTATGGCGTGCTCGGCGTGGTCATTGGCGGGCGTCTGGGCGAGGTGCTGTTTTATCACCCGATGTACTACCTTGCACGACCGATGGAAATCTTCGCGATCTGGAATGGCGGCATGTCGTTTCATGGCGGCTTCCTCGGCGTGATGGTCGCGATGGCGCTATGGGCCAGAAAACATGATCGCCGTCTGATGGAAGTGATGGACTTCATCGCACCGCTAGTGCCGCTGGGTTACGCCGCCGGTCGTATCGGTAATTTTATCAACGCTGAACTACCTGGTCGCGCTGCTGACCCGGCACTGCCCTGGGCGATGATCTGGCCCAATATTGATCCGCTCCCGCTGCCACGTCATCCATCACCGCTGTACCAGGCCGCGATTGATGGCGTGCTGCTCTTCATCGTGCTGTGGTTGTATGCACGCAAGCCGCGCCCGTATCTTGCAGTCAGCGGTGTGTTTGCCGCAGGCTACGGCATCGCACGCTTCTTTACCGAATATTTCCGAATGCCGGATTATGAGGTCAGCATTGCCGGCTGGACCATCTCGGCCGGGCAAATGCTGCCACTCCCGATGATTGTGCTGGGCATTGTCCTGCTGATCATCGCTTACCAG
>JACCDX010936676.1_pt1 | contig 15723 bp, 9 predicted proteins | sample 7449681 | NCBI WGS metagenome assembly JACCDX01 (sample SAMN15323450, study PRJNA562643) | freshwater metagenome | isolation source: river surface water | place: USA:Blue River Watershed | collected 2017-08-18 | reverse complement strand
GCCGCCGCGGCACCGACGGCACCGCCGCCGACCGCACCGCACCGGCCATCCCCGAGCGCGACCGCGTGCTCCACGCCTACCGCGCCGCCGCCACCGCGCTCCGCGCCGGCCGTTTCGACGAAGCCAAGGCCCGGCTCGACGACGCCATCGCCCGCATCGGCGGCATCATCACCAACGATGCCGACGCCGCCAAGGCGCGCAGCCTCTTCGCCGCCGAAAGCACCAAGACCTTCATCGGCGAACCCTACGAGCGCGTGATGGCCTTCTACTACCGCGGCCTGCTCTACTGGCGCGACGGCGAGCCCGACAACGCCCGCGCCTGCTTCCGCACCGGCCAGCTCATCGACAGCGATCCCGAGCAGCAGAAAACGTATTCCTCCGACTACGTCCTCCTCGACTACCTCGACGGCTTCGCCTCCGCCAAACTCGCCGCCGACGGCACCGATGCCTTTGCCCGCGCGCAGGCCCGCGCCGGCGAGAGCCGGCCGCTCCCGCCCTACGACCCCGCGGCCAACGTCCTCCTCTTCGCCGAATACGGCTACGGCCCGAAAAAATACGCCGCCGGCCCCTACCGCGAACAACTGCGCTTCCGCGCCGACGATTCCCCCAGCCGCTCCGCCCGCTTCGTCCTCGACGACGGCCGCCTCGTCGTCCCGCTCCCCGCGTATGACGATCTTGGTTACCAGGCCACGACCCGCGGCGGCCGCGTGATGGACCACATCCTCGGCAACAAGGCCTACTTCAAAGCCTCCGCCGAAACCGCCGGTGACGTCGCCCTCGTCGGCGCCGTCATCGCCAGCGAGCAGGCCCGCCGCCGCGAGCGGCAGGGCAAGGACGGCGACGACGCCAACCTCGCCGCCCTCGGCCTCGGCCTCGCCGGCCTCATCAGCAAGGTCGCCGCCGCCGCCACCCGCACCGAGGCCGACACGCGCCAATGGGACAACCTCCCGCAACGCCTCAGTTTCGCCGCCGTCCGGCTCCCGCCCGGCGAGTATCGCGGCCGCCTCGAGTTTCTCGATCGCGACGGCCAGCCGCTCGAATCGCGCGCCCAAACCGTTGCCTTTGCCGTGCGTGCCGACGAACGCGATACGATCGTATTTTTGAGCGAACTTAAGCGCTGACCCCGAGTCACACCCCACGCACCTGCCCTCGACCGCATCATGAACCACAAGCCGTTTCTCCTCCTCGCCGCCACCGCCGCCTTCGCGTTGACCTCCGGCTGCGTCAACGAACCCGGCCCCTTCGCCCCGCTCGACACCACCAAGTTTACCCTCGAGCAGACCGACCGCTTTGTCCTCCTCGACAAACCCGCGCAGAACTCCGTCACCTGCACCGGCCTGCAGGAGATCCCGCTCGCCGACGGCCGCCTCGAGGTCGTCGCCAACGTGAAGAACCGCGAGAGCCGCCGCATCCAGGTCCAGATCAACTGCGTGTTCAAGGACGCCCAGGGCGTCTCGACCGGCGACGAGACGCCGTGGCAGACCCTCATCCTCTCCGAAAACTCCACCGAGGCCGTGCGCTTCACCGCGATGAACGCCCAGGCCAAGAAATACACCGTGCGCGTCCGCCAGGCCCGCTGACACCTCGCGCGCTTTTCCCGCCCTGCCGGCCCCGCGCCCCGGTCCGCCGGCTCCCGTTCAGATCCCAACGCGTCTGCTCCGCCCTCCCATGATCTCGCGCCTTCCCGCCCTTTTCCTCCTCTCGCCGCTCACGCTCACGTCGCTCCTGCTCGCGCAGGCCCCCGAGTCCGCGCCGCCCGTGCCGCCGCCCGTCGTGCAGGCCCCGACCCGCGGCGCCCTCGCCGCCAACGTCGAACCCGGCGCCAACCAGCGCCTCTACGGCCCGACCGCCGACACGCTCGTCGCCCGGCCCACCGCCGAAGGCGTGATCGAGGGCTTCCGCAAATCCTACAAGACCGACGGCACGCCGCGCATCGTGGTCTACGTCAACCGCGCCCTCGTCGACACCGCCGGCGGCCTGAAGCTGACCGATCGCGTCGAGCAGTTCGAAAAATCCGAGACGACCCACAAGACCAGCGGCACCAACACCTGGAAAGTCGCACCCGGCAAGTCCGCCCCCACCCTCGCCGACCAGCAGACCGTGCGCGAAATCGAGCGCCTCTTCGGCCGCGCCTTCCGCCACGCCGGCGCCCAGTTGGCCGACCAGCAGATCGCCGCCTCGCTCCTCCCCGAACAACCCGGCGCCCACCTCGTCGGCGACCAGGCCGGCAAGGACCGCGCCGCCCTCGCCAACATCGCCGACATCGCGATCGAGGTCCTCATCTCCAGCCGCAACATCGTCGTGCCCGAAGTCTCCGGCGACGCCTCCTACGCCGTGCCCGACATCCAGGCCACCGCCATCCGGCTCAAAGATGCCGCCATCGTCGGCCAAGCCTCCGCCTCCGACGTGATCGGCAAAGGCGCCGCCGCCGGCCGCGCCGTGCGCCAATTCAGCGTGCAGGACATCACCGAAGCCACCGCGCTCGCGCTGATGGAAGACATGCTGACCGGCAAACGCTGAGCGCATCCCCCGGCGGGCGGAGAAACGCCCGCGGGTTCCCGTGGCGGTCGGTTCCCCGCCGCCACCCCTCCCCTCACCCTTTCGGCCGCGGATTCTTCCGCCGGTAGTCGCGCAGCAATTTCCACGTGTCCTCCAGCACCGCGTCCGGGCCCACGTAGCGGCCCCAGCGGTAGCTGTCCGAGAGCACCTTGCCGTCCTGATCGACGAGCACGAGGCACGGGATGCCGCTGCCCGCGTAGCGGTTGATCTCGCGCGCATCGCGCGTCGCTTCCCACGCGAGCGCGGGCCACGGCATCTTGTCCTCGCGCAGGTAGGTCGCCATCGCCGCGGGCGAACGGTCGCGGTTCACGTGCACGACCTCAAACTCCGGATACAGCGCCCGGATCTTGCCGTAGGCGTCGACGAGCTCCGGCGTGAACGCACGGCAGGGTCCGCACCAGCTCGCCGAGAAATACAGGGCGAAAAACTTCACGCCCGCCAACCGCTCGGCGGCGCGCGGGCGCAGCGCGCCGTTCTCAAGCGCGACCAGTTTTCCGGCCAAGGCCCGCTCGATCGGCCCCTGCGGCACATAGGCGGCTTTGGGCGGTGGCTGCGGCGCGATCTCGGCGGGCTTGACCGCCGGCGGGTGCGCGACCGGCACCGGGGCGGGACGCGCCACCGGAAGCGGTGCGACCGCCGCCGGGCGATAGTCCGTCGCGGCGAGGGGCAGCCGCCCCGTCAGATTGCGGTAGCGCACCACCAGATGCGTCGCGTCCACCTCGATCACCTCCACCTGCTCGCCGCCTTTGAGTCCGATTGCGCCGGACGCGCGGCCGTTGCTCTGCAACTCGAGCCGCGCCGGCTGCGTGACCGTCACGGATTCCGCGGCCCCGAGCACCGCCGAGAAAACCAGCGCCGCCACGAGCATCCGGCGCGGCATCGGCTACTTTCCGGCCGCGCGACCCGCGGCCAACAACTCTGTTTTCGCCGCCGCCTGCGCGGCGCGAAACCCCGGCGACGTCCGCGCCTTGTCCACATACGCCCGCGCCAACAACCGGCCCGCGACGACATCGCTCGGGAAATGCACGCCGCCGATCACGCGGCCCCACGCCGCCCGGTGCGCGCGGTCGACCAAGGCATCGCGGCGCTCCGGAAAGATCTCGGCCAGCAGCTCCGCCCACACGAAGGCCTGGCAGGCGCTCCCGCTCGGGTAGGAAAAACTCTTCGGCAGCGCCACCACCGGCTGCACCCGCGGGTCGACCGCATGGGGCCGGGCGCGCCGGAACGGCGCCTTGGCCGCGCCGTCGAGCCAGCGGATGTCGTCGCCGATCGCCGCGAACCACGCCGTCGTGAGCGGCAGCGACTCCGCGCGAAACCAGGATCCGAGCTCGGCCGCGAGGTTGAACACCGTGTCGCGGTCGATCACCTGCGCCCACGCGACTTGCTCCGGCGTGCGCCACGCCTGCACCTGCAGCACGGTCTCGAGGTCCGCCAGCGCGGCCACCGAGCCGGACTCCGGCGGTGCCGGCAGCAAGGCCGCGAAATCGAGACGGCCCGGCGCCAGGTAGCGCGGCGCGGGCGCCGTCGCGGCAACCTTGGGCGGCGCCATGACGTTCACCGCGTCCGCGGCGGAGGCGGACGGCCCGGCGAGCCCCGCGAGCAACAGGGCGGCGACCACGGATTTCATGCGGCGACGCTGGCCGCCGGGACAACGCGGCGCGAGTGCGTTTTCCCCGGCCGCCGGCCGGCGCGCCGCGCGCTTGCCTCGCTCCGCCGGCCGGGCCATCAAAACCCTCCCATGTCCAACCTTCCCACCGAATTCTCCGGCGTCACGGTCCACACCAAGGCCAACGTGTATTTCGACGGCAACGTCGTCAGCCACACCGTTCTGTTCGCCGACAAATCGAAGAAGACGCTCGGGCTCATCCGGCCCGGCTCCTACTTCTTCGGCACCGCCGCGGCGGAGCGCATGGAAATCGTCGCGGGCGAGTGCACCGTGACCCTGAAAGACCAGACCGCCGCCAAGGTCTACGGCGCCGGCACCTATTTCGACGTGCCCGCCAACAGCGGCTTCACCATCGCGGTGAAGTCCGGCCTCTGCGAATACATCTGCTCCTTCCTGCCCTGAGCCAACCGCGGCGGCGGCCCGGGCCAACACGGCGGCCGCGCCCGGCTGCCGCCCGCCGGAGGGTGGCAAGGAGCCGCCGCTACGTTTCAAACCGTCCCGTTTCCGCCGGCCTCCGTGCGCCGCCGGCACCAAGCGCCACCGGCCTCACTTCTTCGCCGGCGCCGCGGACGGCTCGACGACCTTCATCGGGCCGACTTTCACCGCGCCGCCCGGCGGCGGCACGTATTTCTTCAGGAACGCGTCGACCGCGGTGAAAAACGCGAGGCGCTTTTCCTCCATGCGGAAGCCGTGGCCCTCGGCCTCCTCGATGATCATCTCGTAGGTTTTGCCGGCGCGCTTCAGGGCGCGCTCCATGTCGTAGCCGTGGTCGATGTGCACGCGGGGGTCGTTCTTCCCGTAGGCCATGAGGACCGGCGCCACGATCCGGTCGGCGTAATGGACGGGCGAGATCTCGCGGATGCGGCGGCGGTCCTCCGCCGTATCGAGATTGCCGATGCGCGTGTGCCACCAATACATCCGGTCCGGCGGCGCCTCGCGCGGGATGCGCAGCTCGTAATCCGTCACGCCCACGTAATTGATGCCGGCGCAGTAAAGCTCGGGCGTGAACGCGAGGCCGGCCATCGTGGCGTAGCCGCCGTAGCTGGCGCCGCTGATCACGACGCGGCCGGGATCGGCGATGCCCTCGGCGATCGCCCACTTCACGCCGTCGGAGAGATCGTCCTGCATCTCGCGCCCCTGGCGCTTGAAGCCGGCGCGCTCGTGCGCGAAGCCGTAGCCGCCGGAGCCGCGGTAGTTGACCTGCAGCACGGCGAAGCCGCGGTTGGCGTAGAACTGCACCTCGTCGTTGTAGCCCCATTCGTCGCGGATGCCGTAGGGACCGCCGTGCGGATGGACGATGAGCGGGAGATTCTTCGGCGCGCGGCCTTTCGGCAGCGTGAGGTAGGCGTGCAGCGGGAGGCCGTCGCGGGCGGCGAATTGCACCGGTTTCACCGCCGCCATCTTCTCCGGATCGATCGCGGGCTTGATGACGGCGAGCTCGCTGAGTTTCTGCCGCTTGCGGTCGTAGAGATAGTAGACGCCGGGATCGCGGTCGTTCGAGGAGAGGAAAATGATCCGCGAACCGTCCTCCGAGAACTGCCGCGGGCGGTGCACGGTGTCGGGCAACGAGGCGAGCAGCTTCTGCTCGAGCGCGCGCATCTCGTCGTCGAGCCAGTGGAAACGGGTGCGGTCGGCGGCGTAGGAGAGGCCGACGATGCGGCCCTTGGCGGGGTCGAAGATCGTCGACGGCGTGAAGCTGCTCGCCGCGACGGCGTTGGCGTCGAAGGCATCGTAGGTGTCGTCGCCGAAGACGAGGTCGAGCTGGCGGCGCTCGACGACATCGTAGCGGTAGACGGCCTTGGTGCGGCGGCCGACGTCGGAGAGGATGAAGACGGTGCGGTTGTCGCCGTCGAAGGCGATCGGCGTCCAGCCGGGCTCGTCCATGTGGTGCTCGCCGAGCTTGGTCCAGGTGCGCGCCTTGGGGTCGCGGAGGAGCACCTGGCGCCGCTGCCCCTGCTCGACGACGGCGAGACGCACGTCGCCGTTCATGTCGCGCAGGTAGTAGAGCACGTTGCCCGGGGCCTCGATGAGCTTGGTCATCTCGCCGGTGCGGAGGTTGAGCGTGGCGACGTCGGACCAGTCGCGGTGGGTGAGGTTGGCGAGGACGAGGATGTTCTTGGTGTCGCCCTTGATGCGGCCGAGCACGCTGCGGAAGCGGATGTTGATTTCCTGCGTCGACTCGGCGAGCGAGTAGCCGGAGGCGAGCACGACCGGGTCCTTGCCGTCGCGGTTGACGGCGTAGAGGGCGAAGGACTCGCGGCCCTCGTCGTCGACGCGGAAGAGGATCCGGTCGTCGTTGGCCCACATCGGCTGCGTGGCCTGGCGGTCCTTGAAATTGGTGAGGAGGTTGCGGGTGCCCTTCTCGAGATCGATCACGAGCAGATTCATGCGCCGCTCGTGGGGCACGAGGCAGGCGATGAACTTGCCGTTGGGCGAAAACGTGAGCGAGGTCATCGCCGGCGCCTGGAAGAAGGTCGCGAGCGGCAGCTCGGGGACGGGACCGGCGGCGGTCGGCGCCGGCGCGGCGGGTTGCGCGGCGCGCAGGAGGGCGGTCGCCGCGACGGCGGCGACGAACGGAAGGGTGAAACGGAGCGGCGGGATCATGGCGGAGAGCTTTTACCCAAGAAGAAAAAAGGGCGTGCCCCGCGAGGGGCACGCCCGGAAGGGACGGGTGACGGAGCGACTTAGAAGTCTTTCCGGATGCGGACGTAGACGAAGCGGCCGAGCGTGGTCGGGCCGGCGACGCCGGGGGCGAAACCGGTGGTCTCGCGGCCGTTGTCTGACGGGCGCTTGTTCAGCAGGTTGGAGGCGCCGACCGTGATCGTGCTGCCCCAGAAGCCGCTGTAGCGGACCTGGCCGCCGACGACGATGACGGGGTTTTCGCCCCAGCCCTGCACGGTGTAACCGTCGTTGAACCACTGGTGGGTGTAGTCGCCGGTGAGCGAGGCGCCGTATTCCTTGTAGTTCCACGCGGTGGTGGCGGTGGCCTTCCACTCGGGGTCGTAGTTGTAGCCGGCGTTGTTGAAGAAGCCGCCGCCGAGACCGGAGTCGGTGCCGCGCTTGTAGATCTGGGTGGCGGTGCCGCTGAAGTTGAACGAGCCGGCGCGGGTGTTGCGCAGCGCGTAGCGGAAGCCGAAGTCGGCGCCACGGTAGATCTGGTAGGCGTTCGGGTTGTTGGACGGGACCGACTCCAGGCGGAGGATCGGGCCCGGATTGCCGAGAGCGGAGTCACGGACGATACCGGCCGGGAACTGGGCGCGGCCGGCGGCGGAGAGGAGGTAGGTCGCGCTCGGCGTGACGATGTATTGGTTGATCCGGATATCGAAGAAATCGACGCTCAGGGAGAAGTTCTTGATCGCCGGGAATTCGATGACGCCGCCGAGATACTGCACCTTGCCCTCTTCGGGCAGGAGGTTCGGATTGCCGCCCTGCACGATGCGGAGCTGGGTCGGGGGATCCTGGGGACGGAGCGGATCCTGGAGCACGCCGGCCGAGAACGCCACGGTCTGCGAGGCGTAGAGGAGGCCGAGCGGCGGCGCCTGGAAGGACTCCGAGTAGGAGGCGCGGACGAGGAGGTTGACGAAGCGCGTGTCCGGCAGGCGGATCTTGGCGCCATACTTCGGCTTGGTGGTGTTGCCGAAGTCGCTGTAATCCTCGTGGCGGGCCGCGACCTGCACTTCGGCGGAGCCGAAGGCGTTCTTGTAGATGGGGGCGGTGAGTTCGAGGTATTGGGAGGCGACGTCGCGCTCGCCGCGGAGCGGGCTGCCGCCACCGGAGCCGAGGTAGGCCGCGGTGTCGGGGTCGACGCGGAGGCGCTCGTTGCGCATCTCGATGCCGCCGGCGATACCGATGGAACCGGCCGGGAGGTCCCAGAGCTTGCCGGAGACGTTGGCGTCGAAGGCGGTGGCGTCGGCGCGGCTGGTGCTTGGCGAGACGGTGGTGAGGCCGGCGATCACGGACGGCGCGGAGGGGCCGAAGGGATTGAAGGCGGTGGCCGTGGTGGTGCCGTTGAGCGCGGCCTGCAGGGTGGCGGCGCGGATCGCGTTGCGCGACACGGTGTCGACGTTGCTGAAGCCGCTGCTGATGGCGGTCTCCCAGTCCCAGCGGTTGAGGATCGTGCCGCGCAGGCCGGCGACGAGATTCATCGCGGTGGACTCGGTGTCGAACTTGCGCACCGGGATGAAGGTGGCGCGGGTCGTCAGCGTGGTCAGCGGGATGCCGAAGGGGTTATACGGGTTCGTCGCGGGGAGCGTGAGGCCTTCGGTGGAGAAGGTGATCGGCACCGGCGTGAACGCGTAGTAGGTCGAGTTCTTCGAGAAGATGAACTCGGCGAAACCCTTCAGGTTGTCGCTGAACTCGTGCTCCAGCGACGTGAAGTTGCTGATGTAGTCGTAGGAGGGATAGATCTGGTAGGTCTCCGCGAAGTTGTAGCGGTTCTCGTTGCCGAGCAGCACGGCGTTCGGGTTGGTCGGCGACTGGGGCGCCGCGACGAAGCCGGCCAGAGTGGGCGACGCCTGCTGCGCGCCGCCGCGGGGGGCAAAGGTCCAGCTCGTGGCGGTCGTGGCCGTGGCGGGGAACGACAGCCCGAGCGCCGTGGCCTGCGCCCGGGTCAGGGTGAGGGCCGCGGGGAAGTGGGCGGTGGAGTTCAGGTTCGAGCCCTTGTTGGCGCCCAGATACGAGAAGTCCGTGGTGGTGTAGCCGTAGTCGCGGAGGAAGTTCGAATTGGCCATCTTGGCGTCGACCGCCGTGATGATCTTCGTCTTGCCGGAACCGGAGCCGGCCACGAGGCTGGCCTGGCGGATGGCGGTGTCTTCACCGGTGCCGCTCAGGGTGTTGCCGTAGTAGAGGCCCATCGACACGCCGCTGAAGTTTTTCTTCAGCTTGATGTTGATCACGCCGGTAATGGCGTCCGAGCCGTAGAGGGCGGAGGCACCGTCCTTGAGGAACTCGACGGATTCGATCGCGGCGGCCGGGAGGCTGTTGAAATCGAAGACTTGGCGCGTGCCGGCATTGGGGCTGACGAGCGCGTAGGGCACGGCGCGGCGGCCGTTGACGAGGGTGAGGAAACGCTGCGCGCCGAGGCCGCGGATGTTGGTGGTCGCGGCGCCGCGCTGGAAGCTCGCGGTCTGGAAGATCGAGTTGGCGGTGCCGGAGTTGAACGGCAGGCTCTGCATGTAGTCGCCGATGTTCGTATAGCCCTTGGCCTCGATGTCGGCGACCGTGAAGGTCTCGACGGGCGCGGGCGTCTCGAAATCGACGCGTTTGATGCGGGAGCCCGTGACCTCGAATTTCTCGAGTTTCTGGACGTCTTCTTTTTTGGCATCGGTCTTGGGGGCCGCCGGAGTCTGCGCCGCGAGGGCGCCAGCTCCGAGCAAGCCCACCAAGCCGAAACGGGCGGACGCGGTCGCGGCCGTCAGGAACGGTTGGTTCATGGTTCGTTGGTGTGTTGTGGTGTGTCCACCGGCCGGGAGTGACCCGAACGGAGTTGTGGTGACGCCTTATGACACAGGCCGGCGAAGGCCGATGGCAACGATGAATTCCTAAGCAGGCCGGGCGCCGAAATCGGTCCGTCCGCGAATGTCCGCCCGTTTCTTGCCCCGCCGCGGCCAATTCCCATGCTGCGCGCCGCCTCCCCATGTGTCCCGCCCGCCTTTCCTCCCGTCGCGTGCTGCTGCGCGCCGCCGCCGCCGCGGTGCTCGCGGCGCTGTTCTGTCCGCCACACGTGCTCGCCGCCCCGGCCAAAGCCCCGCCGCCGCCGACCATCGATCAACTTTTCGGGCTGCCCAACATCCGCCAGCCGCGGCTGTCGCCCGACGGAGCGCGCATCGCGTTTCTTTTTCCGCACGAGAAGAAGCTGGCGCTGGGCGTCTTCGAGCGCGCGACGGGCGAATCGCGGCTGGTGGTGCGCGGCGAGGACGAGAGCCTGTATGCGTTCTTCTGGAAAGGTAACGACCGGCTCGTGTTCGAAGCGGATGTCTCCGGCAACGAGTCCTTCTTCATCGGCGCGACCGATCTCACCGGAAAGAAAGTGCTCCGCCTCGCCGAGTCGCAGCGGCTGGAGGAAAATCTCACCGGCACGTCCGCGGCGATCGTCTCGGAGCTGCCGACGGATCCCGCGCGCATCGTGGTGACGGCGTTCTTCGCGGACAACGTGGAGAACGCCATCTTCCTCGGCGGCTCTGTCGTCCTGGCCAAGCTCAACGTGCAGAACCGCGCGCGCACGCCCCTCCTGGAATTCAAGGAGAGCGACCGCACCGCGCGCCTGCTCTGCGACCACACCGGCGCCCTGCGCATCCGCGGCCGGCTCGAAGGCAAGGAGATCGTCTGGGAGCACCGCGCGGACGACGGTGCGACGTTCAAGCCGCTCGCGCGGCACCGCTTTCACGGTTACCGCGAGGACTGGCAGCCGCTCGGCTTCGCCGGGGACAACGCCACGCTCTGGCTCATCTCGCGCCAAACCCACGACCGCGGCGCGCTGCACGCGCTCGACACCCGCACCGGCAAGCTCGGCGAGCCGCTCTTTGTGCCGGAGGCGGGCGAGTTGCTCGACGAACTCCTGCTCTCGCCCGACCGGCGCAAACTGCTCGGTGTCGTCCACGAGACCGACCGCCGGCACTACCACTGGTTCGACGCGGAGCGCGGCGAGCTCCACCGGAAACTGGCAAACACCTTCGCCGGTTCCGACGTGCGCATCACCAGCGAATCGGACGACGGCACGGTGAAGCTCATCTGGGTCGGGCACGACCGCGAGCCCGGGACCTACTTCATCCTCGACGAAAAAGCCGGCTCGCTCGCGCTCTTCCGCCGCTCGCGCAACGTCGATCCCGCGCAGCTCCTGCCGCGCAAACCGATCTCCTACCCCGCGCGCGACGGCCTCGTGATCCACGGTTACCTCACGCTGCCCGCCGGCGCCGAGGGCAAACGCGTGCCGCTGATCATCAACCCGCACGGCGGCCCCTTCGGCATCCGCGACTCGTGGGGTTTCGACAACGAGGCGCAGTTCCTCGCCTCGCGCGGCTACGCCGTGCTGCAGCCCAACTACCGCGGTTCCGGCGGCTACGGCCGCGATTTCCTCAACAAGGGTCGCCAGCAATGGGGCCGCGCCATGCAGGACGATCTGAGCGACGCGGTGAAATGGGCCGTCGCCCAGGGCATCGCCGATCCGGCGCGTGTCGCGATCTTCGGCGCCAGCTACGGCGGCTACGCGACGCTCGCCGGTCTCACGCTCACGCCTGAACTCTACCGCTGCGGCATCAACTACGTCGGCGCCTCGGACCTCGAGATCACGTTCAAGAACCGGGGCGACGACGCGTGGGTGCGCGACGGCGACTTCAGCTACCAGCGCGAATGGGTCGGTCCGACGCCGGAGTATCGCGCCGCGACGTCGCCGGTGAACTTCGTCGACCGCATCCGCGTGCCGACGCTCCACGCCTACGGCGAGAAGGACCCGCGCGTGAAGATCGACCACTGGACGCGACTCGAGGCGCAGCTGAAAAAGCTCGGGCTCCGCTACGAGACGATCTCGCAGAAAAAGCAGGGCCACGGCTTCCGCGACGAGAAGGCATCCGTGGGTTTCTACGGCCGGCTGGAGGAGTTTCTCGCCGAGCACCTCATGCCGGAGGGCACGGTGAAGATCGGCCGCGAGCAGGTGATCGACATGCCGGCGAAAAAGTAAGAGGGCGCCGAAAAAGCTGTCCAACGGTGGCGGCGCGACCTGGGCGCGCCAAGGGTTACGACTGCATCTCCTCGCCCACGGCGGGCCCGGAGGTCCCGCCGCCACCCTCCTCGACGCCCTCTCCGTTCACCGCCAAGTCCGGGGTAGCGCCGGCGGGCGTTTGGTCAGCGGCGGGCGTCCGAGCCCGCCGTGCCGTGGGGCGGCAGTCCCCATCCGGCGGTCAGGGACGCGCCGCCACGCAACACCGCTCGATTGCGCACGGTCTGGGCGCTTCCGTCCCGCGACGGACCGCCGGCGGTCACTGCAGGCGTTTCACGGTGATCCATGCGCCCTCGTAGCGGAGGCGCCAGTAGCCGCTGTTGGAACGGTAGATCTCGACCTCGGCCCCGACGACCTTGGGCAGCTCGTTGGATTCGGTGCCGGTCTGTTGCCAGACTTGGCCGTTCTCGAGCGGGAAATACGTGCGTCCGCTCCAGCCGTAGAAGGGACCCACGACTTTGGCGGTGAAGCGCTCGCGCTTTTCCTCGTCCTGCTTGCGCTTGAAGGTCTCCAGCGTGCGCGCGATCACGCCCGGTTCCTGTTTTTTCCGGTAGTCGGCGACGGCGGTTTCGGCCGCGACGGCGGCCTTCTTTTCCGCCTGCTGCACTTTTTCCGCGGTCTGCCGCTCGACCTGCTGCACCGCGACGGCGACGGCCGCGGTCGTCTCGCCGCGGGTGTAGGCGCCGATCGCGGCATCAAGTTCGGCGAGCTGGGCGGGCGTGAGGGCGGCGAGGCCGAGACGTTGCTTCTGCTCGGCGGAGAGCGTCCGGGAGAACGGTTGCGGTGGTTCGGCGGCGGCGGCGAAGACGGACGCAAACCCGAGGGCGACGAGGAGGAAAACGCGGCGCGACATCCGCGCGAGCCTGCCGGGCCCGCGCCGCCCGCGCCAGTGCGAAAACAAAAACGCCCGCCGCGGTGAAGCGGCGGGCGTCGAAGGAGAGCGGCGGCGACCCTCGCGGGCCGCTGCCACGGTCATCAGAACTTGCGGCTGACCGACAGGTAGACGAAGCGGCCTTCGGAGCTGTAGAGGAAGCCCGGGTAGCCGGTCGAGTTGCCCGCGTTGCCGGAGGCGAACGGGGGATCCTTGTCGAACAGGTTGCGCGCACCGAGGGAGACCTTGGTGTCGTTCAGGAACGGCGCGAAGCGGTTCTGGAAGTTGTAGGAGATCTGGAGGTCGTAGATCCAGGTCGGGCTCACGAAGAAGTTGTTGCCCGTGACGCCGTCGACGTCCCAGAAGCCGTCGGTGTAGTTGGTGGAGAACACCGTGGTGAAGCCCTTGAAGCCCCACTCGGCCTGCACGCGGCCCTTCCAGCGGAGGTAGCCGTTGTCGGAGCCGGTGCCTTCAGCGGTGGGCTGATTGACGAGCTCGACGAACTGGCCGCCCGCGGCGCTGCGCTGCAGGTAGTGGCTGTATTGGCTCCAGGCCGTGGAGAACTCGAAGCGGCCGGCGCGATCGGTGCGGAAGACGTAGTTGGCCGAGTAGTCGAAGCCAGCCACCTTGGTCTCACCGATGTTGAAGAACACCGAGTTGACCGTGCGGATGGTGCCGTCGGTGAAGAGCACAACGCTCTCGCCGGGGAGCAGGCCGCCCGGGGCGGAACCCGCGGCGCCACCGGGGACGCGGCCGAAGAAGCGGTTGGCGGTGTCCTGGTAGTTGTTCGTGACGGTGCCCTTGCGGTTGATCTCCCAGTAGTCGACGCCGATGGTCAGGCCCTTGAGGGACGCGAACTGCGGCGACCAGACGATGCCGGTGTTGAGATACTTGGTCTTCTCGGGCTGGAGGCGGCGGTTGCCGGCGACGGTCACATCCTGCTCGGGCTCGTTGGTGCGGAGGAGCGGGTGCGTGATCGGGGTCAGGCCGGAGGTCGGGGAGGAGTAGAGCTCATAGAGCGAGGGCTGACGGAAGCCCTTGGACCAGCTGGCGCGGACCGTGAGGCTCTGGTCGATGGGCTGCCAGCGCACGCCAACCTTCGGGACGGTGGTGGTCTGCTTTTCCGTCATGAAGTTCTCGTGGCGGACGGCGACGGTGGAGCTCAGGTCGTGGAAACCAGGAGCGTTCTTGATGAGCGGGAGGTTGGCCTCGGTGAAGGCACCCCAGACCTTGCGGTGACCGCGGGTGGTGGCCGTCGGCGAGCTGCCGATGAGGTCGCCCGTGGCGGCGTAGGGATCGGGATACTGGTTGAGCTGCTCGTGACGGGCGTCGGCGCCGATGGCGAAGCCGACGGGACCGGCGGGCAGATCGAGGAGGCTGCCGGTGGACATGACGGCGTTGACGGCGTTGAGCTTGGACTCGTTGACGTCCTTCACCGTGATCTTGGCGGCTTCGACGATCCGGGCGTTGTTCGGGATCGAGACCTTGTAGTAGCCGAACGGATTGTAGGGCGAGGTCGTGCCGAGGTAGTCCGCGCTGCCGGGCTGGAAGAACGAGTCGGCGGCGTTGAGCAGGCGGTTGAACCGGCTCGCGGAGACGAGGGTGTTGCGCGAGGTGTCGCGGATCGACGAGTGGGTGTAGCCCGCGTCGAAGTTCCACTTGCCGGCGATGTTCTCACCCTTGAGGCCGGCCGTGATCAGCATCGCGTCCGTCTGGTTGCGATAGATACGGTTGCCGAACTCGGCCAGGCGGGCGCGCGTGCCGCCCGTGATGTCCTGGTTGAACGGGTTGAACGGGTTGAAGGCGCCGGCGGCGGCCACGCGCGTGCGGCCGTCGGGGCCGGCGAGCGGGGTCGTGGTGCGGGCGGGGATCACGAGCTCGGTGCCGGAACCGGAGAAGTTGCCGGTGGCGGACGGGGCGAGCTGGTTCTCGGTGGCGGCGTTCTGGTAGTTGACGTCGATGTAGCCCTTGATGTTGTCCGTGCCGAAGAGCTTGCGCTCCGCGAAGGCGAACAGACCGCGGTTGTCGCGGCGGGGATACGACATCGAGAATTCGTTGAAGTTGAACGCGGACGAGCGGCCGGCCGTGTAGGTGAAGCCGGTGGCGGGCGTCGCGCCGTTGTTGCTCGTCGCGGCCGGGGAGGCGGCGTAGAACGAGGTGCCGGCGGCCGGGAGGGACGCGGCGGGCACGCCGGCGGCGAGCGCGGCGGCGCGGGTGACCTGGAGGTTCAGCGGGCTCGAGTTGGAGCTCAGGAACGGCGGAATCTCGGAATACTTGCGGTCCGAATTGAAGATCGCGTTCTTCTTCGAGTAGTTGAAGCCGACCATGGCGCTGGCCTTGTCGGTCTGCGCGCCGGTGATGATCGAGGCGGTGAACTCGCCCGAGTCCTTGTTGGTCGTGTTGCCGTAGGTGACCATCGCGGTCGTGCCGTCGATGCCACGCTTGAGCTTGATGTTGACCACGCCGGCGACGGCGTCGGCGCCGTAAATGGCGGAAGCGCCGTCCTTCAGCACTTCGATCGTGTCGACCGCGGCGAGGGGGATGGAGTTGAGGTCGACGAAGGCGGTGGTGCCGCCGTTACCCACCGGGTAGCTGGCGACGCGGCGGCCGTTGATGAGGACGAGGGTCGCCTCGGCGCCGAGACCACGGAGCGAAATCGACGACGCGGCCGGGGTGAAGCCCGTGGCGTTGTTCGAGATCGGGACCGAGCCGCCGTTGGAGACGGTGATCTTCTGGAGGAGTTCGGCCGTATTGGTCATGCCGGACTCGTCGATGACTTTGCTGTCGATGCGAACGACCGGCGAAATACCGGCGCTGAACGCCGTTTCGGTGGTCGGGATGTAGGAGCCCGTGACGACGAACTTATCGAGCTTCTGGACCGGCTGGGACGAAGCGGCGGCTTGCGCCTGCGCG
>JACCDX011471021.1_pt1 | contig 15724 bp, 20 predicted proteins | sample 7449681 | NCBI WGS metagenome assembly JACCDX01 (sample SAMN15323450, study PRJNA562643) | freshwater metagenome | isolation source: river surface water | place: USA:Blue River Watershed | collected 2017-08-18 | reverse complement strand
CACCCAGCAAGCTGCTGTATTTTCCAGACGGTAGAGGCATACCCTTGGATCCAGGCAATTATCGTTATGAAAACGAAGCCTGGATTGGCAGCGAAAATCCTGCATACTTTGAACTGGCACACAGTCCAGGCAAGACTGACCACGACTATCATGCAAAGAATGTGTATCCTAGAGATCGCTTTGAAGAAAATGTAAACCCATTGCTACCAAAAAAGAAAGTTCAAAATGACAGCTAAACTCAAGGTATATTATCATGTGTCAGCGTTACCCGGCTGGGACAAGATCATGACTGACCAGCTGACCAAGCTGAGCGAAAGCGAACTGCTTGAACAAGCTGATGAAATCAACATCTGTACACTTGGCGACCAAAAGATTTTTGATGAAGCCAAAGCAGTGACCAAAGACTATGACAATATCATATGGCGTCACATCAGTGATCGTTTGGATCTCTTAGAGTACGCCACACTAGATGCACTCAAACAAGACTGTGACAATTCACAGGAAGAATACTATGTGCTGTACATGCACCAAAAAGGTATCACTCGCCCCACGGACCTAAACACTGCGGACTGGCGACAGTACCTGGACTACTGGAGCGTGGAGCACTGGAGAGAAAACATACCCAAGCTGGACGAAGGCTACGACATTGTTGGCACCAACTGGATCAACGACTACACCCCGCACACAGACAAAGACGGTAAAAAAGTCAATGTATGGCCACACTTCAGTGGTGGCACCTGGTGGGCACGAGCCAGCTATATTCGCAAGCTCAAACCCCTGACGCATCCAGACTCTGTGCCATTTGACACGGTCAGTGAGTTGACCAAGCTGGTATATGACAAGACCAACTGGAGATATGATCACGAGGCCTGGCACGGATCAGCTGACCCCAAGACCTATTGCTTGGACAAAACGCCAGGTAGCACAGAATATGCAGGCTGGCATTTTCACAATCGCTATCCTCGCGCGAAGTACGACACCATGATTCAAAATCAAGTCATTGATGGAACCACTGTTAAAAAGTCAGGTTTTCATGATCTGCACATGCCAAGAATCTTGGTTGACCGCAGAAAGGCACTGGGCGATGTACTGATGATAACTCCAGTGTTGCACGAACTGAGAGTGCGCTGGGGCTCCATGGCATTTATTCAAGTGGTTACAGAAGAACCTCATGCACTATTCAACAATCCAGACATCAACGCAGTGGTTCGCCCCAAGGATATGAAAAAGGAAGATCCGTGGGATGTGTACATCAATCTAAATGATGCTTATGAATTGAATCCGTTGTGCAACTATATTGATTGCTATATCAATCGTGCGTTTGGAAACAATGAACACAAGAATGTAGGCATTGATAGAACCATTAGAATTGCTCCCACTCGTGCTGAAATGGAAAAGGTTGATGACATTTGCAAAAAACAAATTGGCAGTGATTATGTGGTTGTTCACATGCGTCGCTGGGCATGGGAAAACAAAAACATTGATGTAGAAACCTGGGGCACACTGTTCACACTGCTGAACCATCACTATCCAGATTTGAAAATTGTGAGCGTGGGCGCACAGTATGATTACAAGGTAAATGACTCCATGAATGGTGTGGATCTTGTAGATCAACTGAGTATTGGGGAGATTGCATCTTTGATCGCCAACAGCAAGTGTTTCATAGGCGGAGACAGTGGCCCTTATCATATCGCCGCAGCCACCGACACACCGATTGTGGCATTGTTGAGCCACATGGACCCAGGGCAGATTCTTCCCTGGAGAAAAGGTGTGTTTGGGCACAAGGTCACTGTGGTGCAAAGTGATGTTCCTTGTGTGGGCTGCTATCAAAGACAAACACCCCCAGTGAGAACACTAAAATGTGAAAACACAGTGGAATGGGCCTGCGCTAAAAAGTTCAATCCCAAGTTTATTTTTAATGCTATAGAAAATTATCTCAAATGAGTACAACACATAACACAACCTGTTTGGCCTGCGGCAGCGATGATCTGGTACTGGTGCTGGATTTGCATGAACAACCACTGGCCAACGCATTCATCACTGATCTGCAGACTGATGAAGAACAGTACCCGCTGGCAGTTAACATGTGCAAGCACTGTCATCATCTGCAACTCACTCACAGTGTGGATCCTGAGCTCATATACAAAAACTATCTGTATGTGAGTGGAACCAGTCAGACCTATCTAGACTACATGAAATGGTATGCTAGATTTGTGCAGGAAACCTTCCGCACCTACTCTGGTCGTCCACCTGCCACTGTGCTGGACATTGGCTGCAACGACGGCAGTCAATTGACCTTTTTCAAAGATGATCGCATTGAAACATTCGGAGTGGATCCTGCTAGAAATTTGCACAGTGTGAGCATGGCCAAAGGGCACCAGGTTGTTTGCGACTTTTGGAACCACGCAGCTCGTAAAGAAGTAATGAAACTGGCCGGCGAAAAAGGTGTGGATGTGTTCAGCAGCCAAAATGCCTTTGCACACATTCCCAACCCGCAGGAATATCTTGCACTGGTGCGCGAAACCATGCAACCAGAAAGTCTACTGTTTATCAGTACCAGTCAAGCTGACATGATTCTCAACGATGAGTTTGACACCATCTATCATGAGCATATCAGTTTCTTCAACATCAACAGCATGCGAGCACTGGCTGAGCGCAGCGGACTCTATTTGATTGATGCAGTTAAAACACCCATACACGGCACCAGTTTTATCTTTGTGTTGGCCAAGAAACCCAAGCCACAGCGAGTTATCAATCTAGTGAACATGGAACGCATGCAGGGTCTGCACAATGATGAGACCTATGCACATTGGGCTGCAAACACTTTGGGATTGGTAGCTGAATTAAAAACCTTTGTGGAACTGTACAAGAGCAAAGGCTTTGTGTTGGCTGGATATGGTGCTGCTGCCAAGGGCAATACTCTGCTGAATTTCAGCAAGGTCAAGTTGGATTTTATCATTGACGACAACGAACTCAAACAAGGCAAGTACACTCCGGGCATGAATATCCCTGTGGTCAGCATTGATCACTTGGATAAGTATACAAGTGACGACAAGATCTTGTTTGTTCCATTGGCCTGGAACTATTTTGACGATATCAAACGCAAAATTGAAAATCGTAGAAACAACAACAATGACAAGTTCTTGAGATATTTTCCCAAGGTAATTATAGAATGACACCAAGTAGTAGTGTAAGTCTAGCGATTCTAGAAACTCGATTCCATGGGCTGGCAACCATGGCGTTGCAGCACTGGACTCGCCGTATAAACTTCCACGAAGTTATTGTATTCAGTGACAAGAACCTGCTGCCGGGATCCAAATGGGTTCCAGTAAACCCGCTGCTGGATGAAAACCGTGACTACGGTGACATCATGGTTCGAGGCATGTGGCCCTACTTAAAAAGTGACTACATGATCCTGATCAACTGGGACACACTGCTGCGTGATCAAACACGCTGGTCAGCTGACTTTTTTGATTACGATTATATTGGCAGCATGTGGCCTTGGCAGGCACCACACAGTGACAACACCGATCATTGTGGAGTCAGCTGGCGCAGCAAGCGTCTGTTAGAAGCCATGCGCTATCCAGCAGTTGAAGCCATAACTGATCAAACTGCCTATCATGTGAGCCATCAAATTGAACGAATCATGAAAGAAAAGTTTCAGATTCGTATCAGCGAACGTGACATGGATCGTCGCTGGGCACTGGAACTGGATGTACCGGACAATGGGACCAGTTTTGCAGTGCGTGGTCTATGGAACATAATCAATGTATTTTCTCGAGATGTCAGCGAAGGCTACATCATTGGCATGCCTGTGGAAATGTGGAATGATCTACGAGTTGCACACGAGATACTTGCGGCACTGGTAAATCGTGGATACATTGACCTGATACAGTATCATGCAGGCAATATCAAAGCCAGCGCCTGTTATGCCAACCTAATCAGCTGGCTAGAAAAAGAAACCTTCCCTCAACAACAAACTGTTCTTCGAATTTTGTCATGAGTACAAGACACAACGAAATAACCGTCGTTGCAATGGATTTTAAAAATCACCAGCTCACTCGCCGAGCGGTGGAGCTCACATTGCAACGCATTCAACCCAAGGAACTGCTGATCATCAGCGATCAACAGTTTTATCCTGAAGGCACATTTATCAAAGCAGCGTCACCTGCCAGCTTTGTAGATTATGCCTGGATGATGATGAAGTGGATTGGCCCACTGATTGACACTGGTCATGCACTGTATGTTCAATATGATGGCATGCCCTGGGATCCGGATCAATGGAGCGATGACTTTCTTGACTATGACTATCTTGGTGCAGTATGGCCCTGGGAGCCCGAAGGTCGTAATGTGGGCAACGGTGGGTTCAGCATGCGCAGCAAACGATTCCTGGATGTTGCTCGTGACAACGCTGTCACATTGCCACCAGAACTCAAACAAGCTGAAGACGCTGCACTGTGCATTGATCACAGGCCCTACATGGAACAGCAGGGCATTCGTTTTGCTCCTAGCAATGTTGCACATCGTTTCAGTCATGAAGTACAGCAGATTGCACCCACTTGGGGATTCCATGGACAGTGGAATCTGTTCAAACATCTAGATCATGAAGACCTAGACTACTACATGCAGCATCTCAACTTCCGGGGCTGCAACATATATCTTTGGCATCATGTTCTGGTGGAAATGGCCACTCGAAATCAACAGGACTACATTGCTCAAATCCTGCCAATTCTAAAAACGGACAAACCCGAAATTCTGTCCGATCTAACCAGATGGTTGTCCAGCGAGCAGTTCCCAAATCAACAATGGTTAATTTTGGAACTCTTAAAGAGTTGACAGTAAATCCTTGATCATATAAAATCTAGACATGTTAACAGATCTCACATGTCTATGAGAAAGCAAACACTATACTACCAAGCTGAACAGCAGGCTCGATTGAAGAACAACCAATTTGGGCGTACCACTGCTGCAATCGACGATCTGGATCTAATGGGCCAGCGACTGAGTCGTGTGCGAATAATTCTAGATCAAACCCCCAACGACTGGGCCCAGAATCATTGGTCTCAGGTGGAACAGCAACTACTACGCAAAATTCAACAGATCAACATGGAGTTATCATGCAACTGATGCAGGCTATTCAAGCACTTGAAGCCAGAATTTCTGGTGGCGCAGACTATCAATGGAACAGCTATGGTAGTCATGCACGATTCATGAACTTTGTGGATCGTGATGGACTGGAATGCGCCAGCATTGTGTACGATACCCAACTGTTTCGAGTATATGAAATGGATCTATATGTGCCTGGACAGCCGCAGGCTTTTCGTTGGATTGACCCAGAGTACCGTGCCAACTATCTGGCTGAATGCACAGAAAAAAACTGTGGCACCGACGTGGCCTGGGATGATGTCAAGTACACCGAAGTTGATGAAGAAACCATTTTACAATATGCAAGTGACATCGCAGGCACCTACTACGACAATCTACCCATTGTAGAGAGTGTATGAAAACAGGTATTTACAAAAAGGTAGGACGCCGGTATGTGGAAATCGGCGAGTACGATCCAGAAATGGTTGACTATGTGCCCAATGGCACAACCATGATTGTGAAACGTCCTGGCATGACCAGCCGACGTTACGATGTGGATCCGGATATCCTGCCACTGTTGGCCGCCGGACTCTACTGCGAGGACGAGATCAGCTATGCCATTCACCGTGCATCAGAAGTGCGTCCGGCCACTCGTGCCATCACATTTGAACAACGAGCAGCATTTGACTGCTTCTTGGCCACCATGGATCCTGACGATCCTAACCGCAACATGCTGAGCATGGGCAGTTGCAGGGACGCCGCAGAAGCAGGCACACAGGCTCTGGTACGAGAAGCACAAAAGCTCTTGTCCAACGAAAGCGTGAAACAAGCATACGAGCACTTCTTGCTATTATGTAAACTTTCTGCTAAAGAACAGCAAAAGTAACCCAAAGTATTACATTTTTTGCAACAAAAACCCTAGTGTTTATGCGGGTTTTAGCCCGGTTGACCATTAATGACCCGTTTGCTATACTATGGGCATACTAAGAAAACGGAGCAAAAATGCAATACACACTGATCACTGCTCAGGGTAAAGTTATGCAATTTTATGTCCGGGCGGTAGCAGAAATGTACCAAGCAATCAATGGTGGTGTTGTGTTTTCGCAACAGGTGCTAGAGCAACAAGAAAAGCAAACGGTTGACCAATAATCCCGAATTTGCTATACTAGCATCATACTTAAACAAAAAGGAGCTTTCATGTCAACAGCATTTGTTCGTATCAAATCCGGCGCTTATCGTACCAACGATGTTTCGGGTCAAGTGTTCCAACTGGTTGAGCAGTTCAAGCAAACTGCCAAAGGTGGCTATGTTACTGTGAAGAACGGTGGCCGCTTTCCTGGCTTCCCAGAAGACATTCGCGTTAAAGTTGAAGGCATGACTGACTATGAGTTTGTTGGTGCCGACGAATTTGACGGCGAAGTTACCGCAGTGGATGCAGATGTGCAAGCCGCTATCAACGACACCAAAACTGACGAAGAGCGCATGGCAGAGATTGGTGAGCGTTTTGAAATTCTCACTGACATGACCAAGGCCTGTGTCAACGGTGAAATCCGTGCCATGATTGTGTCAGGCCCTCCAGGCGTGGGCAAGAGCTTTGGTGTTGAACAAGAAATTGAAAAAGTGCAGATGGTGCAGATGCTGGGCAGCAATCGACTCCGCGCTGAGGTAGTTAAAGGCTCTGCTTCGCCTATCGGCTTGTACCAAACCCTGTACAAGTTCAGCGACCCAAACTGCGTGGTTGTGTTTGACGACTGCGACAGCATCTTGCTTGACGACGTTTCACTTAACCTGCTCAAGGGTGCTCTGGACTCTGGCAAGAAGCGCAAGATCTCCTGGTTGAGCGAGAGCCGTGTGCTCAAAGAAGAAGGCATCCCAGACAGCTTCGAGTTCAAAGGCTCAGTTATCTTCATCACCAACCTTAAATTTGACAAGATGAAGAGCCAAAAGCTCAAGGACCACTTGGACGCATTGCAGTCACGCTGCCACTATCTGGACCTTACCCTGGACACACAACGCGACAAGATCCTGCGTATCAAGCAAATTGCCAAGACTGGCGAACTGTTTGGCGACTTGGATATCAGCGAAGCAGGCTGCGACGAGATCATTGAGTTCATGGACGAGAACAAGAACTCGTTGCGTGAATTGAGCCTGCGTATGGCAATCAAAGTAGGCCAACTGTACAAGAGTTTCCCTACCCGTTGGAAGGCAATGGCACAGACCACTTGCATGAAGATGGCTTAAGAATCGGGGGCAGTGACGCCCCAGATGGCTGTGGTTTCAAAGTTAGCTCCTTTTCCACAGTCTACTTTTTGCCCTACCAGAAATGGTAGGGCTTTTTTTTGACTTTTGTTTCTGTTGTTGCTATACTACTATCATGAAAACATTCTCTACTGTGGAAGACTATCTGGAAGTTATGGCTGGCAAGCGAGAGCCGGACGGAAGCCTGCCTGCCAACACACTTAGTTTTTTTGGACTGGGCTACGACTTCAAACCCATTGTGAGTCTGGCTAGATATGATGTGAACTTCTTGGACAGTGTGACCAATGCTACCATGGGAGGTGCCAGTCTCACCGACAAGCAGGCAGAGCTGTCTTTGAAGATCATTGAAAAGTACACCAGACAACTGCTGGCATTGAATATCAAAAGCGAAGCCATTGTCACCGCACCCAAGTATCGCAGACCCCTGCGTATCATTGACAGAAGCAAGAGTGTGGAAGTGTCCGGATCCGACATCTTGGTTCGGTTTCCTTATGATCAAAAACTAATTGATCATGTTAGAGAGCATGCTAAAGACAGCCAAGGTCGTGTGCGCTTTGACAAAGAAAACAAAGTGTGGCGGTTGGGATTAACAGAGTATAATCTTAATTGGGCTGCTGCTTTTGCACAGTCTCAAGGATTTGAAACTACCAAACAACTGCAAGACATGATGGTGCAGATTCTAGAAGCAGAGAAGACACCCTATCGCATAGAACTCACCTTGTACAACAACAGACTCACCATTCGAAATGCCAGCAAGGATCTATTGGAATTTCTGGGCAACGAAGAAAACAGTTGGCCCATAGAAGATCTAATACAACTGGTTGACAGCAGTGAGGTGTTGGGATACACTGTGGACGATGATCTTGTACAGGCCTACACAGACCTATATGGCACTGACATGAGTGTGATGCTGCGCACACGTCATTATGATTTTAAAGAATACAACTGGCCCAACCTAGAACAGAGCATCTACAAATATGCGCAGTTGGCAAATAGGTTCCCCATTGTGGTATTTGATCCACAAACAAACTTTGGGGCATGGGAACACCTGGTGGACGAATCTCTAATACTGAACCTCAGCAAGGTGCGCGGCAGCGATGAGCGCCAAGTGTGCCAGGACACCAATGCGCAGATCATTCTAAGCAATCGTGCAGTTAAATATTTTGATCGTATTCCGCTGTTGGTCAGCCACCTGGGAATGATTGTAGGACAGGACAAACGCATCATGCTTGATGCGAGCGAAAAGGTTTTCTATCGTAACGGCAAACTAGCCTGATGGCTTTACTTTTCGCGATATATTATGTTAACATTTATTAATGCAAGCCATACTAAGAATAAGAGATGAAGTCAATGTAAAAATTGAAGGACTAGCAGTCAGCGACAGGAACGAGCTGGTCAAGAGATTCAAGTACGAGGTGCCAGGAGCAAGATACCTGCCCGCGGTTCGCCTTGGTCGTTGGGATGGCAAGGTCAGCTACTTCCAGCTGGGCGGCAGCACATACATCAATCTACTACCGGATGTGTTGCCCTATTTGCACGAGCGTGGCTATGACATTGAAATTGATGACCAGCGTGACTATAAAACTGATTACGCATTCACTTCTGTAACACAAGACAGTTTTAATCATATTCCGTGGCCTAAAGGACATCCTTTAGAAGGCCAACCCATGCAACTCAGGGACTATCAGCCTGAGATTATCAATAGATTTTTTGAGAATCCACAGAGCGTACAAGAGATTGCCACCGGTGCAGGCAAGACTGTGATCACTGCTGCGCTGAGCAATGCAGTGAGCGAGTATGGCAGAAGCATAGTGATTGTGCCCAACAAGAGTCTGGTCACACAAACCTACGCTGACTATGTGAACATGGGTCTAGATGTGGGCGTGTTCTACGGTGATGAAAAAGAGTTTGGACGCCAGCACACCATCTGCACCTGGCAGAGCCTGAATGTGCTGCTCAAGAATACCAAGAACCACGAAGCAGAAATCACCATACAAGAGTTTCTTGAAAATGTGGTATGTGTGATTGTGGATGAAGTACACATGGCCAAAGCAGACGCACTGAAAACTCTGCTCACAGGTGTGATGAGTCACATACCCATACGCTGGGGACTCACAGGAACCATTCCCAAAGAACCCTATGAATATCAGGCGCTGCTGTGCAGTCTGGGCCCAGTTGTAGGCAATCTCAAAGCAGCCACTCTGCAAGAAGCTGGCCACCTGGCGCAGTGTCATGTGAATGTGGTGCAGCTGGTTGACCACGTGGAGTACAGCAACTATCAAAGCGAACTGAAATATCTATTAGAGACTGAGGGCAGACTGGACTATATAAGTAACTTAGTAGAAGCCATTCGACAGGAAGGCAACACACTGATACTAGTGGATAGAGTTGCTGCTGGACAGGCTCTAGTTTCGAGGATAAAAGATGCGGTCTTCATTTCAGGGGCCACCAAGGCTACCGATAGGCAGGACGAATACGATGACGTTGCCACGAGTGATGGTAAGGTTATTGTTGCTACTTACGGTGTTGCCGCTGTGGGCATTAATATTCCTCGCATCTTCAATCTGGTACTGGTTGAACCGGGGAAAAGTTTCGTTCGCGTCATTCAATCAATCGGACGCGGTATTCGCAAGGCGCAGGACAAAGACTTCGTCCAAATCTGGGACATAACATCAACATGCAAGTTTGCCAAACGGCATCTTACCAAGAGAAAGGCTTTCTATAAAGAAGCCAACTATCCATTTACTGTTGAAAAGGCGGAATGGAAATGAAATTTACAATCGAAGATAGAGACAACGGCTTCAAGTGGGTACGGATCTATGATGGCAAAAATATGGCAAAAATGTCCAAATGGTGCCAAGATACTGGCTGTGGTAAAATGGTGAACTTCTATACCATCAGCTTTAAAAAAGAACAAGAACAAGAACTCACTGCATTTTTACTAAGGTGGCAAGGATAAGAATGAGAATACTAACATTAGACAATAAAAGTTTTGAAATGGATGAGATACCAGACGAAGTTGAAGATCTTCGTTTCTGTGTGCTGGACAACAGTGATCCAAAAGATCCTGATTACTTTTTTATACCATTGATTTTTTTAGAGAGCTTTAACAGCCCTGCACTGGTGCTGCGCATAGGTAAAAATACCATTCGCATGCCAGTGGACTGGAACGTGTTGATTGGCGAACCAGATCTGGGCGACTTGGAAATTGTGCCACTTACCAGCATCAACGATCGTGGGTTCAGTGTGTTTGCATTCAACCCCTTGCACAGTTTCAAACCTGAATTCTTTCCCATTGAGATTGTGGACAGTTACCAAGACATCAAATGGTACTTTCCCAAACTCAAACCTGGGCAGATGTTGGCAGTGCCCCTCACGGCAGGACCTAAACCTCTGTGCGCATACTTTATCAAAGAAGTTTCAAGACAGAGTGAAGTGATTGACTATTCGAAAGCATGGTGATTGATGCAAATTAAATATCATAAAGCAGACATAGGTGGCGAGATTGTCAAAAACAATGAAGTCTACCAACTGAAAGATAACAAAACCCTCAACAACCTGGTGCTCAGCAGCACTCGATTGTATCGTGGACAACAGACTCGTGGACATCGTCATGCGGGCCAAGAAGAAGTGTACTTCTTTGTCACAGGCTATGGCGAAATGATTGTGGGTGACGAAGATTCAGAGCCGTTTGATGTGCGAGCAGGCGATGTGATACTCATACCAGACGGTGCGTTCCATCGTGTGATCAACACAGGTGACATGGACATGCTGTTCAACTGTGTGTTTGATGGCAAGAGGAACCACTGATGGGACGCCTAAAACCAGGCGCCACCTATGTGTATGAAAAGGCCAATGGCATAACCTATGCTCGTGAAGCAGGCGCTCATCCTGGCGATAGATTTGAAGTTGGGCGTGATTGGAATAACGAAAAAGCCACAGTGCTAGGTATGCCTCTCGAAGAAGTTTCTGTGCTTGTGGACATGGTGCGCGAAGCTGAGCACAATCCCTCTTTACAAGCAGCACTGGAACATGCTAGAATAGTCTATGAACTGAGTCGTGATCACAGCGACAACGAAGTGAAATGGCATCCAGTATGAGCGATAAACTAAACATCAACAATGAAATGCGACAGTTTGATCTTAAGAATCGAGGATTCTACGATGAGCTCACTGCCGAAGAGAAAAAGAAATTCAGCAATTACCTGATGCTGCGTTGGGGCAGTGCTGTGCAGGCGTCCAGTGCTGTTCAACAGTATTATGTGATGAGCTTGAATGAAAACTTGAACAAGCATTTCTTTAGTTTGAGTAAGCATCCTAAACTGCAATGGCTGTGTGCTACCACAGTGAGTCCAGGAGTTGGCACATTCAAGCATCAGTGGATCGCCCCCAAGAAGCGTGAAGGCAATGACAGCAAGGCAACTAAATTTTTAAAAGAATTGTATCCGCATCTCAAGGACGACGAGATTGAACTACTCAGAGCACTCAACACTAAAGACGATCTTAAGCAGTTGGCAAGAGACCATGGATGGGACGATAAGCGAATCAAGTCAGACCTATAAGTGTCGTTACTGCGACAAAGAGTTCCGCAAAGAAAGCACACTGGCGGCGCATCTGTGCGAACAAAAGCGTCGGTGGCAGCAGGAAAAAGAAACAGGAGTACAATGGGGCTTGCAGGCCTATCTGCGTTTTTATGAAGTCACACAGGGCAGTGCAAAACTAAAAAGCTACAGTGATTTTGTCAGCAGTCCTTACTATGCTGCTTTTGTCAAGTACGGTCGATATCAACTGTCCGTTCGTTCTATCAACCACCGCAGCTTCACTGACTGGTTGTTGAAAAACAACAAGAAGTTGGACTATTGGTGCAAGGACAGCTTCTATGAAGAATGGTTATTGGAGTATCTGCGTAAAGAAAATGTGCAAGATGCACTGGAACGTGGCTTAGAGGAAATGCAAAATTATGCAGATAACAACCCTGATCTCAAAAACGGTTTCCGCGATTATTTTCGCTACGGCAACGCTAATCGCATTTGCCATCACATTGCAACTGGCCGTATTAGTGCTTGGATACTCTTTAATTGTGATAGCGGCATTGCTTTTCTTGAAAGTCTTGACGAAGTTCTTTTGGCCACTGTTCTTCCTTATATTGATCCTGATTATTGGCATCGTAAGCTACAAGACTACATGGCAGATGCAGAGTGGTGCAAGCACATACTTAAAGAGGCAGGCCTATGAAATTTCGCAGTGACATTGACATTGATTTTGCTGATCGAGCACACATACTACAACTGATCAAGTATACCACAGCGAGCATTCTGCGCGACGACAAACTAACAGCTCACAACACGGGTGTGTATGTAACACACATACCCGAGGACCCATTTACAGGCCTAGCGAGCCTGGATTATGAACGAGCAGAAGCCCGCGGGTATTTAAAGTTGGATTTCCTAAATGTAAACCTCTACAAACAGGTTCAAGACGAAGCACATTTGCTCAGTCTCATGCACACAGAACCCTTGTGGGACATATTCAACAACAATCAAGATCTCTGGGAACAGTTGATACATGTGAACAATCATTGGGCTGTGCTCAAACGCATGCCTGAGCCAGTGGATAGCATACCACGACTGGCCATGTTCTTGGCCATCATTCGTCCGGCCAAGCGACACCTAATTGGGCAAAACTGGGCAGAAGTGGCTAAAACTATTTGGGATAAAACAGAAGATGGTTATCAGTTCAAGAAAAGTCACGCGGTGGCCTATGCACATCTAGTGGCTGTGAACATGAATTTGATTTGCGATAGTATAGCGCAAGGATACAGCTAGGGCATCTTGCGCACCAGGGTAATAGAACGTCTTTTACCCTTTTTGCCGGCTATTTCTTTGAGGCTCACAGCAGGACCAAATTTGATTTCCACGTCCCTGCTGTTCATGGTTTTAAGACTGTAACGGAAAGGTGTCCATTCGGATCTAAGAAAAACATTGATTGGAATATGTCGGTTGCTTTCCCACCACCAGGCTTCGCCCAGTTCCAGGAACATGGCCTTGTCCTCGGATGTTTTTAAACTGCCGTAATCGTAGAGCGTGGTAATGATATCGTCCACGTTTTGTATTATGCCGATGTATTCATTGCCCCCGTATACCAAATAGGTTATAAAAGGGTATTGCTTGAGCAAGGCTTGATATTTGTCTAAGGGGTTTTGATCACTCATCTCTTTTTAGGTTTTCATGATATTTACCAAATCAAAAAACTTGGAAAATCAAATTTTATACAGTATAATGCAGTGATGACAATACAACAGGAAATGATGCAACTGTTACCAGCACGGCGCAAGAGCGCACCTTCGGGCTGGGTCAGTTTCAATGCACCCTGTTGCCAGCACAACGGTGAAACCCCCGACACTCGTGGCCGTGGCGGTCTGATTCCCAGCGCAGATGGTGCAGTGAGCTATCACTGTTTCAATTGCGGATTCAAAACCTCCTGGCGTCCGGGCTGGCACATCAGCTACAAGTTCCGTAAACTGTTGCGCTGGCTGGGCGCAGATGACAATACCATACAGCGTTTTGTCATTGAAGCTCTACAGGTCAAGGACACAGTGGCACCTGATGCTATCCCTGCAACAGATATCACTGCGCTGGACTTTGCTGCAAGACCCTTGCCGCCGGAAAGTGCAAGTCTCAAGCAATGGTCTACCATGCTGAGACTGGGCGCACAGTGGGATGATCGTGGCGTTTCTGATGTAGAAGTGCCGCAGCAATTGATAAGGGTCGCAGAATATATATTCTCTCGCGGAGCAGAACATTACAAGGACTACGAGTTCTATTTCACAGAAGACGAAGCATATAACATGCATCGTAGAGTTATCATACCTTTTTACTGGGGCGATAAAATCATTGGCTACACAGCTCGTGCCATGCAACCCAATGTGCTGCCCAAGTTCCACAGCAGCTATGAACCTAACTATGTGTTCAATGTGAACAAACAACGGCCTGACAGTAAGTTTGTTGTGGTATGCGAAGGACCTTTTGACGCCATGAGTGTGGACGGTGTTGCAGTGCTCAGCAACAACATCAGCGAAACACAAGCAGACATCATTGACAGTCTAGCACGACAGGTTATAGTGGTGCCAGACTTTGACGTTAAACCCAACAAGCAAGGACGCTTGGTCTGGGGTGGCAGTCAGTTGGTAGACGCGGCACTGGAGTATGGTTGGGCAGTGAGCTTTCCCGTATGGCGCGAGACCTGTAAAGACATCAATGAAGCACTGGTAATGTACGGCAAACTGTTCACACTAAAAGCCATACTTGACGGTGTGGAAACGAACCGCTTGAAGATTGAGCTAATGAAGAAAAAGATACATAATTGACTATGACAAAACAATTTACACCTGAGTTACAAAAACTGTTTTTAGAAATCATGCTCAGTGAGGCACAGGACTATGTGCGTGTGCAGAACATCTACAATCCTGAAAACTTTGATCGCAGTCTGCGCACAGTGGCAGAGTTTATAAAAACACACAGTGATCAATTTAAAACCTTACCCACGCTGGATCAGGTGAGAGCAACCACTGGCGTGGAACTCAAGCCTGTGACAGATCTAAACGACGGTCATCATGACTGGTTCATGAGCGAGTTTGAATCATTTACCAAGCAGAAAGAACTGGAACGTGCCATTCTCAAAGCAGCAGACATGCTGGAAAAAGGAGAGTATGATCCTGTGGAAAAGCTGATCAAGGATGCTGTGCAAATCAGCCTGACCAAGGACCTGGGCATGGACTTCTGGTCAGATCCCGAGGGCATGATCACACGCTATTTTGATTCAGGTGGGCAAGTGAGCACAGGTTGGCCACAGTTGGACAAACTGCTATATGGCGGATTCAGTCGTGGTGAACTGAACATCTTTGCAGGTGGATCTGGTTCTGGTAAGAGCTTGGTTATGATGAACATTGCGCTGAACTGGGTGCAGCAGGGCCTGCATGGTGTGTATATTACACTGGAACTGAGCCAAGAGCTAACAGGCTTGCGCACAGCGGCCATGCTTACCAACATGAGTACCAAGGACATTCGCAAGGATAAAGAAACAGCAGCACTCAAGGTTAAAATGGTAGGCAAAAAGTCAGGCACCTATCAGGTCAAAGCACTGCCTGCACAGAGCAACATCAATGACATTCGCGCATTCTTAAAAGAGTATCAGATTCAAACAGGCCGCAAGATTGACTTCATGATGGTGGACTATCTGGATCTGCTCATGCCTGTGAGTGCTAAAGTTAGTCCAAACGATCTGTTTGTAAAAGACAAATATGTTTCAGAAGAACTGCGTAATCTAGCTAAAGAACTGGTCATACTCATGGTAACAGCATCACAGTTGAATCGCAGTGCAGT
>JACCDX011256871.1_pt1 | contig 15729 bp, 13 predicted proteins | sample 7449681 | NCBI WGS metagenome assembly JACCDX01 (sample SAMN15323450, study PRJNA562643) | freshwater metagenome | isolation source: river surface water | place: USA:Blue River Watershed | collected 2017-08-18 | reverse complement strand
GCTTCTTCGTCTCGACCAGCAGGCCCAGGGCCTCGAGGTCGGCCACCACCTTCTTGCGCGCGACGAAGCGGTCGAGGCCGCGGTAGGCCTCGGGGGCGTGTGCGTTGACCTTGGCGTCGAGCGTGAAGATCGTCAGCATCTCCAGGCCGTGGCGCAGGCCGACCTGGTAGTCGTTGGTGTCGTGCGCCGGGGTCACCTTCACCACGCCGGTGCCGAAGTCCTTGTCCACATGGTCGTCGGCGATCACCGGCACCAGCCGGCCGGTGATCGGCAGCTTCACCTGCCTGCCGACCAGCGCGGTGTAGCGCGCGTCGTCGGGGTGCACCATCACCGCGGTGTCGCCGAGCATGGTCTCGGGCCGGGTGGTGGCCACGACCACGCTGCCGCTGCCGTCGGCCAGCGGGTAGCGGATGTGCCAGAGGAAGCCGTCCTCTTCCTCGCTCTCCACCTCCAGGTCGGAGACGGCGGACTTCAGGATCGGGTCCCAGCTCACCAGGCGCTTGCCGCGGTAGATCAGGCCTTCCTCGTACAGGCGCACGAAGGTCTCGGTGACCGTCTGCGACAGCGCCGGGTCCATCGTGAAGTACTCGTGCTGCCAGCTGACGCTGGCGCCCATGCGGCGCATCTGCCGGGTGATGGTGGCGCCGCTCTGCGCCTTCCAGTCCCAGACCCTGGCGGTGAAGGCCTCGCGGCCGAGGTCGTGGCGCGACAGGCCTTGCTCCTGCAGTTGGCGCTCCACCACGATCTGCGTGGCGATGCCGGCGTGGTCGGTGCCGGGGATCCACAGCGTGTTGTGACCCAGCATGCGGTGGTAGCGCGTCAACGAGTCCATGATGGTCTGGTTGAAGGCGTGGCCCATGTGCAGGGTGCCGGTGACGTTGGGTGGCGGCAGCTGCACGCAGAACGAGGGCTTGGCCGCGTCCAGCGTGGGCTTGTAGAGGCCGCGTTGCTCCCACTGCGGGCCGTACAAGGCCTCGAGTGGGCCGGGTTCGAAGGATTTGGCGAGTTCGGTCATGTGGTGGGGGCGTGTGAAGCCGGGTGGGGCCAGCCAGGGGCTGACCCGCCAAAAATGGGGAGGGCTGCCGCGTGGGCAAACCTCGATTTTAGATTCCCCCGAGCCTGTCCTGGGTGAATGATGTGGATCAAGATTTGTGCGCCAGGGGACTGGTCGGCCTGGCGGCATCGGTCTAGGATGAAATCCAGTCGATCAACCGGCAGGAGCAAAGCATGTACGAACACATCCTGGTGCCCGTGGATGGCAGTGAGCTGTCGCACAAGGCCATGACCCACGCCATTGGCTTGGCCAAGATGCTGGGGGCGCGCGTGCTGGGCTTGACCGCCGAGCCGCCGCTGCCGGTGCTGGTGGTCGAGCAGGGCGCCGTGGCCTACGACGCGGCCACCTTCGAGGCCCACCATGCGCGCTGCGAGGCCCATGCCCGCGAGGTGCTGGATGCGTTTGCGGCGCAGGCCCACCAGTCGGGTGTGAGCTTTGAGGGGCTGTTTTTGATCACCGACGATGTGCAGCAGGCCATCGTGGACACGGCCGAGAAGCAAGACTGCGACCTGATCGTGATGGCGACCCATGGCCGCCATGGTCTGGATGCGCTGATCCACGGCTCGCTCGCCAAGAGCGTGCTGGCGCACAGCAAGCTGCCGCTGCTGATCCTGCACTGAGCGGGTTCAGTGCGTGCGCCACACCCACCACAGGCCGCCTGCGGCTGCGGGCAGCGTCCACCACAGGTAGCGCCCCAGCCGGATGAGCAGGCGCTCGCAGGGCGTGCGGGCATCGCGGCGCTGGGCCCACTCGTCCCAGGCGCTGGCATCGGTGGCGCACAGCCAGCTGCCGTCGGGCAGGCGCAAAGCACGCTGAGGCGATACGCCCTCAGGGCGCGGCGTGACCGGATCCCAATCCACCTGCCCCAAGGGCACCTGGCGCAGCAACAGCGGGCCGGCGATCTGCAGCAGGCCCCCTTCGATCCAGATGCGCACGGGCTGCACCTGCGCGCGCTGCGGGTCAACCAGATCGACCAGCAGGCGCGGTGTGGCGGCACGCTGGCGCGGCCAGTGACGCCCCAGGCGGAAATCCAGCCGGCTGTCGAAGCGGCTGTCCCAGCGGGAGTCGCGGGGACGGGGCGAACGGGGCCACGGCAGCCAGCTCATCAGGGGGTGGGGGCGTTGGGGGAGCTCAGGCCGCTGGGGCCAATGTGGGCGGCTGGCCGTGGGCGCTTGCCCGTTGGTGGGCGAGGGCTGGCCTGGGGGCGAGCGGCGGCCCCGGGTGCGGTGCATGGTCATGTCCCTGATTGGTGTGGGCCCGAAGGCCCCTGGATGCCCTTTGCGGGCCACTCCGATGCGTTGCCGGAGCGTGTGAGGTGGTGGCGCCTACAATTTTGAGATGAACCCGCAGACGCCGCACGCCCCCATCATTCCCCAATCGCCCGAGGCGGGCAACTCCCCCATGTTGGCGGGACTCAACCCTGAACAGCTGGCGGCCGTGACGGCGCCGCCAGGGCCCCGGCTGATCCTGGCGGGTGCGGGTTCGGGCAAAACCCGGGTGCTGACCACCCGCATCGCCTGGCTGATGCAAACCGGCCAAGCCTCGCCGGCCAGCATCATGGCGGTGACCTTCACCAACAAGGCCGCCAAAGAGATGCAGACCCGGCTGTCGGCCATGCTGCCGGTGAACACGCGGGCCATGTGGATCGGCACCTTCCACGGGCTGTGCAACCGCTTCTTGCGGGCGCATGCCAAGCTGGCGGGGCTGCCGGCGGCCTTCCAGATCCTTGACACGTCGGACCAGCTGTCGGCCGTCAAGCGGGTGATCAAGGCACTGAAGTTCGATGAAGAGCGCGTGGTGCCCAAGCAGACCACCTGGTTCATCGCCAACGCCAAAGAGCAGGGCCAACGCCCGCAAGACATGCAGGCGCGCGACGAGCTGGGCCGCATGCAGCTGGCCGTCTACCAGGCCTATGAAGACCAGTGCACGCGCGAAGGCGTGGTCGATTTTGCCGAGCTGATGCTGCGCACCTACGAGCTGATGCGCGATCACCCCGAGGTGCGCGAGCACTACCAGCGCCGCTTCAAGCACATCCTGGTCGACGAGTTCCAGGACACCAACCGACTGCAATACCTGTGGCTCAAGATGTTCGCGGGCAACCCGGGCGTCACCGGCAACAGCGTGTTCGCGGTGGGTGACGATGACCAGAGCATTTACGCCTTCCGGGGCGCGCAGGTGGGCAACATGGCCGACTTCGAGCGCGAGTTCCGCGTGCCCGAGGTGATCAAGCTGGAGCAGAACTACCGCAGCCACGGCCACATCCTGGATGCGGCCAACACGCTGATCGCGCAAAACAGCCGCCGCCTGGGCAAGAACCTGCGCACCGACCAGGGCCTGGGCGAGCCCATCCGCATCTTCGAGGCCACGAGCGATTTCGCTGAGGCGCAGTGGCTGGTCGACGAGATCAAGTCGCAGCACCGCGAGGGCCTGCCGCTGCACGAGATCGCGGTGCTCTACCGCAGCAACGCGCAGTCGCGGGTGATCGAGTCGGCGCTGTTCAATGCGGGCGTGTCGTACAAGGTGTACGGTGGGTTGCGCTTCTTCGAGCGGGCCGAAGTGAAGCACGCGCTGGCCTACCTGCGCCTGATCGAGAACCCCAACGACGACACCAGCTTCCTGCGGGTGGTGAACTTCCCGGCGCGGGGCATCGGGGCGCGCACGGTGGAGACGCTGCAAGACGCCGCACGCACCACGGGCCGCAGCCTGAGCCAGAGCGTGACGGCCGTGCCCGGCAAGACGGGCGAGAAGCTGCAAGGCTTCGTCAAGCTGATCGACAGCATGCGCGAGGCCACGCGCGGCCTGACGCTGCGCCACATCATCGAGCATGTGGTCGAGGCCTCCAGCCTGGCCGAGTTCTACCGCACCGAAAAAGAGGGCCAGGAGCGGCTGGAGAACCTGGCCGAGCTGGTGAACGCGGCCGAGGCCTTCGTGACCCAAGAGGGCTTTGGCAAGGACGCCGTGGCCCTGCCCACCGATGAGCCCGTGGGCACGATGGCGCCGGGCCTGCCCGCCGCCGTGGCCACCGTGGACCTGCAGCCCGATGCCGAGACGGGCGAGATCATCTCGCCGCTGCTGGCCTTTTTGACGCACGCCTCGCTGGAGGCGGGTGACAACCAGGCCCAGGCCGGCCAGGACGCCGTGCAGCTGATGACGGTGCACGCGGCCAAGGGGCTGGAGTTCCACATCGTGTTCATCACCGGCCTGGAAGAGGGGCTGTTTCCGCACGAGAACTCGGCCAAGGATGCCGATGGGCTGGAGGAAGAGCGCCGCCTGATGTATGTGGCCATCACGCGCGCGCGCCGCAAGCTGCACATCAGCTTCTGCCAGACGCGGATGCTGCACGGCCAGACGCGCTACAACATCAAGAGCCGCTTCCTGGAAGAGCTGCCCGAAGAGGCCCTGAAGTGGCTCACCCCGCGCAACCAGGGCTTTGGCTCGGGCTTTGCCAAGTCGTATGCCGATGCCTGGGCCTCAGGCCAGGGTCTGGGCTCGATCGTCGGGGCCGGGGCGCAGCCTGCGCGGCCGGGCGGCTGGCGCAACGAGCGCAGCGAGCGCCCAGGCCAGGCGCCGTGGCAAGGCCAGGGTGGCCGTGCGCGGGGCGAAGACGACTTCCGCGACCTCACCGCGCCCATCCCCAAGGCCATGGCGCAGGCCAAGAGCGAGGGTGGCTTGCGGGTGGGGCAGGGCGTGTTCCACAACAAGTTCGGCGAAGGCGTGGTGTTGACGCTGGAGGGGCAGGGCACCGATGCCCGCGTGCAGGTGAACTTCGGGCGCCACGGCACCAAGTGGCTGCTGATGAGTGTGGCCAAGCTGACACCCATCGAGTGAATTGCGCGCAAATTGGCGCGCTGTTGTGCCCCCGCGTGTCCTTCGCGGACAGGTGGGGCTTGCCGCTGGGCAGGTGCGTGGCATAGTGCGCCACATTCGTTCGCATCCTTGCATCATCTGAAAGGGAACCCCATGACCCGTTCGCACACCGCTCGTTTTTCGATGACTCAACTGGCGACCTTGGCCGCCGTGGCGCTGGCCGCCGCCAGCACCGCCCATGCCGCCAAGTTCGATGCCCTGGGCACGCTGAGCCAGGACGAGTTCCGCGCCGTGTCCAAGGACCTGTCGGCCGCGTTCGCCGACAAGCCGCAGGCCCCTGCAGGTGGCCTGGGCGTGGTCGGTTTTGACGTGAGCGCCACCGTGGGCGCCACCAAGGTCGACAGCACCGACGCCCTGAAGAAGGCGGCCGGCGGCGACAGCGTGCCCAAGGCGCTGCCCACCGTGGGCGTGCGCATCGAGAAGGGCCTGCCCTTCGACATCGACGTGGGCGCCAGCTACGTGGCCGTGCCCGCCACCTCGGCCTCGGCCCTGAGCGGCAACATCAAGTGGGCCTTCTTTGGCGGTGGCCTGGTGATGCCGGCCGTGGCCACGCGCGTGTTCTACACCCGCACCAATGGCCTGGGCGACATGAGCCTGAACGCCAAGGGCATCGAGCTGTCGATCTCCAAGGGCTTTCCGATGCTGACGCCTTATGCCGGCATTGGCGTGGTGTCCAGCGACGCATCGGCCAAGAACACCGCGCTCAAGAGCGAGTCGTTCACCCAGACCCGCACCTTCGTGGGCCTCAATGCCAACCTGCTGCTGATCAACGTCGGCCTGGAAGCCGACAAGACAGGCAAGACCTCCAGCGTCAACCTCAAGCTGGGCGTGCGCTTCTGATCGCTCACACCAGGCCGTTGCGGATGGCGTAGACCGTGAGCTCGGAGTTGTTGGTCAAGCCCAGCTTCTCCAGCACACGGGCGCGGTAGACGCTCACGGTCTTGGGGCTGAGCAGCAACTGCTCGGCGATGTCCGAGAGGCGCTTGCCCGAGGCGATCATCACCAGGGTCTGCAGCTCGCGGTCTGAGAGCTTCTGGTGCGCCTCTTCCGGCGCGGGCGCCGTGAGGTTGTCCACCAGCATCTGCGCCATCTCGGGCGTGACGTACTTCTTGCCTTGCGAGACCGTGCGCACCGCCGCCACGATCTGCGCAGCATCGCTGCCCTTGTTGAGGTAGCCGTTGGCGCCGGCTTTGAGCGCCCGCATGGCGTACTGGTCTTCGGGGTACATCGACACCACCAGCACCTTGACCGGGTTGCCCTCTTCCTTGAGCACGTGCAGCACATCCAGGCCGCTGCGGCCGGGCAGGTTGATGTCGAGCACCAGCACGTCACAGCGTTTGTCGCGCAGCAGCGCGCGCAGCTCGCCGTAGTCGGCCGCTTCGCCCACCACCTCGATGTCGGCGGCATCGGCCAGGGTGTCGCGGATGCCCCGACGGATCAGGGCGTGGTCGTCGCACAGGATGACTTGGATCATAGGTTGCCCCAGGAGGTGGGGTCGTCAGGGTCGCCGTCTGGCCCACCGCCGAGGTCGGGCAGCAGCCGGTCAATGAAGCCATTCTCAGGGCCAGACAGGGGCACCGACAAGATGAGTGTGGTGCCGGCGCCCGGTGTGGCGCTGATGTCGACCCAGCCGCCCACGGTTTCGGCGCGCTCGTTGAGGCCGCGCAGGCCAAACGAGCGGGTCTTGGCCAGGTCTTCAGCCGTGAGGCCGCGGCCATTGTCGGTGACCTCGATGGACATCACGCCGCCCGCTTGCGACACGTCCACCGTGACCCGCGTGGCCTGGGCGTGCTTGGACACGTTGGTCAGCGCCTCTTGCGCGAAGCGGTAGGCCACCAGGGGCACGCCGGTGGCGAGCTGGATGGTGTCGTGGCTGGTGCGGAACTCGACGACCAGCCCGGTGCGCTTGGCGAAGCGGTCGGTCATCCACTGCAGGGCGGCCACCAGGCCTTGCTCGAGGATGGCCGGACGCAGGTTGTGCATGATGCGCTGGCTGGCTTCGTGGGCATGAGCCACCGATTCCAGTGCCTGCTGCACACGCTCGGCGATGTCGGGCGAGGGCGCATGGCGGGCGATCCAGGCCAGGTCAAATTTCACGGCCGTGAGCGCGCCACCCACATCGTCGTGGATCTCGCGGGCGATGGCGGCCCGCTCTTGCTCGATGCTGGTTTGCAAGTGCTGCGCGAGTTCGCGCAATTGTTGGCGCGAACGGGTCAGCGCCATGTCGGCGCGTTGCTTGGCGATGCGCGTGCGGTTGGCCTCGATGGCCAGCAAGGCGGCCGGGGCCAGGCGGGCCAGGTTGCTCTTGAGCAGGTAATCGTTGGCGCCGTTGCGCATCGCTTGCACGGCGATGTCCTCACCGATTTCGCCCGAGACCAGGATGAAGGGCACCAGCTTGCCCATGGCGCGCACCTTGTCGAGCGCGGCCAGGCCCGAGTAGCCGGGCAGGTTGTAGTCAGAGAGGATCAGGTCCCAATCTTGCTCCAGCGCGGCGACGAACTCGCCCTCGGTTTCAGCGCGGTGGATGTCGGCCTGGATGCCGCCACGGCGCAGGTGGATCACCACCAGGGCGTGGTCCTCGTCGTTGTCTTCAAGGTGCAGCACACGCAGGCGCACCGCTGGCAGGCCAGGTGCGGCACCGTAGCGGGGCGCTGTCGCGGCCGGCGACGGCGGCAGGTCAGGTGTGGAGTCGGACACAGGCAGCCTTCATAACGCGGGATTTGCGCCAAGTTTTCCCGCGTGATCGCCTACACGAACACGCCAGAAAACCGAAAAATTCTAACAACCGCAAAAGGTGTGTCGCGCTTCGCACTTGAGGCCCTCAGGAAGCGTGGAAATCAGCCGACAACACGCTGTAGCCCGATCGCCGACCCCCGTTGCGTTCACCCAGAGATCACGTGGAGCCATGATGAGCCCTGATTACAGTGTTCCAGCTGCCCAAGCGCCAGCCGAGATGTCACCCGACCTCTCGCTGCTGCGTGCGGCCGAGCTGCAAGACCACTTGATGATGGCCACCAACGATCTGGAGCGATTGCAGCGCCTGATCGATGACGCCTATGTGGTGTTGATGGATGGCTTTCATGGCACAGCGGGCCAGCTTGGTGATGTCATCGACCTGGGCCACGACATCACGCCGCACCTCCAAGCGGTGCGGCAAACGCTGTTCAAGACCGTGACAGCCTTGCAATTCCAGGACATGGCCACGCAGTTGATCGCGCACACCAACAAGCGCTTGCGCAACTGCGCCGACAAGATCGCCCGTGATGCTTTGGGGGACGACGATCCCGAAGGCAGCGCGGTGGTGGATGACGCTCCGATGAGACCCAACCCGGTGACCCAAGACGAAGTGGACGCCGGATCGGTGGAGTTGTTCTAAAGACGGCATCTCACCTGCCGAAAACACGTTCGCCTGTACCGCCCAGCCCTCATCACTGGCCCTGACTTCAAAGCCTTAGCCCAATTCGGAGAGCGACATGCACTCGATCCTTGCCGTCGATGATTCTGCGTCCATGCGTCAGATGGTTTCTTTCACCCTCAAGAGCGCCGGCTACAACGTGGTGGAAGCGGTGGATGGTCAAGATGCCTTCGAGAAGGCTGGTGGCCGCACCTTCGATCTGGTGTTGACCGACCAGAACATGCCCCGCATGGACGGCATCAGCCTGACCAAGAAGCTGCGCGAGAACCCCCAGTTCAAGAGCACCCCGATCCTGATCCTGACCACCGAGTCGAGCGACCAGATGAAGCAGGCCGGTCGCGCCGCAGGGGCCACGGGCTGGCTGGTCAAACCGTTCGATCCGAACAAGCTGATCGAAGTGATCCAAAAAGTGATCCGCTGAAGGCCGCTTGAGCGCCACCTTCACCGCTTCACGTCTCAGAACATCAGGAGTGCGACATGGCCGAGACCAGCACCGACAACAGCTCTGCAGCAGGCATTGACCTCAGCCAGTTCTATCAGGTCTTCTTCGAGGAAGCCGGCGAGAACCAGGAACACATGGAACAGCTCTTGCTGGAGCTGGACATCACGGCCGCCGACGATGAAGAGCTCAACGCCATCTTCCGCTGCGCGCACTCGATCAAGGGTGGTGCCGCCACCTTCGGCTTCAGCGACGTCGCTGAGCTGACCCACCAGATGGAGACGCTGCTCGACAAGCTGCGTCGTCACGAACTGGCCCCCACGCCCGCCATGGTGGACGTGCTGTTGCAGTCGGGCGATGCGCTCAAGGCCATGTTGGCGCGCCACCAGGGCGCAGGCGGCGGCGAGATTGACACCACCGAGCTGCTGTTCAACATCCGCGCCATGGTGGCAGGCGAGTCGCCTGTGGCCGCCAGTGCCGCAGCCGCTGCCCCGTTGGCCATGAGCGCCCCCGCAGCGCCGGCCGCCGCCGTGGTCACCCCTGCCGCCAGCGCTGGCGCCGCCCCCACCACCGGCAAGCGCACGGTGGAGCTGCGGGTCGGCCCGTTGGACAACCCGGCCCAGGCTGACAACCTGCTGGAGCTGTTCAAAGAGATCACCGACCTGGGCACCCTCTCACCCCTGCCGGATGACCCCAGCCTGCCCCACACGCGCCGCTTCAAGCTGGACACGGCCACCGCCGAATCCGAGCTGTTGGACCTGTTCACCTTCCACGTCTCTCGCGAACAGGTGAGCTTCGTGGCCTTGGCGGGTGCAGCCGCTGCAACCACCGCCGCACCGATCGAGGACAAGGATGCAGGCTTCGGTTTCTTCGAGCCGCTGCCTGACGCCACACCCGCTGCCGCCAGCGCGGCCCCAGAGCCGCCTGCGGCCGCGCCGGAACGTGGCTACGGCTTTTTTGACAACGCGCCGGGCGCGCCCGCTGGCCAGACTGGCGGCGGAGCGGCCGATGCCTCGGCCAGCCTGGTGCCTGCCGCATTGACGCCGGCGGCAGCCAAGCCGGCCGCTGCCGCCGCCAAGAACGACAAGCCCGCCGCCGCGCTGGAGGCCTCGACCATCCGCGTGTCGGTGGAAAAGGTCGATCAGCTCATCAACCTGGTGGGCGAACTGGTCATCACCCAGGCCATGCTGGCCCAAAACAGCCGCGGCCTCGACCCGGTGGTCTACCAGCAACTGGTCACCGGCTTGACCGACCTCGACCGCAACACCCGCGACCTGCAAGAGGCCGTGATGTCGATCCGGATGATTCCGATGTCGACGGTGTTCAGCCGGTTCCCGCGCATGCTGCGCGACCTGGCCAACAAGCTGGGCAAGAAGGTCGAGCTGGTCACCCAGGGTGAAGCCACCGAGCTGGACAAGGGCCTGGTCGAGAAGATCACCGATCCGCTGACCCACCTGGTGCGCAACAGTTGTGACCACGGCATCGAGATGCCGGCCGACCGCCTGGCCAAAGGCAAGCCTGAGGTGGGCACCATCACGCTGGCTGCATCGCACCAGGGTGGCTCCATCGTGATCGAGGTGCGCGACGATGGCCGTGGCCTCAACCGCGACAAGCTCATCAAGAAGGCCCGCGAGAAGGGCATCGATGCCCCAGACAGCATGACCGACCAAGAGGTCTGGAACCTGATCTTCGCACCGGGCTTCTCCACCGCCGACCAGGTCACCGACGTCTCGGGCCGTGGCGTGGGGATGGACGTGGTCAAGAAGAACATCACCTCGCTGGGCGGCACCGTCGAGATCGATTCGGCCGAAGGCTACGGCATGCGGGTGGCGGTGCGCCTGCCGCTGACGCTGGCCATCATGGACGGCATGAGCGTGGGCGTGGGCGAGGAGGTCTACATCCTGCCGCTGTCGTCGGTGGTCGAGAGCTTCCAGGTCAGCACCGAGATGGTCAAGACCATTGGTGGCTCGGGCCGCGTGGTCGAGGTGCGTGACGAGTACATGCCCGTCATCGAGTTGGAGAAGGTCTTCAACGTCCCACGTTTCGACTGGGAGCACAACAGCGGGATCATGGTGGTGGTCGAAGCCGAGAGCGGCCGGGTTGCCATGCTGGTCGACGAGCTGTTGGGTCAGCAGCAGGTCGTCGTCAAGAACCTCGAAACCAATTACCGCAAGGTCAGCGATGTCTCGGGCGCCACGATCATGGGCGATGGCCGCGTGGCGCTGATCCTGGATGTGGGCTCGCTGATCCGCCGATCGCGCCACTGAGCCGCACACCGGCACCGAACCTCACGGAGAACCAACCATGGGCATGATGGAAAAGCTGGACGTTCAAAGCGAACTGGCACGCGAATACCTCACCTTCCGCCTGGGCGACGAGGAGTACGGCATCGACATCCTGCGGGTGCAGGAGATCCGAGGCTACGAGAACCCCACCCGCATCGCCAACGCACCGCACTTCCTCAAGGGTGTGGTCAACCTGCGCGGCACCATCGTGCCCATCGTCGACCTGCGCCTGCGCTTTGGATGCAGCTCGGCCGAGTACAACGCCTTCACGGTGTCCATCATCTTGCACATCGGGCAGCGCACCATCGGCACGGTGGTGGATTCGGTGAGCGACGTGATGGAGATCCCCGCCGAGGCCGTGCGCCAGGCGCCCGAGATGAACTCGGCCATCGATGCGGCCTACATCCGTGGGCTGGCCCAGGTGGGCGAGCGCATGGTGATCCTGCTCGACATCGAGAGCATGTTGATGAGCCCGGACATGGCGCTCATTGATTGACACAGGGCCGCTGCGACCAGGCGCGACCGGCCTGGCAGGCAGATCCGGCACATCATGGGTACTACCCGACCGGTCGCGTAACCGCAGGAGCTCTCATGAACAAGATCGTTGCAGGCGCCGTGTTCGCCTTGTCCGCCTCGTTGCTCGCCCCGAGTTGGGCCGCCGAAGGTGGCGCCACTGAAAAGGACGCCATCGCCATGGTCAAGAAGGGCCTGGCGGCCATCAAGGCTGGCCCCAAGGACAAGGTGTTCACCGACATCGGTGACAAGGCCAACGCGACCTACCGCCACGAAGACCTCTACCTGGTGGTCTACCAACTCGATGGCGTGGTGCTCGCCCATGGCGCCAACCCCAAGTTCGTGGGGCGCAACATGATCGACCTCAAGGACATCGACGGCAAGGCCTTCGTCAAGGAGCGCGTCGAGCTGGCCAAGTCCAAAGGCACCTTCTGGCAGGATTACAAGTTCACCAACCCCGAGACCAAGAAGGTCGAGCCCAAATCCATGTACTGCGAACGCCTGGATGACATGGCCGTTTGCGGCGGCATCTACAAGTGATGTCTGAGGTGCCAGATCACGGCACCATCCCTTGATGACATGGAGACGGGGCGATGAAGTTGCGCACCAGCCTGATGATCGCGCCGCTGTCGGTGAGCGCGGTCCTGTTGTTGTGCCTGGTCAGCATCTTGCTGGTCATGGTGGATTACGAGCGCAAGGTGCAGGCTTATGTGACCGACAGCCAAGCCAGAGAGACCCAGCTGGAGTCGGTCAAGCGCGACATTGGTGACACGAACGTTGAGCTCTACCGCACCATGGCGTTGGTGTCGGGCTTGACCGATGACGATGTCAAGAAGCGTCGGGACGCCTTGCCTGTTCGGGTGCGCGAGATCCAGGGCAACCTGAAAGCCACCTTGAATGGCCAGGGCGCCGAGGCCAGCGCCGCCGCCGGCGAACTGGACAAAGCACTCGTGGCCTTCGTGCAGAAGGCCGACACCGCCATCGACGTGGCCACCGCTGATCCCAACATGGGCGTGGCCGCCCTGCAATCGGCCGATGCCGAGCGGGTGCGCATGCTCAAGGCGCTGGATGGCCTGGTGCAGGCCGATCGCCTCAACAAGGCCAATCAGCTCAAGCAACTCGAAGCCAGCTTGATGGTCAAGGGAGTGGCCATTGCCGTGGTGGGGCTGTTGTCTGGCGTTTGTGCGCTTGGGTTTGCCTGGTGGATGCAGCGACGCATCGTGGGTGACCTGAGGCAAGCCGTGGAGGCGGCTGACCGTGTGGCCGAAGGCCATTTCGACACCCGGCTGCAGGTTGACCGTGGCGACGAAATCGGCCAGCTCCAGGCGGCGCTGGCGCGCATGGTGGCGCAACTGTCGACATCGATCAACACGGTGCAGTTGGCTGCGCTGTCGATCGGGCATGCATCCAACGAGATCGCCACAGGCAACCTCGACCTGAGCCGCCGCACCGAAAGCACCGCCACCCAGTTGCAAAGCACCGCATCGTCGATGGTTGAGCTGACCACCACCGTGCGCCAGACCGCAGACGCCGCGAGATCGGCCGATGGCCTGGCTCAGGCGGCCACCCAAGCGGCCCGCAAGGGCGGCGAGGTGATGCAGCAGGTGGTCTCGAACATGGCTGAGATCGACCAGGCCTCGCGCAAGATCAACGAGATCATCAGCGTCATCGACTCGATCGCCTTCCAGACCAACATCCTGGCGCTCAACGCGGCCGTGGAGGCCGCGCGAGCTGGCGAGCAAGGCAAGGGCTTTGCCGTGGTGGCGGGCGAGGTGCGCACGCTGGCCCAACGCAGCGCCAATGCTGCGCGCGAGATCAAGGACCTGATCCACACATCGACAGACCGGGTGGGCGCCGGCACGCAACTGGTGCAGGATGCCGGTCGCTCCATGGCAGACATCGTGAGCGGCGTCGAGCGCGTCACGCAGATCATCTCGGAGATCACCGAGGCCGCCGACATGGAGTCGCAAGGCATCGGGCAGGTCACTGGAGCCGTCAACGAGTTGGACCAGATGACCCAGCAGAACGCCGCCCTGGTGGAGCAATCGGCCGCTGCGGCCGAGAGCCTCAAAGAGCAGGTGGCCAGCCTGTCTGGCGTGGTGGGGCGCTTCCGCCTGGGCTGAGCCTCAGGGCAGCCAGTCGGGCTTCAGGCGGCCGCCAACACGCCGGCCAAGGCCGCATCCAGCGCAGGCAGCGCATCGCGCAGGGCCTGGAGCTGCTCGGGCGCCACGTCGCGCAGCTTCTCGCCCCAGATGGGGTTGGGGAAGTGGCTGTCGTCGGCAAAGCGCGCGATGACGTGCCAATGCAGGTGCGGCACCACATTGCCCAGGCTGGCCAGGTTGATCTTGGTGGGGTGCAGCACCTCGCGCAGCACCGTCTCCACCTTGGCCACCGTCTGCATGAGGTGGCTGCGATCGGGTGGGGGCAGGTCGGTCCACTCGGCCACGTGGGCGTTCCAGACCACGCGGTAGAAGGCCGGGAAGTTCGCATCCAGCGCGCGGATCACGCGCAGCTTGTCGCTGCGCCACACCAGCAGGCCGCCGTCCTGGTCACACAACTCGCAGCTCATGGCTCCCCCCCTACGCGCTGCGCGCGCCCCCTCAGGGGGCAACGCCAGCTGACCGGCAAAGCCGGATCAGTGGCGTTCGCTGGCTCGGCGCAGAGCAATGCCTGGCGTTTGTCCATGGGCATCAGACAAGGACCCTCTCAATGCCGCCAGCGTTGGCGCGGTCCACGTACTCGCGCATCCAGTTCTGGCCGAGGATCTGGTTGGCCATCTCGACCACGATGTAGTCGGCTTCTACCAGGCCGCTCTGGGCGTCGTCCTCGTAGCGGCTCAGGCCTTGCAGGCAAGCCGGGCAAGACGTCAGGATCTTGACGTTGTCCTTCTCGCCGATCAGGCCCTGGCCGCGCAGCGCGGCTTCGCCCTTGCGGATCTCTTCTTCCTTGCGGAAGCGCACCTGGGTGGAGATGTCCGGCCGGTTCACGGCCAGCGTGCCCGACTCGCCGCAGCAGCGCTCCGACTTGATCACGCCATTGCCCACCAGGGCCTTGACGGTCTTCATCGGGTCTTGCTGCTTCATGGGGCTGTGGCAGGGGTCGTGGTACAGGAAGCCGCCCTTGCCTTGCAGGGTGATGCCCTTCTCAAGCAGGTACTCGTGGATGTCGACGATGCGGCAGCCGGGGAAGATCTTGTCGAACTGGTAGCCCTGCAGCTGGTCGAAGCAGGTGCCGCAGCTCACCACCACCGTCTTGATGTCCAGGTAGTTCAGCGTGTTGGCCACGCGGTGGAACAGCACCCGGTTGTCGGTGATCATCTGCTCGGCCTTGTCGAACTGGCCGGCGCCGCGTTGCGGGTAGCCGCAGCACAGGTAGCCCGGGGGCATCACGGTTTGCACCCCGGCGTGCCACAGCATGGCCTGCGTGGCCAGGCCCACTTGCGAGTACAGGCGCTCCGAGCCGCAGCCAGGGAAGTAGAACACCGCTTCGGTATCGGCCGTGGTCTTCTTCGGGTCACGGATGATGGGCACGTAGTCGCGGTCTTCGATGTCCAGCAAGGCGCGGGCCGGGCGCTTGGGCAGGCCACCCGGCATCTTCTTGTTGATGAAGTGGATGACCTCTTCTTTCAGCGATGCCTTGCCCACGGTGGCGGGCGGCGCGCTGGTTTGCTTGCGGGCCACCACCTTCATCACGTCGTTGGCGATGCGCTGCAGCGGCATGGCCACGTCGGTGGTGATCGAGCGGATCACCTTGATGGTCTGCGGGTTGTTGGTGTTGAGCATGGCCATCGCTGCGGCACCGGCCGGGCGGAAGCTCTTTTGCCCCATCTTGGTCAGCAGGTTGCGCATGTGCATCGACACGTCGCCGAAGTCGATCTTGACCGGGCAGGGCGTGTAGCACTTGTGGCAGATCGTGCAGTGGTCGGCCACGTCCTCAAACTCAGACCAGTGCTTGATCGACACGCCACGGCGCGTCTGCTCTTCGTACAGGAAGGCCTCGACCAGCAGCGAGGTGGCCAGGATCTTGTTGCGCGGGCTGTAGAGCAGGTTGGCGCGCGGGATGTGGGTGTTGCACACCGGCTTGCACTTGCCGTAGCGCAGGCAGTCTTTCACCGAGGTGGCGATGTCGCCAATGTCGGACTGCTGCATGATCAGCG
>JACCDX011514096.1_pt1 | contig 15730 bp, 8 predicted proteins | sample 7449681 | NCBI WGS metagenome assembly JACCDX01 (sample SAMN15323450, study PRJNA562643) | freshwater metagenome | isolation source: river surface water | place: USA:Blue River Watershed | collected 2017-08-18 | reverse complement strand
GATAGGCATGCCATGGCAATCCCAGCCCGGAACGTACTGCGCATCGAAACCGTCGAGCTGACGCGTCTTGACGATCATGTCCTTCAGGATCTTGTTCACCGCATGGCCGATGTGGATGTCGCCGTTCGCATACGGCGGGCCATCATGCAGGATGAACTTCGGGCGTCCCGCCGACGCCTTGCGGATACGCTGGTACAGCTGCTTCTGCTGCCATTGCGCGACCCACTGCGGCTCGCGTTTCGCGAGGTCGCCGCGCATCGGAAAAGCGGTCTCGGTCATGTTGACCGGGTATTTGCTTTCGGTTTTTTTGCTGTTGTCGGACATGGGATCGATCAGGAGTGAATTTCGGTGTTCGGGGTAGAGGCGGCACGCTGCGCAAAGAAGTCGCGTGCAGCCTTTGCATCAGCGGCGATTGCGCGCGTCAGCGTGTCGAGGTCATCGTATTTTTCTTCGTCGCGCAGCTTCTTCAGGAATTCAACGCGCACGCGCTTGCCATAGCAGTCGGCCGCAAAGTCGAAGATATGCACTTCGAGCAGCACGCGGCCATTGTCTTCGACGGTCGGGCGCACGCCCAAACTGGCGACAGCCGGCAGCGGATGATCAGCCAAACCATGCACCTGCACCACGAAGATGCCAGTCGCAGCCGGGCGCTTGTGCGTGATTTTCAGGTTCAGTGTCGGAAAGCCTATCGTGCGGCCCAGCTTGCGGCCATGCTGCACATGGCCCGAGATCGCATACGGGTGGCCCAGCAGTTCCTGCGCATGCGCAAAGTCGCCAGCTTCGAGCGCGGCGCGCACTTCGGATGACGAGATGCGTTTGTCGCCATGCGTGACGGTGGGCAGGCTGACGACCTCGAAGCCATGACGTTTTCCAGCCTCGGCCAGCTGCGCGAAGTCACCGGCACGTTTTGCACCGAAGCGGAAGTCATCGCCGACGATCAGCCACTTCACGTGCAGGCCGTCGACCAGCACATCGCGAATGAAGGCTTCCGGCGACAGCGACGCAAAGCGCGCATTGAAATGCTCGACGATCACGCGGTCGACGCCCGCTGCTTCCAGCGCGGTCAGCTTGTCGCGCAGGTTCGCAATGCGTCGCGGTGCGCGGCTCTCGTCGCCGGCGAGATGCGCAAAGAACTCGCGCGGGTGCGGCTCGAAGGTCATCACCGCAGTTTCCACGCCCAGGCGCGACGCAGCCTCGGCGACGCGCCCGAGCAGTGCGCGATGGCCGAGATGCACGCCGTCGAAATTGCCGATCGTGAGCGCGCACGGGCGGCGCGATTCGGCATTGGGGAGTCCGCGGAAAACCTTCATCGGTAACGGGTTGACAATGTGTCGGTCGTAGGTCGGGCCAGCAGCTGCGGTCTGAGCTGCGTCATTTCGAGAAAACCCTTGATTATAAAGGCTTTCGGGCTGTTCACCGGGCTGAATTGGCGGCCGCCAGCGGGTCTTGACGGTACCAGGCTGCCAGCAGACGGTAGATCTGCGGATAGTCTTCACACAAAGGCGCCGGCGCGACGAAGAAGGCTTCCGATGCGACGGCAAAGAATTCGGCCGGATCGCTTGCCGCATACGGATCCAGCGGCAGCTCGGCGGCCAGTGCGTCGTACAGCTCGGCGTGGTCGTCACGCTCGGGGTCGAAATCCGGTGGCAGGCTGTTTTCCAGCAGGTCGACGCGCTCGCAAAAGTCGTCGTACGCAGCGCTGAAGGCTTCCGGCCAGTGGGCCAGTTCGGCACGCTGATGCAGGCCTTCGATGAAAGGCGGGAAGCCATTTGCGGAGCCGCGACCCATGTCGATCTTGTGCGCGAATTCATGGATCACGAGGTTGTAAGGCATGCCGGGCTCGGTCGGCTGCATCAGGTCCTGCCAGGACAGCACAACCGCGCCGCCCTGATCGACCGCTTCGCCGGCCAGTTCCTCGTCCCATTCATGCAGCACGCCGGCCTCGTCCAGATGCTGCTGGCGCACGCTGAAGGCCTCCGGATACACGAGGATGGCCGACATGTCATCGTACAGCGACAGGTCGAGGTTCAGCACCAGCACACAGGCTTGCGCGGCGATCAAGACAGCGGTGGCGTCATCGACTTCAAATTCGCCAACGCCGGCCAGCGGCTTTTTCTGCAGCAGTTCCTCGCACAGCGCCTTCAGCCGGCGCAGGTCATCATCATTCAGGTAGTCGAGAAAGGGCAGGCGTTGAAGCGTGTCGCCCCACAGCGCATCCGGAATGCTGACGCGCGTTGCGCGCAGCGATGCAGGCAGCAAGGCATCGGGCAGCAGCGAAGTCGGCAACGAGGTTGGCAGCATCGCGCGCAGCCTGTCCCGCCAGCTTCCGCTCAAAGCGCTCCCCACAGCGCCTGCAGCGCGGCGATGGCGGCCAAGCCGGCCGTCTCGGTGCGCAGCACGCGCGGCCCCATGGCGACGCAGATCGCGCCATGGCGGATTGCGGCCTGCTCTTCATCGTCAGTCAGCCCGCCCTCGGGACCAATCACCAGCGTGACCGCCTGCGGCGGATGGTGTCGCGCCCAGTCGGACAGCGAGCTGCTTGCGCGCGGTGACAACAGCAGGCGCTTGTGCATGTCCTGCTGGGCTATCCATGCGTTGTAGGACATCACCGGTGCCAGTGCAGGCAAGCGGTTGCGTCCTGATTGTTCTGCGGCGGCGATGATGACGCCCTGCCAGTGCGCAGCCTTCTTCGCGGCGCGCTCGGCGTCGACGCGGACCACCGAGCGCTGCGCGACCAATGGCTGGATTGCGGTGGCGCCGAGCTCGACCGCCTTCTCGACGATCCAGTCCATCTTCGCGCCCTCGGGCAGCGCTTGCGCGAGCGCGATCGCATGGCCGGGTTCGACTTCGCGTGGCGAAAAGGTTTTGGGTTCGGCTTCGGCGCGGCGACGCTCGACGGAGGTCAACACAGCGCTGTATTCGCCACCTTGTCCATTGAACAGCGTGATGACTTCGCCCTCGCGCAAGCGCAGCACCTGCACATGATGTGCGACGGCTTCGGGCAGCGCGATGCGCTTTCCGATTTCGAGCGTCTGATTGCAATAGAAGCGGGGCATGCGCAGTCGGCTTTGATGTCAATTTCCCTATACTCGGGCATTGTAAGCGCGCAGGTACTGTCTGGTAAAATCGACGGCTTTTCCTCGTTGGCGTTTGCTGCCGGCAGGACCCCCCGAGAACCCATTCAAGGCTGGCAAGATGACGACTACCACCGAACCCCGCAAGATGGCCAATGCGATACGCGCGCTGGCAATGGACGCCGTGCAGAAGGCCAACTCCGGACACCCGGGTATGCCGATGGGCATGGCAGAGATTGCGGTGGCGCTGTGGGGCAAGCATCTGCGCCATAACCCGGCCGACCCGAAATGGTCCGATCGCGACCGCTTCGTGGTGTCCAATGGCCACGGCTCGATGCTGCTGTATGCGCTGCTGCACCTGACGGGCTACGACCTGTCCATGGACGAGCTGAAGAACTTCCGCCAGCTGCACTCGAAGACCCCGGGCCATCCGGAAGTCGATATCACGCCGGGTGTCGAGACCACCACCGGCCCACTGGGCCAGGGCATCGCCAATGCCGTCGGCCTGGCGCTGTCCGAATGGCTGCTTGCGTCGCAGTTCAACAAGCCCGGCCATGCGATCGTTGACCACTACACCTATGTGTTCCTCGGTGATGGCTGCCTGATGGAAGGCATCAGCCATGAAGTCTGCTCGCTGGCAGGTACGCTGGGCCTGAACAAGCTGATCGTGATGTATGACGACAATGGCATCTCGATCGATGGCAAGGTCGATGGCTGGTTCAAGGACAACACACCGCAGCGCTTCGCTGCGTATGGCTGGAACGTGACACCGAATGTCGATGGTCATGATGTTGCCGCCGTTGATGCAGCGATTGCCGCAGCGAAGAAGTCGGACAAGCCGACCCTGATCTGCTGCAAGACCGTGATCGGCAAAGGTTCACCCAACATGCAGGGCAGTGACAAGGTGCACGGCGCTGCATTGGGCGATGCCGAAATCGCAGCGACCCGTGCCGCGATCGGCTGGGATGCCGCACCGTTCGAGATTCCGGCTGATGTCTATGCCGCTTGGGATGCGAAGGCGCAGGGCGCCGAGCTGCAGTCGGCATGGCAGAAGAAGTTCGATGCATATCGCGCAGCCTTCCCGGCCGAAGCCGCTGAATTCGAGCGTCGCATGAAGGGCGACTTGCCGGCCAACTTCGATGCCGCAGTCGAGAAGATGATCGCTGCCTACATCGAGAAGAAAGAAACCATCGCGACCCGCAAGGCGAGCCAGAACGCAATCCAGGCGCTGGCGCCGGTGCTGCCGGAATTCCTCGGCGGTTCGGCTGACCTGACCGGCTCCAACCTGACCAACTGGAAAGAGTGTGTGGCCGTGCGTTCGGGCCAGCCGGGCAATCACATCAACTATGGCGTGCGCGAATTCGGCATGAGCGCGATCATGAACGGCATCGCGCTGCATGGCGGCTTCATTCCGTTCGGCGCGACCTTCCTGACCTTCTCCGATTACAGCCGCAATGCGCTGCGCATGGCCGCGCTGATGAAACAGCGCTCGCTGTTCGTGTTCACCCATGATTCTATCGGCCTCGGTGAAGATGGTCCGACCCACCAGTCGGTCGAGCATATCTCCAGCATGCGCCTGATCCCTAACCTCGATAACTGGCGTCCCTGCGATACCGTCGAGTCGGCAGTGGCCTGGGCCGAAGCGGTCAAGCGTCGTCACGGTCCGAGCACACTGATCTTCTCGCGCCAGAATCTGCCTTTCATCGAGCGTGACAGCAAGCAGGTCGCCGACATCGCGCGCGGTGGCTATGTGCTGCGTGACGCTGCCGGTGCCAAAGCTGTGCTGATCGCGACCGGTTCCGAAATCGAACTGGCGATGAAATCGGCCGATGCACTGGCCGCCGAAGGCATTGCCGTGCGCGTGGTGTCGATGCCCAGCACCGATGTGTTCGACCGCCAGGACGCAGCGTACAAGGCGGCCGTGCTTGGCAAGGGCCTGCCGCGTGTGGCGATCGAAGCCGGCGTCAGCGATTTCTGGTTCAAGTATGTTGGCCTCGAAGGAGCCGTGATCGGCATCGATACCTTCGGCGAATCTGCACCGGCCGGCGTCCTGTTCAAGCATTTTGGCTTCACGACTGACAAAGTCGTGGCCGCCGTCAAATCCATGCTGCACTGAGCTGACACGATCGCTCACGCTACCCACGATTTGCATCAAGAGATTAACGACAGCCATTCCATCAGGAGATATTCATGACCATCAAAGTTGCCAGCAATGGCTACGGCCGCATCGGCCGCAATGTGCTGCGCGCCCACTACGAAGGCGGCAAGAAGCACGACATCCAGATCGTCGCGATCAACGACCTCGGTAACCCGGAGTCGAATGCGCACCTGACCCAATACGACACCGCGCATGGCAAGTTCCCGGGCACCGTGTCGGTCGAAGGCGACTACATGATCGTCAATGGCGACAAGATCCGCGTGTTCGCGCAGCGTGACCCGGCGCAGATCCCATGGGGCGAGCTCGGCGTGGACGTCGTGCTCGAGTGCACCGGCTTCTTCACCTCGAAGGAAAAGGCGTCGGCCCACCTGAAGGGCGGCGCGAAGAAAGTCGTCATTTCCGCACCGGGCGGCAAGGACGTGGATGCGACCGTCGTGTACGGTGTGAACCAGTCGGTGCTGAAAGCGGCCGATACCGTGATCTCGAACGCATCTTGCACCACCAACTGCCTGGCCCCGCTGGTCAAGCCGCTGAACGACAAGATCGGCGTGCTGAACGGCCTGATGACCACCGTTCATGCGTACACCAACGACCAGGTGCTGACCGATGTGATGCACGAAGACCTGCGTCGCGCCCGTTCGGCCACGATGTCGATGATCCCGACCAAGACTGGCGCTGCTGCTGCAGTCGGCCTGGTGCTGCCGGAACTGAATGGCAAGCTCGATGGCTATGCGATCCGCGTCCCGACGATCAACGTCTCCGTCGTTGACCTGTCCTTCATCGCCGCACGTGACACGACGGTTGATGAGGTCAATGCGATCATGAAAGAAGCCGCCGACGGCGCGCTGAAGGGCATCCTGACCTACAACACCGCACCGCTGGTGTCGATCGACTACAACCACAACCCGGCATCGTCGAACTTCGACGCGACGCTGACCAAGGTGTCGGGTCGTCTCGTGAAAGTCTCTTCTTGGTATGACAACGAGTGGGGCTTCGCGAACCGCATGCTGGATACGACAGTCGCCCTGATGACGGCAAAGTAAGCAGAAACTTGGCCCCACTCGTTGCGGCGCAGACTAACCTAGGCAACGCCGAGGTTAAGGCCCAAAGGGCCGTGTCGTAGCCACAACGAGTGGGTCGCCGCGCAGCGGCGAAAAAAAGAGACCGCAACGCGGTCTCTTTTTGCTTCAGCACTGACAAATCAACCCAACAAATCAACCCAACACCTCCCCCCACAACCGCTTAACCCCCACCACCCAATCCTCCACCTGCGCCAGCTCAACCCGCGCCCGGTCCTCACCTCTCAGCCTGATCTGGTGCTGCAGCTTGCGAAAAGCCCGGTAAGCATCTGCCACCTGCACCGCCAGCGCAGCATCGATCAATCCGATTTGTCCAGCCAGCTTCAGCAACGCGATATTGCCGATATCGCCGGTCAGTGCGACGAAATCGCTCGCATGCGCGAGCACCAGATACTGCACGACGAACTCAATGTCGATCATGCCACCCGGATCATGCTTGAGGTCGAACTTGTCGGAGCGGTTCGGATGTGCATCATGCATGCGCTTGCGCATAGCCAGCACTTCCTGCTTCAGTGCATCGCGGTCGCGAGCCTGTCGCAGCAGCGCGATACGCAGTTGCTCGAAGCGCTGTCCGATTTGCTGGTCGCCGGCGCAGAAACGCGCCCGCGTCAGCGCCTGGTGTTCCCAGACCCAGGCCGAGCTGCGCTGGTATTTTTCAAACGACGCCAATGACGATACCAGCAAGCCGCTGGCGCCGTCCGGCCGCAGCGCGACATCGATATCGAACAAGATGCCGGCCGATGTATGGCTGGTCATCCAGGTGATGAAGCGCTGCGCGAGCTTCGCGTACAGCGCTGGTGCTTCCTGGTCGTCATCGTCATACAGGAAGATCACGTCGAGGTCAGATGCATAACCGAGCTCCTTGCCGCCGAGCTTGCCGTAGGCGATCACGGCGAAGGCAGGTTGCTCGCGATGCCGGTTCGGGAGGGTTTGCCAGACCGCCGACAGCGTCGCACCGACCAGCACATCTGCCAGTGCCGACAAATGGTCCGCCAGCCGCTCCACCGTCAGTACGCCACCCAGATCTTGCGCCAGCAGCCGGAACAGCTGCGCATGGTGCAATTCGCGCAGCACATCCATCTGCCGCTCGGTGTCGCCGGCAAATGCCGCCAGCCTTTGCTGGCACTCATGGCCGAAGGCTTTCCAGTCCGGTTCGGCGTTCAGGCTGCTATCGTCGAGCAGCTCATCCATCAGTACCGGATGCCGGGTCAGGTAACGCGCAGCCCAGTCGCTGGCCGCCATCATCCGTATCACGCGTGCCAGTGCCTGCGGGAACTCGGTCAGCAGCGACAGGTAGGCCGAACGGCGCGCGATCGCTTCGAAGAAGTCGACAACGCGGTTCAGTGTCTGCGTGCAGGATCCGTCCTGTCGCGCGATTTCCTGCAATGCATGCCGCATCAGCGTGTGCAATTGCAACTTGCGTTCCTGCGGCATCGCCTGGATCCGGCTTGAGCGCCAGCTGGTCAGCAGGCGGTTTGCGGCGGCGGCCGCGTCATCATAGCCCAGCGAGTCCAGATAGCTGACCAGCGTGGCCTCATCGACTTCCTCCAGCGCCGGTACCGGCGCAGACGATGCATCACTGTTATCGGTTGCGGTTTTGTCTTCGAAGATGGCATCGAATTGCGCAGCTACCCATGCGCAGCATTCGCTGAGCGCGAGTTTCAGCGCATCGGCATTGGCAAAGCCAGCCATGATGGCGATGCTTTGCTGGTCTTCGTCAGACGACGGCAGTACATGGCTCTGCGCATCATCCAGATACTGGATGCGATGCTCGATATTGCGCAGGAAGGTGTAAGCATCGAGCAGGCGCTCGACGGTTTCCGGTGCCATCAGCTTCTTCGCGGCGATGGTCGTAAGCGTATTGCGGGTAGAGCGGTCGCGCAGCGACGGATCGCGGCCACCGCGGATCAGCTGGAATACCTGCGTAATGAACTCGACCTCGCGAATACCGCCACGCCCCAGCTTCACATTCCAGATCCGGTCCGGATGTCGCGTCTCCTGACGCACGACCTCAGCGCGTATCTGCGCATGCATACCGCGCAGTGCATGGATAGCACCGTAATCCAGATAGCGGCGATAAACGAAGGGCTGCACCAGCTTGTCGAGGTAGGCGATGTCTTCGGCGTCGCCCGTCATTGCGCGCGCCTTCACCCATGCATAACGTTCCCATTCACGACCCTGGACCAGCAGATATTCCTCCAGCATCGCGAAGCTGGCCGCGAGCGGACCCGAAGCACCATTCGGCCGCAATGCCATGTCGACCCGGAAGCAGTAACCGTCTTCGGTGATTTCGGCCAGTTGCGCGATCAGGCGCTTGCCCAGCCGCACGAAGAATTCATGGTTCGACAGCGGGCGCTGGTCGTCGCGCTCGGTACGGGTCTCGCCGCCTTCCGGATACAGGAAGATCAGGTCGATGTCTGACGATACATTCAGTTCGTACCCGCCCAGCTTGCCCATGCCGACCACGATCATCTGCTGCGCTCGCCCGGAATCTTCACCGATCGGCACGCCATGCAGCTCGCACAGCGCCGCATGCTGGTCGTCCAGTGCCTTTTGCACGGCAAAGTCCGCAAAGCGCGAGATCGCAGCCAGCACTTCGGCCAGATCAGCTTGTCCGCCGACATCGCGCTCGACGATGGCCGCAAACAGCAGGCCGCGCAGCCGGCGCAGCGCCGCGCCCACGGGCAGGCCATCGGCCATCAGCTTGCTTAACAACTGGTCAAGATCAAGCCCGGCAAGCGATAATCCGGACAGCTTTACCAGTGCAGCTTCGCGCTCATTGTCGGCAGCCAGCCAGCGGCTGACGAAACGGGATTGTCGTGCGCCGGTCAGTAAAAGATTTGTGCTCATGAAAGGGCGTCCGAGTCCGGGGCAGGGTTCCGGGCTTGCGGCTATGATAACGAAATTGCGGAGACCAACATCGGCGCAGGAAGCCTGAGCTGGCTTGTCACTGCACCGATCCGTACCCATTGCGGCTGATGTCCAACCATCCCACACCCACCGATCATCCTGTCAGGACGAGCCTCACGCGAGGATGGCGCGCGCTGCTGGCTGCCTATGCGACAGCCAATCGCGTCACGCATCATGCGCTCGGTTGGCTGATGACGGCTGTGGTGGTCGGCTACTTCGCATTCTGCGCCGTCTTCCTCGGTTTGCGCTACGTGGTGCTGCCCAACATCGACAGCTACAAGCCCGAGGTCGAACGGATGGCCAGCCATTTCATCCAGCGTCCGGTGTCGATCCAGGCGATCGAGGCCAACTGGCATGGCCTGAATCCGCGCCTCAAGTTCGCCAACCTGGTGATTCACGATCAGGAAGGCGCACGCGCGCTGGTGCTGCCGCAAGTGAATGCGACCATCTCCTGGCTGTCGGTGCTGGGCCAGCTGCGGCTGCAGTCGCTGGAAATCGTGAAGCCCGACCTCGAGATCGAGCGTGACGACAGCGGGCACCTGTTTGTTGCCGGTCTGCCGATCGACACCAGCAAGACCGAGGATGGCCATGGCCTCGACTGGCTGCTCGAGCCGCGTGAGATCGTGGTGCGCGAAGGCTGGGTGCGCTGGCGCGATCAGCAGCGCAAGGCACCGGATCTGGTGCTGACCAATATCAGCTTCGTGCTGAAGAACCAGTGGCGCACGCACCGTGCGGCATTCACGGCGACGCCCCCGGAGTCCATGGCGGCGCCGCTCGATGTGCGAGTCGAGTTCACGCGCCCGCCGTTCTCAGGCCGTGCTTCCGATTTCCGACTGTGGTCTGGTGAGCTGTATCTGGACTGGCGCAGTGCCAGCGTCGATGCATGGAAGCCCTATGTCGACTTGCCGTGGGAGCTGGCCGGTGGCAATGGTGCCGTACGCGCGTGGCTGTCATTCAACCGGATGAACGTGGCCAACTTCACCGCCGATCTGTCGCTGACGAATTTGTCGGCACGGCTGGCCGAAGGGCTGGAACCCTTGAAGTTGAAAGAAGTCAGCGGCCGTGTCTCCGCAGGCGAGCCGCAGAACGGCTTGAAGGAAAGGCTGCTGTCGTTCGGCGCCCATGGTCATGTACTGACGCTGACGGATTTTTCGCTGCGCACCGAGCAAGGCCTGGCACTGCCGCGCACGACGGCCAGCCATCGCTTTACGGCAGCGGCCCCCGGTCGCCCTGAACAGCATGAACTGAAGATCGGTGAGCTTGACCTCGAACCGGTGGCAGCCCTCGCTGTGCACCTGCCCTTGTCCGCAGAAGAGCGTCAGCTGTTCGAGGACTTTGCGCCGCGTGGTGAGCTGCATGATTTTTCCGCCAGCTGGCAAGGTGCGGCGCCGGGCGCTGGCAATTACCAGTTCAGCGGCCGCTTCTCGCGCCTTTCCGTCAAGCCGCAACTGGCACGCGCAGGCAATGCGAACACGCCTGCACGAGCGGCGGTGCCGGGCTTTGATGGCCTGTCCGGTGACATCGATGCGAATCAGGATGGCGGCCGCGTTCGCGTCAAGGGCGAACGTGCGACGCTGTATGTCACTGATTACCTGGTCAGCCCGACTTTGTTCTTTGATGAACTGGCGCTCGATGGCAGCTGGTCGCTGCGCAATCATCAACAGCTGGCCATCAAGATCGGCAACCTCGATTTCCTGCAGGGCGGCTTGCGCGGCCGGGTCGAAGGTTCGCATACGATCCCGCTGCCGTTCTCGAAAGGCAAGCTCGGCGAGATCGACCTGAAGGCCCATTTCCCGACGGTCGAACTGACACGCATCGCCGGCTTCTTGCCACCGGCAGCTGGTCCCGATGTGCGCGACTGGCTGGCCAATGGCTTGCTCGAAGGCCGCGCCAGCGATGTTACGCTGGTGGTCAAGGGTGATCTCGATAAATTCCCGTTCGTCACACGCAAAGGTGACAAGGCAGACGGCGTGTTCCGCATCACCGGTAAAGTCGCGCAGGCGAAATTGCTGCCTGCACCGGGTATGACAGGCGCCGACCGCCGCACACCGTTGTGGCCTCGTATCGATGATATCGACGGACAGGTCACGCTCGACCGCAGTCGCTTGCATATCCATGCCGACAGCGCACGTACGGCCGGCGTAGCCTTGTCTGCCGTGGATGTGGTGATTCCCGATTTCATGGCCAACAATCCGGTGCTGGACGTGACGGGCAGTGCCAGTGGATCGCTGCAAACGATGCTGGCCTATGTGAGTGCGACCCCGATCATCGAGTGGATCGACGGCCTGACTGATGAGACGCGCACGACTGGCAACGCGCGCGTCGCACTGAAGATTCAGATACCGCTGGCCGACGGTCAGCCGACGGTCAATGGCACGGTGAAGTTTGCGGGCAATGAAGTGCAGCTGTGGCGAGCGCTGCCTGCGATGCAGCAGGTGAATGGCGAACTGGGTTTCAACGACAAGGGCATACAGCTCAACAATGTGCAGGGCAACCTGCTCGGCGGACCGCTGGTGCTGTCGGGTGGCGTGCAGCGCGATGGCAGCACCCTGGTGAAGCTGGATGGTGCGGTCACAGCCGATGGCATTGGCCGTTTCCTGACCGCGCCCAGCGCAAAGAAGCTGATGCGCAAGGTGGTCGGTACCACGCGCTATACCGGTGTGGTACGCGTGCGCAATCAGCGTCCCGAGATCACGCTCGAATCATCGCTGGCCGGCATGGGCATCGATCTGCCGTCACCGTTGTTCAAGCCCAGCTCGGACACGATGCCGCTGAAGCTCACGGTCATGCCCGTCGGCTTGTATGACCAACAGAACCTGAATGAAGAGATCCGTGTGAGTCTCGGTCGGGCCGTGACGGCACGCTACCTGCGACAGCGTCCTGCGGCCTCGCATGCGGCGCCGTGGAAGCTGGTACGCGGTGGCATCGGTGTCAATGCGCCGCCGCCTATGCTCGACAGCGGTGTGTCACTGGCAGTCAGCATGTCGGCGCTGAACCTGGATGCATGGCGGACGCTGGCCAACAGCCTCAACGAAGGTGGTAGCGGTACTGGAGGCGATGCCGGTACCGACTTCGGCGGCTATCTGTCGCCCGATACAGTCAACCTGCGTGCCAGCCAGTTGAACTTTGCCGACCGCGTGATCGAGAATGCACTGATCGGTGCGACGCGCACCAAGGCTGGCTGGCAGTTCAATGTGCAATCCGATGAAGTGATCGGCCATGCAACATGGGAAGACCTACAGTCCGAGCGTGGCGCCGGCAAGCTGACCGCGCGGCTGTCGTTGCTGCGCATCGAGCAAGGCGCAGCGAATCAGGTGGCCGATATCCTGTCCGGCAGGAAGTCCTTCAATGAATTGCCAGGCCTCGATGTGACATCCGACAATTTTGAATTGCGCGGGATGAAGCTGGGTCGCCTTGAGCTGGCCGCCACCAATGCGGGACTGGCTGCCGGCCCGGGTCGCGAATGGCGGATCAGCAAGCTCGCGATCGTGAACCCGGATGCGACGATGCGTGCGAGTGGCCGCTGGGTCGCGGGTATCGTCGAAGGCCAGACTTTCCTGAACTATGAACTCGACATCAGCGATGCCGGCAAATTGCTGGACCGCCTCGGCTTCGAGCGCACGCTGAAAGGCGGCAAAGGCCGTATGGAAGGCGAGGTCAGCTGGCGCGGTGCGCCGTCTGCATTTGATTTCCCCACGCTGGGTGGCAACCTGAGCCTGAAGCTGGCGACGGGCCAGTTCCTGAAGGCCGACCCCGGCGTCGCCAAGCTGCTCGGTGTGCTGAGCCTGCAGGCATTGCCGCGCCGGCTGACGCTGGACTTCCGCGATATCTTCACCGACGGTTTCCAGTTCGATTCGATTGCCAGCACGGCGACCATCACGCGCGGCATCCTGAAGACCGATACCTTCAAGATGCGTGGCGTGAACGCGGTGGTGCTGATGGATGGTACGGTTGACCTGAATGAAGAGACGCAGAACCTGAGCGTAGTCGTGATTCCCGAGCTGAACACCGGCGGCGCATCGGTCGTGTACGGCCTTGCGGTGAACCCCGTGATCGGTCTCGGATCTTTCCTGGCGCAATTCTTCCTGAAAAATCCTTTGTCGCAGGTGCTGACGCAGGAATATCAAGTGACGGGTCCATGGAAAGACCCGGTGATCAAGAAGACCACCAGCAAGCGCAAGATCGTCAATGACGGCGACAAAGATGGCAAGGACAACAAGGACAGCAAGGCGGAGGCAGCCCAGTGAGCGAGCAGAGCAAGCACGATATGACAGCAGCTGACACCTCCGGCAAGTTTCGTGTCGCAGCAGTGCAGACCGTATCGACACCCGAGCCGGTGCAGAACATGCAAAGCGTTGCGCGTCTGGTGCGCGACGCGGCACACGCGGGCGCGCAGGTGGTCGTGTTGCCCGAGTACTGGGCCATCCTCGGTCATCGCGATACGGACAAGGTCGCGCATGCGGAAGTGCCCGGGCAGGGACCGCTGCAGGACTTCATGGCGGCATTGGCACGCGAGCACGGTGTCTGGCTGCTGGGTGGCACGATACCGCTGCAGTCTGATATCGATGGCAAGGTGCTCAACAGTTTGCTGGCCTATGCACCCGATGGTTCGCAGGCTGCGCGCTATGACAAGATCCATTTGTTCGGCTTCACGCGCGGCGAAGAATCCTTCGATGAATCGCGCACCATCGTGCCCGGCAATCGGGTCGGCGTGCTGCAGACGCCGTTTGCGCGCATCGGCCTGTCGATCTGTTACGACCTGCGTTTCCCCGAGCTGTATCGCGCGATGGGGCAATGCGATCTGATTGTCGTGCCATCGGCCTTTACCTACACCACGGGCCGCGCGCACTGGGAAGTGTTGCTGCGCGCACGTGCGATCGAGAACCAATGCTATGTGCTCGCCGCTGCGCAGGGTGGCAAGCATGTGAATGGCCGCCGCACCTGGGGTCACAGCCTGCTGGTCGACCCATGGGGCGAGGTCAAAGGCTGCCAGGCCGAGGACGAGGGCATCATCGTCGGCGATATCGAGCGCGAATTGATCGCCGGTGTGCGTGGCAGCCTGCCGGCGCTGAAACACCGCAAGCTGTAGGGGAATACGGCCCGGGCGGCAGCGGGTCAGGGGGCGATCCAGTAAAATCGGGCGTCGCGTCCCGTTCCGGGCGCACTGCCGCAGAGAGCCCGCCCATGAAACTCATTGAACCCAATATCGCTATCCAGACCGCTGCCAGCAATGTGCTGCTGACCCCGTACGGGCTGGACGAAAGCCATTTGCTGAAGGTGCTGGGCTCGATCTTCACGCACAAGGTCGATTACGCCGACCTGTACTTCCAGTACACCAAGAGCGAAAGCTGGAGCCTGGAAGAAGGCATCGTGAAAACCGGCAGCTTCTCGATCGATCAGGGTGTCGGCGTGCGTGCCGTATCCGGCGACAAGACTGCTTTCTCCTATTCCGATGACATTTCCGAGCACGCGCTGCTGGAAGCGGCGGCGGCGACGCGTACCATTGCACGCCAGGGCGCCGGACGGACCAAGGTCGCGCAAGGCGTGCAGCGCGGCAGCGCGCGTGCGCTGTATCGGCCGCATGACCCGCTGCAATCACTCGACGCGACCGCCAAGGTCCAGCTGCTGGAAAAAGTCGAGCGCATCGCGCGCGCAAAGGACCCGCGCATCGTGCAGGTGATGGCCGGCCTGTCGGGTGAACATGATGTGGTGCTGGTGGTGCGCAGCGATGGCGTGATCGCCGCCGACATCCGTCCGCTGGTACGTCTTTCACTGACCGTGATCGCCGAGCAGAACGGCCGGCGCGAAGTCGGCAGCGCCGGTGGCGGTGGCCGCTATGAGTTCAGCTACTTTACCGATGCGCTGCTCGAGAAATATGCCAGCGAGGCCGTGAATGCGGCGCTGGTGAACCTGGAATCGCGTCCGGCGCCGGCCGGCCCGATGACCGTGGTGCTTGGCCCGGGCTGGCCCGGCGTGCTGCTACATGAAGCGATCGGCCATGGCCTCGAGGGTGACTTCAACCGCAAGGGTTCGAGCGCGTTCTCGGGCCGCATCGGCGAGCGAGTTGCCGCGAAGGGTGTGACCGTGGTGGATGACGGCACGCTGGCCGATCGCCGTGGCTCGCTGAACGTGGATGACGAAGGCAACCCTACCCAGTGCACCACGCTGATCGAGGACGGCATCCTGAAGGGCTATATCCAGGACACATTGAATGCGCGGCTGATGAAGATGCCGCCGACCGGCAACGGACGTCGCGAGTCGTATGCGCACCTGCCGATGCCGCGCATGACCAACACCTACATGCTGGCCGGCGACAAGGACCCGGAAGAAATCATCCGCTCGGTAAAGAACGGTCTGTATGCGGTCAACTTCGGCGGTGGCCAGGTCGACATCACCAATGGCAAATTCGTGTTCTCGGCCAGCGAAGCGTGGATGATCGAGGATGGCAAGCTGGCCTATCCGGTCAAGGGCGCGAACCTGATCGGCAACGGCCCGGACGTGCTCAATCG
>JACCDX011656097.1_pt1 | contig 15734 bp, 6 predicted proteins | sample 7449681 | NCBI WGS metagenome assembly JACCDX01 (sample SAMN15323450, study PRJNA562643) | freshwater metagenome | isolation source: river surface water | place: USA:Blue River Watershed | collected 2017-08-18 | reverse complement strand
GTCTATCAAGAAACATTCTCCCTTTACACTTTATACACTTTAACATTAGTTTGGTACGCCAATGATTATAAGATTAACATCAACAGAAACATCTCCAGAGGTGTTGAATCTAACTACCCCCTCAAGACCTGAAGTTGTTACGCTCTTAAGAACAACTGTTACATTTTTACCAGCAACTGTATTACCAGTATTGATTGGTGTTGCAGTTGCAATAGGAGAATACTTAAACTCTCCTGGGAATGAATATGTAAAAGACTTTTCTTCTCCAGCAGTAATAGTTCCACTATTTACAACACGAACATATCCACCAATTACTCTAGCCTCTGTTGCCTTAATGTTTTGTTTACCAGCATTAGGTGTATCGATAGATGTATACTTATAGGTTGATGGCGAAATAGATGTTGATAGTTCATTAACTGCCTGGGCTAACTGAGAAATATACGTAACGTCTAGTGGTTGTCCACGCTCAGGTAAAGGAATTTTTGCCATAGTATATCAATTATACCACTAAAGGGCTATCTGTGCTGAGGTAAATATGGCTGCAAGCGGAAAATACTGCCTTGGATATGTTGGTAGTTGTATTGCAACCTGAATGCTTGTGGTGGACTCATCTATCAATGTTGAAAACTGAGTAGATGTTGAACTTGCTATATACTCCCATGACCCATTATTTAATTTAAAATAAATGTCATACTGTCTTATTACTGATGTTGGCTGCTTCCAAACCATCGTTACTGAGTTGTCAACTACCTGAACAGAACATGCGACTTGTTCTGGTGCCTCTTTTGCTACAGAGTAATATGGTGACCAGTGAGATGTTCTGTTCTTGTCTTCAGAAACCACTCTGTATCTTACGGTATAGGCCTGAGTTAATCCATTAAATGCTGGAAGATCTTCTTTTTTAATAATTACCTTTTTAATTGATGAGTTTGCCACTAAACAACATCCATTCCAAATCTGAATTCAATGTGATTAGTTGTATTGGCAATCTTAGTTATTGTTTCTGCATTCTTATTTTTGATAAGTGAGTAACCAGTTAATCCATAAACTGGGTTTGAAGATGTAGTATTTTCTAGTCTTAGAGCATCTAAGCAAACGTAGTAGTCATCAGATACAGCACCATTCTTAATTACTGAAACATAAAACTTAACAACATCTACAACATTCCATGTAAAACCACTGCTCTTGTATAAATCCTGAAATGTCTTTTTAGAAACAAAATATCTATTTGTTGCAAAATCTACCCCTGGATCAGACTCCTTTATTATTGTTTCAAACCTTGCCCATTGCCCAGTACCATGAACATCTGACTCTGCAAACTCTATCATTATTCTAACTTCGTCTGGCTGATCAGCAGACTCTCCGTCTTTATTAATTACAGAAAATGCTAATCTTAAATCATCAGTTGGAGCATTCTTGTTAAAATCAACTGACGCACCAGTTAAGTGAATATGCTTTGAGTCTGTCGGAACAACAAGTTGGCCATTAGAGACAGATAGGTTTGTCATATCTCCTCTGATTACCATTATGTTATTGAGAAACCTACATCTCTCATATCTATTTACACGTTCTTGGTTTGTAAAAATTTTATTGTCTGCGTTTGTTTGAAATACCTGATCCGTAATATTAATAACGTTGTCATCTGAATCTAATGGGGTGTAGTATACTGGAATTGCGGTGGCACTTGATGAGCCATGATATTCCCAATTTTCATTAGATGTAAAAGAATAAATGCTTTTGCTATCATACGATCCTGCGGTTGGGTTTGCACCAGCAGACCACACACCAACTTCTGTGATCTCATATCTTTCTGCTGTAGGCAGTTCTGCAGTAAATACTATTTTAGACTGACCATCTTCTGTAACATATCCACGAGACGTAATTGGAACACGAAACATTTCAAAATCTAAAGATGTTTTATCTGAATAGTCTCCCAATGGGGCATCAAGGCTGAGTGGCTTTGCTCCGCAGCCTATGGCAATATAAGAAGCATAGGCAGGTGCTTGTCCTACCAAATACTTTGCCAAAATATTCTTACCTGTATTAGTTATCATTTTTATACCGCCCCATATATTGTACCATTAAGTATATCCCCACTATTCAATATTTGAACATCTATTTGTTCATCAGAATCCAGATTCGTAACATTAATTACTAGGTCTCCAGTTTCTTGATCTATATAGACTATTTCTCCATTTGGACCAGATCCCTCTGTTGGGACCTTATTTTCTAGTCTAATTGGAAAGTTTTTAAAATATGTATCTGCCGTGCTCTCAAGTTTAATTATATTATTAGGGTTATCCGCAAGTTGCAAGCCTTGCAGGTTTTTGATTGGACTATACATTACGTCCTGTCCATTAATAATATCATTTCTTGAAATGCTAATTAATTCTTGGCCACCTATATTTTCAAATATTAGATCTGCCATTATGTCTATTTCAAGTGGTGGGTTGCTAAGAGCAATTAGCGATGGTGTTGCAACCACTACTGCTGGATTTACTACTGCATTTGGAACTGCAACTGGCTGATTTGCTACTGCGTCTGTCGTCATTCTGCCACCTCACTTAAAAAGACTGTCATTTCTGGACCGCCCTGTGCTTTAGAATACTCTATATTATATACCACATACCTTGAGTTTTTAGACCCAGACTTGTCTATTCCGTTTTCAATATAATCAATAGAAACAATATCTCCAAGTTGAATCATTGGGTTTGCAAAAATCTTAACACCGATTGATTTTCTTGGTTTCATTATTTTTTTAATTACCCAAGACAAAAGATTTTCTGCATCATCGTGAGATTGAATGTATGGTACTTGCAGTGAAAAATCTTTTTTGCCATAAGCCATACGACTTAACTTAATATCTTCATAATCTTTTGCAATTTTATTTGGATATGAAACTAATGTATTGCCGACAAACTGTGGATCTGCTAAATTGCTATTCTTTGCAAAGTATTCATCAACTGTAAGATCATTGTCTGATTGCTGGGTAAATGTGATTCCCTGAACCCTTAGATAGTTTCCGCTGGTTTCATCGAGACTGAGTGCAGTATCTGTAGAGTTAAATATTAAAAACTCTGCACCGTATGATCCTGCTCTAAATCCAGAAATAGAGTATCCCTTTATTCTGTTGAATGTCGGAGACAACTTTGCATATAAAGCAGGGTAGGCTTTGTCGTATTTAAAATTAAATGATGCTGCCTCTCTCATGATAGTGCCAAACTCTTCAAAATACATACTGAATTTTGGAGGTTCTGCAGAACTAATACCAGTAAGATATGTTGACTGGACTGCTCCTGACATTGCATACTTCATAAAGGAATCATTTGCATTTAGTTCTGAATCTCCAAATGCCGAACTGATAGGAGCATCGATCTGGAATGCTGTGTTTTGAGAATAGTTATTTGCCAAAGCATAAATATTTTCAAACATAACTCTTGAAGATCCACGCACAAAGAGCGCCATATTATTGTATATTGGAAGTGGGTCTGTGTCGTCTACAGTAGCAATTAGATTATTATTTAAATAAAGAAAGAATCGTCTTCTCGTTCCTATCTCTTGGTACTCTACTGCTAAGTCGTATACCGTTGGATTTTCTTCTGCAGCCATTCTGTACTGTCCCGTAAATTTTCCATCGTCTACAATTATATTTGTAAGTCCCTCATAAAGTTTTACTGGTATAGCAGGCGTTGTTTCAGTGCCAGTAGTTGCAGCCTTTAACTTGTAGAATATAACATTATGGACATTATCCTTTTCGGAATTGTTCAAGTTTCCTGCTCCAAGTGCAATAATTTCAAAATAATATCCATTATTAGTATTTGGATTTAGCATTACTCCAAGACCACCAGACCCTCCGACAATACTTATATTTTTGTCTGGAGTAGATCCTGGAACTGTGAAATAAGTAGAAGCACCAACAGGTGTTTGACCACGATTAATATCGTTTTCAATCTTGCCAACAATTCTCATTCTTGTTCCAAAATGCTTGTACTTATTATCTAATGGCTTATATACATAAGAAATAAAGTCAGTTGGTGACTCGGTTGTTGTAAACCCTGGACCGTTCATGATTAAAGCAGACGACTGAACTGTTCCAGCCTGTGTTGAAAGCATTGCGTTTGTATCTGCTTCCGAAATATATTTTGATGCAAGGAAGTTTTTAATAATTCCATTTCTTGTTGTTTTTTGTGCAAGAGTGTTATTGATTCCTGCTTGGAATATTCTTGTTTCTGGCGCTGTCTGTCCTGATTTAAATAAATATTTTGATTCCATTGTGCAACCACGAACGTTGGCATTGTCTGACCAATATGGGCTTAATCCAGCAAAATGCGATGTTACTGGTGTTCCAAATTGACCACGACCATGCTTTGCAACTGGACCATTTTTTAATTTTACAACTCCAGATCTTTCTTCATAATTTGGCTCAGCATATATTCTTACGAGTCCAGTTGGATAAATCTTTCCATTGAATGGCAGTGATGAGAAATATTTATCATACTCTTGGACACTGTTGATCCAGACATCTCCTGTACCAGAAATATTATATTGAACTGCATCATATTTAATTATTTCTCCATTAGAATAAAAATATCCATTATATCTTGTAATCCAGTAAACGCCCTCACCCAGATCCATTACATTGTTGATAACCACATTATTAGAAACACTTGGAACAACATTGGATAGGCTAGAATTTAGTGGTATTGCACTCAGCATATATGTAGACTGGTTACCAACCTCGCCATTGATAGACTTTGTGTTCTCCGTTCCTGACACTTCCCAAAGAAGAACTGGTTTATATATCCAGGTCTTCTCACTATCTACAAGGCTTGCCTGCTTGATGCTTCCTATAGATCTTTGAATATGTCTAGTTGTATAAATAATTTTTCCATCATTATAAACATCATTATCTTCGGAAGTTATCTCTAAAATATTTGCAAGTTTAGTCTTTGTTCTTTCATTTTTAACTACACCAGAATCTTGTGAATCCGATGAACCATAAAGAACTATATCTGTGGCTCTTTCTGTTAACGATGGCATCATATAGTTTTTACTCATCATTACGAAGTTGTTGTACTCATCAAAGAACATTGCTGTTTGTGTTGAGATCGCAATGTCTTCTAATATTTCTGCTACAGTTCTTTCTGGTGGTATAAAGAAGTAGGGTATAACAGTTTCTGATTCTCCATCTACTCTTTTAAAAACATAATTTGAAAACCCTATAGAGTCAAGTAGTAATGATACCGCAGCACTAACAGATGTGTTTGTAGACAAGATCTGTGGTGCGGTTTGAGACTCAAAGTAAAAATATAAATCTCTTAGTTCTAAAGAAACCTTTTTTAATTGGTTCGATGTTTTTGGAAATCCATCTGAGTACATAGTTTTAATAGGAACATAATAATCTAATCCATTAACATCTACTATAACGTCGTAAAGTTTAACTTGAATATTTTTTGATATATACTTTCCTATAATGCTTTCAGAGTTATTAGAATTAAATGCGTCATCAAAATCAAATAGTTCAAGATTTCCAGTGGATGCAAGTAGTTGCCCTACTGGAAGTCCACTAGAACCTATGTCTGATGCGCTCTTGTTTACAGAAAACTCAAGCACCCTATCGGAAAGATCTACGGCTAGTCTGGACGACATTTCTATAAGATCAAATGTTGAGTCAAATTTGTTCATGCTTTCAACAACAATTCTTATTCCAGAAATATATTCAAACTCTTTGTATTTTGTAACAGAGCCAGCATTGTAATACTTTGGAGATGTCAAGTCAGTTACAAAGTTTGTTAGGCTGTTTACATAACTTTCTTCAAGTTTCCAACCATATGTTGGGGTAAATGTTTTCCACTCAGACTTATAGCGTATATGGTAAGTTCCAAGTTCTCCGTCATTTTGTATTACTAAAAATGCATGACCTTCTTCTGCTGTGTCTGGTCTAAGTGTTGCAGATGATAGTTCACCCTTAAATACAAAGATGTCTGAATATACTTTAGGAACTATAAGTCCATAAGAGAGTTCAACATAACCATCAGACCCAATTATTTCTGTGCCGTCTTTTCTTTTGTCTTTGTCTGAAAAAGATAAAGCGTCTACCCAATTGTTATTTTTTAAAACCTGAATCTTCCATTTATCTGGTGTTGTCTTGTTCGCATCTCCATAATATGGATCTAAAAATGTTTCAGACGAATTTGAGAATGTTCCATAGTCTAATTCTCCTACATTTGTTTGCATCTTTACAATAAGTCTGTTGGCTGGAACTTGTTCTTTATATACCACAAATGGAACGGCATCTTCTATTCTGTGTCTTCCATTTATAGTTTTATTTGCAATTCCATACTCTACGCTGCTTTCTGTTCTAAAAGATGTCCAATACTTAAATACATCGTTCTTGTCTGGCATATAATATCTTGGTCTTTTAGCCATGTTAATATTTGGGTTATGTAGGTATCTACCATTTAAGTACGTTGCTTTATTAATTCCAGATCTTGGTCTTTGTGGCTTTAGGCAATCTTCCAAGGAGTAAAGCATCTTTAGTTTTTCTTTATATGCGGTTACGGTTGTTGGCTCTCCGTTATCATCAAACCCTCCATCAATTTTTACATCTGCATCTGTTGCTCCAGTATAATAATTTCCAGCGTCTGACGGGTCAAAAGTATTAGGCAGACCGCTGTATGCAGATTGACTGTTGGTTGGTCTATATCTATAATTGCCAACCTTAGATATGTTTAGCGGAATATTCATGTTCCACTCTGCAATAATGGCAGACTGTGTTCTTACTGAAGAACTTGTCTCTAAGTGGTCCTGTAATTCTTTATCTTGAAACATTACGCCTCTTCCAGAGTTAAAGAGACATTCCAAAAGTCAAAGTTAAGCCCACTTCTCTTTACAACAGAATAGTTAAAGTCTGAAAAAAATACTTCTACTATTTCGTTATACTTGTTTATATTATTAAACCTATTGTCTGCTTCACTAAGATCTGTATCTTGAAAATTTGTGTACTTATCATAGGCAAGGTAAACCCAGAATGATCCCTTGTGATTTTCATACCAGTTAAGTAATTCAACTCCACCTGCGCCACCATCCGATGTAAACTCTAATGGTTTTGGTCTTGATACTGTTGCCTGCATATCAGCATTACCATTAATATCAAAATGTGAGATAGTGTCGTAGGCCCTGGATGGAAGCATGTCCCAAGAAACACTAATCTGTAGTTTATCTGCAATATGGTATGACCTCATACGGCCATTAATCATTCTTTCTCGCTTTTCAATTCTGGTAGTACCAAAGTCTATCTCTGACCTATTATCATCAGACAAGATTAGAAAGTCTCCTGTATTGGCCTCAGAGCCCGTATAAGCGCCTATTTCGTAACCATCTGGAATATAAAACCCATCAACCTTTGTTCCAGGGTTATCTGCAAATAACATTGCCTGTGGTCTTGAATACTTTTTTCTACCAGACATATATGTATTTGTTGCCATTAGAACCTATTCCCCCTGAGTTTTTGTGAATCTATACCCTTTATCTGTGTCATTACAACTCTTGCAATCTCGTCTGGATTTGCATCTGATTTGACATTAACACTAATACTATAATTATACACTGAGTCACCAATAGAAGATCCATTATTTATTGCTCTCATTTTGTCAACCCCGTAAGACTGAACAGCATATCTACTCATGACAAACTCTCCAGGAGAAAGCATTGCTGGAATAGTGTCTGTTCCAATTGCAAAACCTCCAGTGTTAAAGTACTTAGGAACAAGTCCACCGCTAGAAAGATATCCGTCTCTTGCTCTTCTTGCAGCAATAACAGATGCTGCAGACGAAGCCTTTAGTGCTGCCTCTGCTGACTTTAGTTGTGCTGATATAGATGCTGCACCAATTGCTCCACTTTCCTTTGATGCTAATACGCTTGGAATAACCTTTGCTGCTGCAATCATTGCTGCACCCATATCTCCAGATGCTTTTGCTGCAGCATATTCTGCTGCTGCTTTCTTTGATGCTGCAGATGCTGCAGAATCGCTCTTTGCTCCTGCTGTTGCTGTTGTAGTTCCTGTTGTTCCTGTTTCTGTGGTTGTGGCACCAGTAACTGCACCAGTTGCTGTACCACCAATTGCTGATACTGCATTTTGAACTGATCCTGGAACACCACTTGCGTATGCTGCCAATTTTGCAAGAATATCTGCCCATGTTAAGTTCAACTGCTCTGCTGCAGAAAGAAGGCCTGCAAGTGCTGCTGATCCTGCTGCTGCACGTTGTGCTGCTGCGTATGCATCTAACTGTGCATTAATTCTATTCCATTCATCTCTTGTTTTACCAAGAACTGTGATGCCTTCTATTTGCTTATCTATGCTATCTTGTAAAATTCTGTTTGCATAGTTAAGTGCATCAATTCTTTCTTGAAGTGGCTCAATGGAGTATTCTTCAATCTTCCAAATCTGGTCTTCAAGGTCTCTGATTTTAAGAAGTGCTGCTTCTCTTTGTTCTTCAAGATTATAAATTGCATCTTGCTTAATTTGAATCTGATTCAATATCTCAAGTCTACGTGGATCTGTCTCCATCTGATAGATCTTTTGTGAGTTTTGGAATTGCTTTTCATTGATCTGATCAGCGGTCAATCCGCTTTGTGGCCCAGTTAGTGCTCCTAGTGCATTCTGTCTTGCCTGCTCTAATGCATCTTGCTGACCTGACGCAAACTGTGAAGCACTTGTTGCTCTCATTGACTGGGCTGCTTGTGCTGCTGCAGAAATATCTCCCTGTGTTAAAGCATCTGCAAGACCCAATTGTTGTTGCTGTTGCTCAAGTATGTTTTGATTTATTTCTTGAACCTTTGAAAGCGCCTCTGCTTGTTCGTCATATTTCTTGTTAACTTGCTCTGCTGCATGATTAATAATTTCAAGATCGTTCGAAAGCATATTGTTTTCATCTTGAATCTTCTTTATTGCACGATCACCAAACAGAGGATTCATTTCTAGTTCACGATTTAAATCATTAACCTCTTCATTTAAATCTTCAATAGGCCTTGTGTAAGTTTCTTCAATTGCTCTCTGGCCATCTTCAATTTGATCATTTAGTTCTGCAATTTGTCTTTGGAATGGAGCAATCTGTCCTTCAAGATCTCTTATTTCTCTTTCGTTGGCCTTAAGTTGCATTGCCTCTGGACCTGTGCGGATAAGCGCTTCTTGTGCTGCAAATAGATCTTCAACTATGTCTCTGCCTTCTGCTGCTGCGCCTGCAAGATCTCCTTGATTTAATTTAACCTGAATATCAATAATCTTTCTTGCTTCAATATTATTTAAATATTCTGCAATAGCCTCAGCATCTAACTTTCCATCCTTTAGATCTTCTACTAAGAATTTTGCTAACTGTGGGTCTCCAAGAACTGCATCAATCTGATCTGTACTGTAACCAAGTTCCTTCATCTGAGAAACAAGTTTTGGCATTTCTTGATACATCTTAAAGTCTTCGTTTGCTCTAATTGCTCTGTTTAATACCTCTTGGCGCTCAAGTTCTGTGTTTGCAGTTTTAATGTTTGCAATATAGGTTTTCCATTCTGGGTCAGATGTCTTTATTGCGCCTGCTGCTATTGCTGCTGCCTGACCTTGATCTGCTACTACTTCTAAAGCCTGTGCTGCAGTTAGACCACTAGCAATCAAAATTCTATAAGCCTTATCTTGATCTTGAATATTTTTTACAGTTTCCTCGTTTACAAGATTAAACTCTCCAAGATTTGCTTCTCTGTAGCCTTGATCAGCAGCCATGCCAGTTTCTGTAAGTCCAGTTATTGTATCCTTTGATCTTGGCTTACCCTTTTCAAAAGTAAACAGTGCATCCTTACCCTTAAGTGCTGCTACCTTAGCAAAATCTTCTGCAGACATTGATGCAATTGCATCTCTCATGTCTTTGCCAACTCCAAACTTCAAAAGTCTATTCTGGATTCCGTCAAAAAGTTTGAAGGCATTTTGCTGTGTTTTCTTATCTCTAAATGCTGCAAGTAGTGAGTCTACTGGCTTAAGAGCGTTGAACGCATTGTCTCTTACGTTCTTTAGTCTAACTCCAAGTTGATCTAGGAATGCAAGAGGATTATCTTTCTTACCGCCTGTTCCTCCACCGCCTCCGCCTGGTACAGTATTAGTTATTAGTTCTCCATTTTCACCAATAATAGTTTTTGTTTTTCGTGCTGCTTCGGCTGCCTGTGCCTCAGTAAGAGTGCCAGACATAATTTCATCATATCTCTTTTTCTTAATTGCTCCTGCAGTTCTACCTCTAAAACCAGATTCTTTTGCAGCAGCAGCAGATTGCTCCTCAGCATATCTGCGTCTTGATTCTTCATCCTGGAATATAGTTGCATATATTGTTGTAAACTTAGAGATTGCTTCTTTCTGTGCTTTGTCTGGTAGTTTGTCAAAGTCTTTCCATTGGGCAAAAAGTATTTCTAGATTTTCCTTTGATGCACCTGCTACACCAACACCATTACCAGTAGTAAAATATTTAAGTATTAACTCTTTATCAAGTTTGTCTGGCATTGCTTCTATTTTTGCAAGGTCTTTAGATAGAGCAAGCAGACCATCATATCCTACAGTTGTAATGAATGCTTCCATATTAACTTCATGACCATCAAGCATTCTTAGAACAGCCATGGCTTCGCCAATTTCATTAAACTGCTTTGGATTACTCTTTAAAATTTTTGCAGAAATCTCTACTGCCTTATCTTGATTATCGAAGGTTGTAAAATAGTCAAGCATCTCTATTGTGCCAGCAGCGCCCTGGGTCTTTATACCAATAGAAAGTGCCTGCTGTAACTCTGGCAACTTTCCTTCAAACATAGCCAAGAAAGTATTCATCTGTTCTGGATTTATAATCTTATTACCTAAAAGCATTTGCATCTGCACTTCAAAACTTTGAGCCTTTTGTGCGTTTTCAAAACCGCCCTTTGTTTTTCCACCATCAAATGGGTTTGCTGTTAGATCACTTAACTTTGCTAATCTGCTTAAAGAATCAGATGCCATAGTTTCAAACTCTGTGCCTTTAAAGGCATCTTTTACTTTAGACTTTAATGAATCAAAATAGGCATCTTCCTTGGCTCCAGAAAAAATTCCAACTTCACTTTGTCTAATCTTTGTTTCAAATATTTTAGTTTCTCTGTCAATTTGCTTTCCTAGTTCTTCGTTTGCTATTCTAATATCTGAAGCCATTTGACTTTCTAGGTTAGCAATTTTTGTTTTTATTGATAATATTTTTTCTGCATTTGTAGTAGACTCTAACTCTTTTTCAAGTAGTTGAATTTGCTTTTTGTATTGCCATTCTGTAGCATCTGCCTGTGCCTTAGCAACTTGAACACTGTTCACACCGAATGCTGCAAGTTGTGCAGCCTCTGCGCTTCCGCTCTTTCCAGAACCTACCGCATTATCAAGTCTTCCTAATACCTTGTTAGATCTCTTGCTTGCTTCTTGAACAATTTGCATCCTCACTCTTAAAGGATTATTTGCTAAATCTTCTCCGTTTGGACCTATTATAGTTCTTAAGTTGCCAAGAATTTCTGCAGTATACTTTCTACTTCCAAGTTGTATTCCGATTTGATCAGCAATATCCGCTGCTTGAGAAGCATCTAAAACTCCATCTGAGATATAGGAAGATAGTTGTAATGCAAAGTCTTGCGCTGCTGTGTCTGAACCATAGGTTTTCATTTGTGAAACAAAGCCATTTACCATTGACTTTCCAACTTCTGATGTTAAGAATGTATCTCCAAACCCAGTGCCAGCACGTTCAACATCGTTGTATGCACCAAACACACCGCTCTTTCTTGATTCTTCCATAGCACGGCTTGCGCCAACTCTTTGTGTTATCTGTCCAACTTCGTCCATCTTTGCAGTAGTTGCTGATACAGAATCTACATACTGTGCTTGCTTCTTAGCAGCATTCTCTAGATTCTTGTTTAGTAAGAATAGTCCTCCACCTATAGCAACTGCTGCTGTTGTAATCCATCCAACTGGTCCCATACCCGCAAACATTGGTGCCATACCTGCAACTGCAGATGCTCCCATTGCAGCCATACCAGCACCTTGTTGTCCAGCCATCATAAGGCCCATGCCAGCAGTTCCAAGTGCCATAGACGCTCCGCCAGAAATACCACCTATCTTTTGTTGACGAATCATTCTTCTTTCTTTTGTTGCCTGTGTCTGCTTTTGCTTGTTTGCCTTTAGCGTTCTTTGACGATCTTCCTTTTGTGCAGCATCAAAGTTAATAGCCATTTGCCTATTAAGTTCTGCTCTTCTTTCATTTTCTAAGAATCTCTTTCTTGCAGCCTCAGTTTGCTTCTTGCTAATATTTGCTTGTTCTTTTTGTGCTGCTGCTTCTTTTGCTGCTGAACGAGCAGATGACTGCTTAGCCTCTAATTCTCTTTTTTGAATCTTTCTTATTGTTTTATCGATTTCTTCTTGAGAGTAACCAGCCCTACGCATTTGTGAGGCAATCTCTCCTTGACGAACAGTTGGGTTGCTTACTCCCCTTCCAAAACGTGGATCACCATCAATTCTTCCATCCATAGCAAACGGAGGAAACACATTACGCATACCACGGAAACCTGAAAGTTGTGATCTCGTCAAAATACTTTGATTTGGACCTAATGAGGTTGTTCTTCTATCTCTTTGGCTTCCACTACTTGCAACTGCTCCTGCAGGCTTTGCACCAGTATTAGCATTTGTTAATCTTTGCTCTTTTGCTTTGCCAGTCTTTGGATTAACAGTTACCTTTGTTTCGTTGCCAGGATTTACCAAAACATCATCTGCTGATTGTGCAGCCAAGTTCATAATTCTTGATGGCTGTATATTAGTATCTCTTAATATAGCAAGCAATGCTTTAGCATTTACTCCAGCATTTCTAGGTAGTTTTACTTCTGTAGAAGGAATTTTATTTCCTTGCGCCTTGTAGTCTGCTGCTCTTGCCTCTAGTTCTGCTGCTCTTGCTACAAGTTCTCTTTGTTGTGGATTTTCTGGATGTCTTCCACTTGCCATAAATTCTGCTGCTCTTGCATATTCAGACAAAAGAGATCTTTCTAATCCAAGAGGGTTTGCTCCGCCCTTATTGTTCCAATTTAAAATATCTTTAAATCTTGAAGAGCCATCTCCAATATATCTGTTAAGTGCAAATGGATCATACTGTCCAGTTCCAGTTAAAAACTTTAGAGGATCTCTTCCACCAATTCCAGTATTTCCAACTATATGAGATAACTCTGGTCTTAATTTTTCAAGAATTTTAGCGTCAGAAAGTCCTAGAGCCCTCATCTCTATTGCTGCCTTAGTCTTTAGTGGGTCTCCCATTCTTCTTAGATACTCGTCTTTAAGGTTTGCTGCTATAGGTCGAACAATCTTTGAAAGACGACCAGTACCTCCACCTGCTCCCTTGTTAGATGATCTCAAGTCTGTCTTAAATGCTGACAAACTTCCGTACCTGCTTCCCTCAAATCCTCCCTTATCAACAAATATGCCATCTGCATTTGGAATAGCACCCATTCTGTAAAGAAGGTTGTTAACAACCTGGTCTTTTGTTCTTGCATGTTTTGCTCTGCCGTCAGGATCTGACATAAATGAATCCATGTCATCTGGATGAAGATACTTTGTTACACCATCAACATTGATTGGAATCATGCTCTGAATTTCTTTAATAAACTTTGTTTGTTTTGCGTCAAATCTCTTATCTCTTCCAGAAGGGGGTATAGGAACTACGCCACCATTCCAGGCTGCCTTTATTATCTTTGCTCTTTCTGGATCTATAGAGTCAAGTGTTTTTACAAAGTCAGACTCTACCTTTCTTACAAGTTCTGCCTTTTTTAATTGACTGTCTTGCTCTGATGGGATTGCATACTTCTTTAGTTGTTCTTCAACTACAGAGTTTGAAGCATTTGAGTCAATACCGTCTATTGCTTTTTTGATTCCTTCTCCAGCACGAGCATGAACTGGTTGAAGTTTAGACCAATCAGTTTTTGCTCCATCCTTAAGTCTGTTAAGCATGTTTCCATATACAACTTGCTCATCTGGAGTCAGATCCCAAGTCTTAATAAGTTTTTCTAATCTAGGCACTGACTTGCTAATCTCTGCCTTTATTGCAGCATCATATTGTGATGGTGTCATGCTTGCAGCAAGTGAAGATGTTTCTTGTGCAAAGAACTTTTTTGCTCCACCCTTTACACCAAGTAGGTTGATTATTGCTTGCTGCTCCATACTTGGCATAGCCTTAGAGAAATCTCTAAAGCCAGATGCTCTATCAAATACTCCAGCAGTTCCAACATCTGCCAATACATTACCAGATAGGTTTGGTTTTTGTAAGTCTTTATCTCCTCTTAATGTTGATGCGACCAACTGCTTAATCATGTCAGACTTGCTAAACTTACCATCCATTGCTGCGATGCGTGGATCGTAAGGTGATTCAATTACAATAAACTTTCTTTGGCCTGTAGGGTCAGTTGGATCAATCATTGTTTTGATAGTTTGCTTTGGTGCTACCAAACCATGGACTTCTCTTGCAATCTCAGTAGCACGAACCTCTGCTAATGCAGTCTTCTCATCTATTGTTGGCTTTACTACTACGATCTTTCCATTAGGCTTTCTATATACCCCGCCAACTCCACGAGCAGGAAAACTTCTTCCAGAGAATGACTCAAGCAGTGTTCCAAAGTTTGTAGGTGGTAAACTTCCAAATCGTCCAACCTTAACTTGGTCAGATATCTTATCTAGTATTTGTCTTGACTGTGAAGCCTCTGCAGCAGACTTTGGCATACCAACAAATGTAGGACCATCTGACTTATCTGCATCTGGATGATAGTATCCTTGTCTTTCATCGTCTCTTCTTCTATATTTTGCTTGCTGTGCTTTTCTAACTGCTGCTGGCCCATCAGATAGAGGAACACCTCTGCCTGGTCCACCAGGAAGTCTTCCAGCCATGAATCCTGGAACCTTATCCTGGAACATTGCACTTATGAGACCTCTATACTTATTTGTTGTCTCTGTAGGAATAACTGCTTCTCCAGGAGAAAGCATTGCTGGAACTACATCGCCTGCACCCTTTGGACCTGGAACACTCAAAACTCCATCTTTGTACTTTCTCGCTGGTGGCAAACCCTTTACTGCACGTGCAGCGCCTGGAGCACCTCCAGCAAATAATGATGGATTTTGTGATGCCATAGATCTCATCTGTGTACTCAAGGCGCCATAAGATGATGCAAGAGCATTTACAGATGCTTTTTCAACATTAAATACTTCAATCAGTCTTGTATGAGTTTGATGCAATTGTTGTGACGAAGCAGCATTCTCTATCTGCTCTTGAGTCATGTAAGTAAAGCCAGCGCCTAAAACATTTGTTTGTCCGTTTAACTTAGCAATTCCTCCACGAAGCAATGCAAAAAACTTAATAACGTTTGCAATACCATTTGCAAGCAAACCAAAAGTCATAAGTAGAACTGGCCCAAGGCCTGCAACTGCTCCTACTATAATTGCAATAACCTTTTTAGTATTATCACTAAGGTCATTAAACTTTGCAAATACTTTACCAAAAAACTCAATGATAGGAGTTACTGCCTCAAGGAATACTTTTCCTATTGGCATTATATCTTGCTTAAATCGTTCTACTGCTGCCTGGAATTTTACTCCAACAGAGTCCTCAATCTTTTTCATTTCTCGTTCAGACAGTACTGCTATCTCTTCTATTGATGCTCCAGCCAAATCAAGTGCT
>JACCDX010721101.1_pt1 | contig 15754 bp, 14 predicted proteins | sample 7449681 | NCBI WGS metagenome assembly JACCDX01 (sample SAMN15323450, study PRJNA562643) | freshwater metagenome | isolation source: river surface water | place: USA:Blue River Watershed | collected 2017-08-18 | reverse complement strand
GTCAGAACCATATTTATGAAATATGTAAATTCATCTACTTTTCATCATCTGATGAATCAGTAAGATCTTCAACAAATGATTCGAAGTTTGCGTTAAAGTCGCGAATGCAAATCTTCAACTGTACTTTAGCTAGAGAGCTACGATGGATACGAATCAATGTATCATCAGAGTCGCCAAAGGTATGTTCCTTCAGGGCAGAACGAAGGTCCACGGCGCGAACATTATCTTCTTCACCAATAATAAGACTATCAAGATACTCTTGACACCAAGCAACCGTATCATTATTGAACTGAATGAAATGCGTTTCAATCAACCGCGAATTACTGCTCTTAGTATCGGCGCCCTCATTCTCGATGATACGGGCAATGTTTCGCTGATGGCGTAAACGGAATGCATCTCGTAAACGCGAATGGTATCCATTGAATAGCTTCAGTGCGGTTTCATCATTACCAACTTGCTTATTGAAACGTTTGAATGTAGTTTTGCCGGTGATCGTTTGTTCGAATACTTGATCGAAGAGCTTCTTCTCTTCGTTTACATCTTTGTCTACAAACCCAATAGCAGCGCAACCAATGAATTTGCCTTGTTCGGTATTCATCAATCGAACCAGTTCACGAAGACGTGTAGGAGTAGTGCAGAAGTTGCGGCATGCGACTTGGATAGTCATTCGCGACCCATCTTCGTTTGTCCAAGCAAACATGAAGAACATCTTCATGTTATCAACGCCATTCCAAGGCTTAACTGGATCAAACACAATTCCTTGCTGGCCAGAGAATAACTCGATCCAGTTCTGGGTAATCATAGCACTATAAGTAGTTCTAGCAAACATCTGTGCCATGTTAGTCAAATGTTTATTGGTCTTCACTTGTTCAGCTTTAACATCGCGCAGGTTAATTGCAAGATCTTCATTCTGAGTAATCATACGTGCTTGAGCAGCCGCATTCTCTTGACGGTTGCGTTCAAGGATTGCTTCAGTTGCTTCAAGTGTAGCCGTAGTCTTATGACCGTACATTAGTAGATCGTCAATCTTTGAAGATTGTTTCTCAACAGTTGATTTAAGATCGACATTCATTTGAGTTAGTCTATCAATCTTATCATCCTTCATAGCTAACGATCGTTCACTGTATGCACGTTCATAGTCGGTATATAGCTTAAATACATCTTCTAGAAGGAGATAGTAATCGCAGTAGATAATCGGGTCAACGGGTTGATTGGCTCTACGTTGGGCGCGCATAAGGCACTTTTTGAAAGCTTTAGGCGTGAGATGGTAATGTTTATGGATCTGGGATCCGCTCTTTCCACGCTCAGAGACGTCTCTGAGCGTGAAATCTTCACTCTCAACCAAGTCCAAAACCTGTAGCTTCTTACGGACATCACTCGACTGCATACTAGTCATAATACCACATTCGGCCAACTTTGAATGATGGACATAGAACTCATCTTCATGCGCAGTCAACTCCAAGAAGTAATTCATGAACGTAATATCAGTACCTGGATAGAACTGATCATGAATATTCATAAAGAACTCAGTCAGGGTCACTTTCGTAAGAGTATTGGCAAGTCCAAGGGCATATTCTTTAGCAAGCTTAAACGGTGAGTTGGTCATCGTTGTTTGTTAGCGTAGTTATAATGGGGGGGGTTCTAGAGCGTTCTGGTATATTATGGAATAATGCTCTTCAATTTTGCACAAAAAACAAATCGCTTCAGCAGTCTCTGCATGTTGTTTGAAGGCCATTCCTGCTGGTTCTGCATTCTGCGATGGAAGGATTCCAATACTGACTAAGAATCTAGTAACATGATCTGGCTGTGCCGAAGTTGGACCCATCCATGGGTCCAACTTTTTGGATCGATCAACACGGGGCGCGAGTATGTTATGACGAACTAATTCAACGTTCGCACAATACTTGCGATCAGAATTCAGTTTTTTGCCTGAGGCAATAATCTGAAAACGGCTGTATATCATTTTATCTTCATAAGTCTCAAAGATTGTTCCAAGATGTTTAACAATGGTCTCTGATAATTCAGAAGCAAATAGTTCTCTTGGCTTACCTTCAGTACCAATCGCACGACGAAGCTCGGCTTTAATTGGCTTGAAATCAATAAGAACCATAGTAGTTGTAGAGAGCAGTAGGAGTGTTTGACAGTAGTTTTAGTCGTTGGTATATTTTGGAATGACGCTCTTCAATTTTGCACAAAAAGCAACCTCCTACTACTCAGCAATCGCAAGATCTTCATTCTAAGTAATCATACGTGCTTGAGCAGCTGCATTCTCTTGACGGTTGCGTTCAAGGATTGCTTCAGTTGCTTCTAGAAGGAGATAGTAATCGCAGTAGATGACTGGATCGACAGGTTGATTGGCTCTACGTTGAGCGCGCATAAGGCACTTTTTGAAAGTTTAGGTGTAAGATGGTAATGTTTATGGGTCTGAGATCCACTCTTTCCACGCTCGCGGACGTCCGCGAGCGTGAAATCTTCACCTTCGACTAAACCCAATGTTTGAATCTTCTCCGCGATTCTACATGATTGAGTACTGGTCATATTCAACATTCGCGCAATACTTGCGATCAGAATTCAGTTTTCATAAAATTATTGATAATAGATCTCGAACTTATATGTCAGACCTCGATATTGGAGTTCTGGCGTTGAGCTATAAGTATGAGACAATAGTAAATGATATGGGAAGAAAGTATCGCATTTGTAGTCCTTGTCAATTCTAGTGATATAAATCATGTCAGCTAACGGCAATGCTTCTCTATAAAGCCGCTCCCCGCCGATCACGAAAATCTGTTTGTTTGAATCTTGAAAATATTGTAAAGCTTTTTCAAATGTCGTGAATGAAGTAGCGCCTCTAATAGATGCGGAGATGATGTAATAACAACATTCGTTCTTAACGGTAATGGAATGGAACCAATTGATTCCCAAGTAGTTCTTCCCATTATCACAATTGTTCCAATGGTAGTTTCTTTGAAATGCGTCATATCGGGAGGTAATGACCAAGGTATTGTTCCATTCGAACCAATACCATTCTTTGAATCTAGACATGCAATTAAATTGATCATAATTATATTGCATGTCGGGCCATTGTTAGCAATGAATTAGATGTGTTCTTCGAGGGTTTTTGATTCTTTAATTCTAATAATATATAATCATGAGTCGACCATCGTTTAGTTTGCATACTGATTGCAATTTGAAAGCCGCAAAAGTAGTTGATAATGCAATTATCTATGGACCACTTTCGGTAGTGAAACTAGAAGCTGGTCGAATCATGAATGTTCAAACCGGCATTCGTATTAAGACTTGTAACATGAAAGGACAGGTCGCCATTACACCCGCCGATGCATTTGTTGACAAAGTCAAGTTTTCCAAGACTCTATATTCCGCCAAAGCCAATGCTCCTCTAAACATTGAGGTTCGTAATATCTCAAAGCAGTTCATTCGTATTGAGCCTACTGATCATCTATTTAAGTTCGAATATGTGGAAACTCCTAAACCAGCGGTTAAGGCACGTGCGAAAAAAGAAGAACCGACGGTAGTAGCCGAGGTAGTCGCGGATGTAGTAGCCGAGGTAGTAACTGAGGTAGTAACTGAGGTAGCTGAGGTAGCAACTGAGGTGGCCGAGGAGCCAGAGGCGAAACCGGAGACTGTAAAACCCAAGCGTCGAGGACCTCAAAAAAAGAAACGTGTATCAGTCTAAGTAATGACAGTATTTAGCAATGTGAATAGTATAGTACGTGCTACTATATTCATTGGTTTGGTGATATTGCCAGATACAATATATTCAGCAACTACTCCCGAAGCGAGAGCAGTGAAAACATTATTTGTGTACTTACGTATCATAGATTTCTTTTTTTCATTTTTCGCTTCGTGTAGTTTCATAATTACTGCCCATCGGGTGGAATCATCTAAATCCATTAATGCATTGTAGGCAGTACTACCTGGCTTGACCACTTGCGAAATATTATAAATTGGTTCGGACGTGCATTTATCCATTACAATCGTAATGGCCACGGCGGCGATTAGCATCAAAAAGATGGTCATTCGAATGAAGTTCGGCCATTTACGATTAATCGGCTTTACCCCGAACATTGTAATTGCCTTCTTAATGGCAGCTGGCTCATTGTTGATATTCGCTACGTTTGTATTCATTTTATATAATTATGTACATATAATTGCATTAAGCCGATTCAGACCATGAATGTAATGCCAATCCGTATTTATTAGCATTCGCTAATTCAGCATATTTAACTACATTGTTAGTGTATCTCTTTGATCCACAGATGAATATGCCAATGCACTTTTCGTTCTTCCATGAAAGTATCGCGCGCAATAGTAACTGCATAAAATCAGCTCTAGAGAATATGCAGCAAACGCAACTTGGAACTCCTAAGACTACATCTACACCACTATATCCATGAATAATACTTTGTAGATATAAGAAGCGAGTCTTTGTATGCTCAGGGACGTGAATTGCTCCGTTGCGACTATTAGAATAGTAGATTTCTATCTTCAGGTTACTAATCTGCTTTGTCAAATCATTTAAGTGTCGTATAAACTCCTTTACAATTTCTATTGATGAAACACTCCAGATCAATACGCTTGTATAATTGCGGTTTCGTCTAGTTACCGTATCCGCAATTGCGGATAGGAATGCTGTGATACCTATTCCGGCACAGAAGAAGTATCGTATTCGATACAAATGATGAAAACGAAACTTAGAAAGTTTGTAATGACCAATTCGAATACTATGATTGACGTGCACTTGCGACTGAAGTAAGTTCCCCAATCGATTAGTCCATGTACCGACACGTTGCATAGATAATGTCGCTTCTTTAGGGCCTCTAGTAAGTGTGAATGGGTGCCATTCCAATCTACTAATAGACGGATAATTGACATACACAGTTACTGTCCCGAATGATTTTAACATCGTATCAAATCGTTTATTATCATTAAGATATAGACGGATCATTGATGATGTTACCACCCATCTATTGATTTGGGCATATTGTGGTAGTAGTTCGTATCTATGGTTCCATAGATACGCCGCTAAGAATGGAAGGGTCAATGCATACGAATAGTTAAACCCAACTAGATGATCCATGCCATGAATAATAGTTAATACGATCCCCAATATTGTAGCATATTTATGAAGTAATTGGTTTGTCGAGTATCGAATTAATTGTAGTTTATTCGATACGACCAGCAATGTCAAACATATAAATATCACAATCAATGCAACTCCTGTAATATACGCAAATTGCGAAAAGAAGTAACTGTACGATATTACAATAATTGATTTGCTAGTAGGTACAATATGTATGGATTCCCTTGAACATCCATTGGCGCATAATTTTATAGAATACCTGATATGCAGTAAGTGCGCTGCCGTATGGATTAATGCACTTACTAATACTTTGATACCAAATACCGCATGATATACAGATGAGTAATTTATTGGAAGTGTCACCGCCAGTATCGTATCTGGGACAAATGCGACCACGCCCGTAAATGGTATCAATATGTACGCAATATTAGTTAAAATGCACACTGCACTACAGCGCGCGATTAGTAACCATATAGGAAATGCTGGGTTCGAAAGGATCAGCAATCCAACGGATAATATATCTATACTAAATGTCAATAGGAGCATCCCATGCTTTAACCAATTGATTTTGTTAAATTTTCTTTTATCGAGTGTGCGTTCAGTCAATGGTACCGGTACAGATAACCTTTTTTTATCTATTATCCATTTTAGCGATTCGGTATATGATCGATACGATATTGCATCTGTGCCTACTTGGTATGTGTACAACTCTTGTAAATCATTGAATAGTATATAATGAGCTTGGGGAGTCAGCCCATGCGAATGCATAAATACAGTATATGCAGTGATCAGATCATGAATGTTAATCTGTTGAGACGCGTCCGCTAATGTCTTAAACAGGAGGACTTCCCACGGTAATATGGTCACACCTTGACGCACCCTACGAGGCGTATTCAACATAGCTATATACTGAATGCGGAATGTCAAATCATACATTTATCGCTGAGATAATATATCCAAATGCCAAAGCTTATTGCAAATAGCACAGGTGCATTACCGGTTGTCAAAAAAACAGTTTTAGTTATATGCTTAATTGTTTTAGTATCATGGGCAGTAGTCGCCATTGTAATATCTACATCGTTTGATTACGATATATGGAATGGTACAAATAAGCCATTTAATGTATTTACTATTATTGCAGGCATATGCACAGCTGTCGCGTATGCCATGTATAGATTATTACCAGGCATCAAATACAAAGTCCGTACTGCTTTAAAGCGAATACCTCAGGGTTGGCATAGTATAATCGATTCGGGCATGACCCCATACTTCAATCCGGAATATAATATTATTAAGAAGGGTAGATATGTAAAGGCAATGGATCAAAGCATTGAAGCTGACCAGTACGGCTTACCTATTGTAGACGAAAGCATGCCCCTGTCATCGTTTAATATGGCAATATACAAACGATACTATTCACACCTATTTCATGCCATTGATAAGATCAGATATGAAACAATCAGACAAGCATACGATGACTCGGTATTAAATAATATCTTCCAAATCGATGCCAAGATTAGAACTTTCTTTGATATATTCAAAGAGCGTACAAGAGTACATCTAATTGGCAAAAGTTGTATGATTGTAAAACCTTTCCGAAAGCCTCATTTGCTCATTCATAAAAATGCATATTTGGCGTTTGTGCAGGATATGCAACGCGATTCAGAATGGGAACTGGAAACTAAGCAATTCATTAAAGATGATATGTACAATAGTAGTAAACTATCCGGGTTACGGTGGTTACTGTCCGCCACAGTTGCTTCTAGCGAATATACAAAATATGCAAATCAGTCGCTGTATATCCCGATTTATAAAGAGTTGTGGACAATGGCTAAACTGTTCCCAGACCAACTAGATATCGTATACGATGCATTATATAAATTTGTGCACGATACTAGCAATTCTCTTAGTTATCCGAAACTCGAACAAGCAACTGCTAAACTATCAATTAGAGCCGATATTGTTAATTATGAACCTATCATTACTCAAAGCATCGAGTCAAAGCTCGACACTAATGAAGTAGTGGACATGTATGATCTATATAAATATTTGATTGATCCATCCCGTGAGATGGCAATTCCTATGAATCATATTATCGGCAACTCTGTTAAAGCAGTTGAGACTCTCTTTACAGCGCCTATGATTGCCGCTCTCAATGATAAGCAACGTTCAATTGAAATGTTGAAGAATTCAATGCAACAGTATGCACTAGCCAATGAAGTGCCTTATATTCAAATCAAAATTAGTAAGTTACTGAAGTATCTACAAGGCGATGTACTTGCAGTCGTTACAAAACATAATCGAGATAATTCAGAGGGTGTTAAAATCACAAAGCGTCTTAGTGCTGCAATGTCCGAAATGCGAATTCCATCTGTATCCATTGGTCACTTAAATGTACAGTCAACATTTAAAGCGTTTAAGAAAAACCGACATATGTTTGATAATCTACTACCGCGCGATAAAGTTGTAAAATCAAAGACAACGAACAATATTAATGATGATTTACAGATCAAAGCAATCCAGCATGAATTAAAACAAATGGACCGTATGCAAGAATTAACCGATTCTATGAAACAAAGGTATAAGGACTTGAAATCGCACTTTGGACTACTCGTAAAGCGTAAGGAACTCAAAGTGCGGATTACAAGTATGCAACAACAATTAATTACAATATTTGATCGACGTGCAAATCAAACGCGATATGGTGCTGAGTTGGCGCCAAGTAAAGAAGTGGTGCAAATACAGCAAGAAATCGAACGCGCCGAAAGCGAAGCCTCTGAATTGGACATGGAAATTGAAACTAGCTCTACTCCAATTCCTACTAATGAAATAGAAGCAGGAAGTATTCAATCAGCGCAAGTCATCAAAGAAGAAACCGATAAACGTATGCTTGAGTTTGGTACATTCATTCAGAATGTTAATGAACTATTAATTCAAAAGGGCAAAATGCAAGATTCAAACTACAACGAGCTATCCGCGGAAAGAGCATCATTGTATAAAGAATATATGGATAGCCAAACTCAGCTATCGACTCTGACATCTCAGTTAAATAGTGCGATCAGCGTCGCCCAGCACCAGCAACGAGAACTTGACGAACTTAAACGAAAGAATCAAGTACAGGTACTGGTGCATGATGCCGCGAGTTCTGCTCAGCTCATTGACCTTCGGAAAAAAATAATTACAAAAACCGAAGAAGTGAATAAAGCAAATCTAACTATTGAAAACGTAAAAACCGAGTTCAAGAAACTGGAAGATAAACTAGCTGTATGTACGGAAACTACAGTTGCATTAAGGCAAGAACTATATAATCAAACCCAAGCAAACGCAGTACTAACTAAGGAACTTGAACTCAAGCAAAATGAATTGAATATGAATGTTGCAACTACTGCGCAACAACAGGCATTGATTGAACGTATGAATGCAGAGGTTAAAGATGCACGAAACGCATTCGAGGATTCGAAGAGGGACGCAAACGCATTCGAGGATTCGAAGAGGGACGCAAACGCATACAAAACTAAATTATTGTTTATGCAAAGTTTGTATCAACACCGATCAGAATCCCGCGAAAAGATAGCTAGTGAGTTAAATACAGTAAAGAACGATCTTAATGAGTACAAGAGCAATGTAGAAAAAGAACGAAATACATTAATTGCTATGTTAGACGAGACAGAAATTCCATTTAATGTATCTAGTGTCGCAATGCGGCTTTCATATGTTCTTGAAACATTTAAGAGTGCAAAAACCGAAACTGAAGCACTCAAAGCTAGCGAAGTTGCATTGATTGAGAAGAATGCGGAACTGATGGCAAAAGCAGACGTTGATCAACAGCGGGTTATTGATTTACAGCAACAACTAGATCAGTTACAAAATGAGCATACTTTGACTAATGATCATACAAGAGCTCAATACGATAGTCAAATATCCGCTTTACGCGCAGAGGTAGATAAATATTTGCAGCGTTTATCAATCTTAAATGATCAAAAAGAAGATATTAACAAACGTAGAGCATCTATCACCGAAGAATTAAATAAATCATATGAACGTTGTGCTGAAAAGGAAGAAATCATTAAGGACCTATCGCAGCAAAATGAAACTTTAATGCGCCAATTAAAAGAATATGCAAACGACACATCGCGCCGTGAAGAAGTAATGAACTTGACTAAGCAGCTTGCCGTGGTTACTGCGCAAGTCGAAGAAGCCGCGAAGAAGGAACTTGAATACAAATCATTACAAGCAAAACTTAACAAGTACCAAGTGGAAACAAATGATCTGAAAAACAAACTGGAAGACTATCAAGCAACAATTAAAGAACTAGAGGACCATATTCACATGAATCAAACGGCAGCGATCGAGATGGCAAAAGATCATGAAATGGAATTGTCTAACCTAAAACAAGGATATGAGCGCAGATTATACAATTGCTTTCAACGTGGAACGAGCAATCCTTTAGATGTCAAAAACTTGATCCCTAATAATACCGCCACAACTGTAAGTGGCAAATCAGCTACTTTAGTACTAGAAAAGGTACATTATGATGAAATGAACAATCTATTAGCCAATCTATTAACAGGCAGAGTACCGCCTGACTCACATGCCGAGGCTGCTATTCTAAAACAATTGTATAAGGATGTACTTAGTTTGGATAAACTAGATCGCTCGTTGCCTGAATCAATGAATGACAATATTCCGTTAAAAACGAATATGATCAAAGTCGCAACTTTAATGTTATCGGTGTATGAATATCATAAAAATGCTAATTCCACCTATCACTCAATTCTAGATTGTAATATTCCATTTGAAAATGGATCCGCAATTCAATCGGTACAGACATTCATTCAGCTAGCTGAGCGGTTCTTCACTAACAAAGAAAATGGGTTATATACATTCTTGAATAGCCCGGTTCTCAAGGGACAGTTGCCTAATCAACCACTGGAAGCGTTGGAACAAATGCGCATACTTGGTTTCCGATATGGTATACCATCGCAGACTATCAAACAGACAAAGGTTAGACCACATAAGAAACATACCTCACCAAAGGTGAAAGTTCAACATCGTTATGATCCGGTTCCGCCTAGCAAAGTTGTACCAATTGAACAATACCAAGAACCAATTGAACAATACCAAGAACCAACTCGATCACAGATTCAACGCGATGAAGTAACATCAGATGATTTAGATGAACTGTTAGAAGAGGTGGGCCCAGGCACATTTGGTAATCGCCCCATTACACGTGCCCCGTCTGCGAGATATTTAGGCATTAATGAGTTCGGCGCACGGACGAATGATCAAGTTAACTATGAGCTGGCTCCAACCATCAATTATGATGCATGGTAAATGAATAAATGCGTTAACAACAAATACAAAACCAATAATATAATCAATCATGAGTGACGAGCTATTCCTATTATCACGGCATGCACTGCCGTCAGATAGTAAATCACTTCGAACCATCTACAACCACGATGAATCAAAAGGTACAAATGAGATTGAAAGCTTAGTCATGGCTGAATCAAATGTTCAATATATTGCAGATATGATTATTGCTCGTGCGGACCCGTTACGAAATGGTTCCACAAAGAATATGCGCGCATTTGTAGTCGACCGGGTCCTTCAATTACTGACATCGTGGAAGAACCTTGGCAAGTTTGATTCGTCTACCATTACATTTGAGGGAAAGACGCTACGTGTGCAAGCAGTATCTTCGATTGCTCTTTTAGATCATTATAACAAGGACTTTGTAGATGCATTTGCTGATACTATCATATCCACTAATAATCCAACAAAGGTAACAAGTGTAGTAGACCCAAACGGATTATACGCACAACAGGAACGTATCATTAAGATCAATAGTAAGCCAGTCCCGTTCTATGAACGTGCACTCTACCGGCGATTAGCTGATAAAACGCTTGATCAACGAATTGATGAGACAGAAGCACCATTTTATAAGATGGATCATAATCCGCGACTAACTGATATTGAACGCAAAAAAACAAATACAAGCACTTCCAAGCAGATGTCATACATGGATAGAGAAGGTTTAGCATACAGAATGAATCCACGATACAATACTATGTAAGATGATCCATTATATGTTTTTTTGTTACATGTCGACATTGTGAAGCATATTTACTTCAATTCAATACGACCATGCTTTGCACGTCGCTTGCGTACAACGCGTTGTGATTTCTCACTATAGGTATTCAAGCCGTTGCAAGCAATACTATGCTTTGCAAATAATGGATATAACGTTGAACTCGCGTGGAATAGATCAAGTGCAATAGTGCGAATCGTGCCGTAGTTACAGTTGAATAAAACACGAAATTCTTCTGGTTTCATAGGATGATTGATCGATACTAGAAACATGTGAATCACGCACAACGAGCGCGTTGTGTACTTTGCATTGGGGTTTAGTAACTTGTGCTCGGTTACAAAGTCCATTAATTCCATCAAGAAGGTTATCTGTTCTTCAGGGAGTTCAAGCTGTATAGCCGACGCATAGATGTAACTTAGTAGAGCATTAGTTTCGCGAATATCTTCTGGTAAGAAGCCATGATCTAGCATTTCTCGGACTTTCTTATCTCCCTTTGAGTATGTTTGTGAGTCAACTTCAAACCAGCGGTAGATATCAGAAGGTTTGAACCACAATCTATTACGTAAACATTCGTAATAAACCATTGCAGCAAGTATGGCTCTTAAGATAGTTCCTCTGAAGATTGTACCTTCAGTACGTACATGCTTATACTGCTCACAAACATTAAGCAGTATATCCTTTGGGATAGCTCCTTTCTTCCCAATTACATGATTGTAAGTGAATAGAATGTTACGGATGTGGATCTCTGGCGATGCATCATTACTGGATTGAGATCGTAGTATTGTTTGGTATCGATATGAATTGGAACCCACGCATCGAAGACCGTTTGACATAGAGTTATAGCTCATGTCAGATGCAATAGTACTCATATCTAACACTTCGACATCTTCCTTTAGCAATCCGCAATGGATGCATACATATTGATTAGTCGCCTTAACTGCCATAGGAACGTCGCATGTAGGGCAGCGATCGTAGCTGATAGCTAGCTCCTCCTCGATAGTATTATCAAACATTCCGGATTCTAATGCATGAAAGCATGCTTCAAAGTCTTCAATCAATTCAAATTGTTCCATAGCGCTTCTTGTGGTATGATTTGTTGATCGGTCAAAGTTATATTATGTATAGCTTCTGTCAATTTTGGGAGTTTTGCAAGCGGGCGAATGGCATATCAGTGGTTTAATATATCAGAATGACAAGACGTGAAAATAGTCGATCTAATAATGCAGCATTGCGATTATTAGGGTGGTCTCCTGTGTCGTGGGCGCTATATAAGTCAAAAGCGCGTATTATTACAATTATCCTATTTATGATATTCTTAGGGTGTGTGATTTGCATTATTTACATTGTGTCTCTTGGCAATGTAAATAAACATAAATATTTATTAACCGCACTTAGTACAGCTAGTGCGCTTTCCGTGATTATATACTTCCGCGGGGTCAATAAGCACGTTTCGTTCAAAAAAACAAAAAATGTATTCACAGGGGTACATGCAATTGATCGATTGACAACGCAACTAAACAATAGTGCAAAAACCACAAATGAACATGTTTACGATTCATTAGAGAACGAAGGCCCTAGATTGATTTCATCTAATGCGGTTGAATATGTTTGATCGATAACTGATTCTACTACTTCGGTATCGTATGTTTCGACAGGAACCTTAGATCCATGCTGATTTACTTTATTCGCGCCAGGGGTCGATTCATAGTGTCGAAGGAATGGGGATTTTCCAATATTATTCAAATCGCTAACGGCATTCTTGCGTTCAAGAACGGCTGGGCGATAGATAGATGTCGGTTTATTGCATACTTGTTTACGTAGACGATTACGCTGCACGGTCTTGATAATAGCCCATGCTAATAATGCGACATACGAACCAATGCCCAATGTGAATGCCCAGATGCTAATACCTCCAATAGTTGGTAGTTTGTTGTCGATAAGACTCAATACAAGTGCGATAATGCCAGTCAGTACAATAAGTACGATTGGTAAAATATCGATACGGGGGAACACACGCGGACAGTCCATAATTGTATGCATATATTGAATGTGAAGATAATAGGTTTTCAAAAAAAGAGTTCACTCTACACTAATTGCAAGTAATCGTAGAATGATAGATTGAACTGATCGGCAATTCGACATAGACGTTGAGGGTTGTGCCATTCCATTAATAGTTCTTGACGAACCGCACGGTTTGCAATTGACACTTTTTTTAAATCGACTTCATATGCATCTTCGCGAGAGATAAGCGCATCAAAATCAACATCGTCGCAGAATTCAAACAAATCAGTATGTTCGCACAATTCGACTATTTCGTCTTTTGATATCATAGGACTTCTTAGTAGCTCAAATACAGCACCTTGTTCGATCACATATGAGATATTATTAATACCCAAGGTAACTCCAAATCGAGTTTTCAATAATACAGACCAGTTAGAGAACGATAGCAAATACGGCATATCTTTTAACTCATGAAAGAAGCGCTCTGAAATATTCTCTACAGTATTCGCGGTCAGGTTATGTACTGCCCAGGAACCATCCTCTATCTCCACCCAATAAGGAGTCAAATTTAGTTCGCGTAATATGTCATCTAGAATATCATATTCTTGCATTTCTTCAAGCGTTAGAAACGCAAAGTCTCGTGTATGTTCGCCGCGAAGAAGCATTGTCCATTGCGTACGATTAATACCCTTCAGGATTGGCTCTTTGTATGAATTGCATCCAAATTCTATAATATCAAGAGCCTTATATGCAGTTGACTTAGAGCTACTCATGGCAATAGTTAATAGCCCATTGATTACATGATCTGGAACACATTCTAAATTAACCCATTCATCAATTAGGTCAATTGCAAATGGATTGTAGAATACACAATTACTGAATCTTTCGAAATCCTTAATACATGCATATTCAACGATCAAAGGACTTGTTTCAATCATACGAATCATCCAATTACCGATAGAGTTATCAGTACTCAAATCATCATCTTCAACCAGCTCGGGGAAGTCCATTATATAATCAATAATGGCCATCGCAGCATTATTGTGAAATACAACTTTCCATAGACCAAACTCGTTGATAGTCTCTATAGTACTAATTATGCCACATGCGTGTAATTCGTCCATATGCATTAAATATTGTAAAGCGCTGTCACATGTTCCCAGTACTGCAATCATATCAATCCAAAGATCTTGTTCATAGTTTGCTCGTCTAGACAAGTTCTTGAGAATACCCCTTGATGAACAAGACCCAGTTTCATTGAATGTAGCAATGAACTGCCATGTAGATTGGCTATGTTGTAGAATGAAAACTACTCCACATGATAAATCCCATTCTTTGGCATACCAAACGTTGCATAGAAGATCAATTGACGTTTGATCTTGAATAATCGTATCAGCAACCATTGGTACAAATGTTGGTTTATCTGTGAACCACATAAACACTCTAATACATTCACGCATTACATCATTTCGTAATTGTAATAATTCACACCATCGGGCATTATCAATGTTGTTGATTGTATCAACTATCATTTCACGTAAGTTAGAATCTCTAGTATGTGCAAACCAAAGGTGCCCAAATGCAGACATAACATGGTCGGGGTCATCGGATAGTTCAATCGTCATACATGACCCGACAATATCGACTTCTGTCTTTGTAGAAACATCTGTAAGGAGATCATCTGAGGTAAGATTGATCAATGAAAGTACCCATTTAGCAGGAACAATATATGGATTGGTCTTAAATGCTTGCATTTTGGTCGTCGAGTATATTTTGATAAATGAATTGCGATTTTAGTCAAAAATCGGTACAATCTATACACTAATATAAATATCTCAATTCAATAATGGTAGTTATTAAACTAGATAGTAACGACTTTACTCTCCAAAGCATTAATACAGGAAGTCCAAAGATCAATCGACACGGTAAACCGATTGTTCTATTCATTAAAGCATCGTGGTGCGGATATTGTACTAATTATATGCCGCACTTTGAGCACTATAGCGCACAGTTCCCAAATGTTACATTTGCGATACTTGAAAGCACAGAAGGTAATAATGACAAAATGTTGGAACAATGGAAAGAACTAGCAGGCCCGAACTTTAGTATTCGCGGATTTCCCACTCTTGTATTATATGATGGAGAGGGCAACCCTGTACGAGTAGTAGAAAATCGATTTGCTCTAGATGAAGAAATCAAAAAATAAATCAATCAGTCAGCGACGATCGCGGACTTTGTTGAGTTTCAACATTGATCTTTTCAATAATAGCTTTCAAGCGATCGTAACTCACATAGCTATTTGGCTTCCATGAAATGTAAGTAGCACAAACCTTGATAGGGAGACTAAGCAATGCATACTTCTTAGCACGTACTTCTTTCTCAAACGAACGTTCTTCATCGTCATAGAAGCGGATCTTAGCGTATGTAGTTACACCGCGCCAGTAGTAACGCTTGCCATTAGATGATAGTTTGATCATATCGCGCTTGGAAGTGCTCTTGTTATGCTCTGATACCTTGAGAGCTAACTGAGAGTTATACTCATCAATTACTTGAGGAAGCTT
>JACCDX011604427.1_pt1 | contig 15759 bp, 27 predicted proteins | sample 7449681 | NCBI WGS metagenome assembly JACCDX01 (sample SAMN15323450, study PRJNA562643) | freshwater metagenome | isolation source: river surface water | place: USA:Blue River Watershed | collected 2017-08-18 | reverse complement strand
AGTATAGTTATGATTCATTAGATTGTCTTCAATGATGTTTAAATCACCATTCCAATACTTAGAAAGATTCTGATTAAAACAATCTATATAAGGCCGATACCTCTCAACTCCAAAAAACTCAAACTGACGCAATTTAATCTCTTTTGACTGTAAATATAAATCATACATAATAGTAGCCAAACCAACACCACAATCTAAAATTCTTATAGGATTTTCCGGCAGTAAATTGAGCTCTTCTAACCTCTTAAGAAGAAAAATATTATACTCAATATTAGATTCAATATAGTGCCACTCACCTAAAAGCTTGTGACCAGAAGTGTCCTTGGTAAGCTCAACCGAAAGTTTATTTGCTTCAATATAATACTCGACTAAAAGTGGGTTTGGTTCTATAATTTCTGACATAAAAAATATAGTCGTAATAAGTGCTAAAGTTTGATTTTGAGAGAGGATAAACGATTAGTTGCTTGTATATACTTTTACATACGAAAAAGAAGTTTCAGACAAGAATTTCAAAATCGACATAGAATCAATACAAATTCTTACAGAAAAACAACCATATTTCTGTATGCTATACAAACTTTTGTTCAGATTTCTGTAATTGCTATTTTCCTCTATACAGAATTTTATACATTTTTTTGTATAAATCCGACCCATTTTGCCAGACGAATACAGAAATAAAACCGTATTTCTACCCACTAAATTCGACCCAAAACTCCTAATATTATATACAAAAAAACAACCATTTTTCTGTATTATCTAATATACCTAAATATACAGAAATCCGTTCATTTTTCTGTATAATTAAAATCTCGCCAAACTTTGTTTGACTACCTAAATATAATTTTCAATGACTAAATATTACCTAGAAGTATTAACAGATAACTTAAGTATTCAAGTAGATTCTGATATCGGTTACCACCATCCGTTTAAGATAGGAGATATTATTACTATTCATATGTATTCTGATAAAGGACCTAAATTAGTATTTGGTCCATTTGAATATGATGCTATCTTTACTTTAGATTGGACTAAAACCGCAAGTTCCAGATGGTCTGTTTCTGGATGTATTACCAAAGGTTATTTAAAAGATATCACTATTCAGATGGTAAGAGATATGAAATTAAATCTAATACTATGAAAATATTATGTAAGATAAGACATAACTGGAAGTTCTCTACAGAGAAGTGGAGTATTGGAAAAAGGGGTCGTCCTGCAAGAGAACCAGGATCTGATAATCACATTACTTTAAATGTAAGGATATGTAAGAGGTGTTATCTGAAGCAACGTCAAGAGTTAAATGGTGAGATATGGTTTGATGTTGCTTTAAGTAAAGAAGAAATTCGTGAGATTAAGTTAAAGGAATTGGGATTATAATTTAATATATAATCTTATGAGAATTAAATCATTTAAGTTATTTGAGAGTTCAGAGAGTTCAGAACATGTTAATTATATCATATCTACTGTAAAGGATATGTTATTAGAGTTAAACTTTTTAGATATTGAGAGTAGGTGTGAATTAGTTCCTTATGGCTTGAAAAAAGTTAACTTTGAATCAAACCTGAAGAAGGATGATTCTATTATTGAAAGTCCTGATATTATTGTTATTAATTTATCTAAGAAGGCAATTAAACTTGGAGATGGTATTGGTGATGGTTATAAGCCTTCTTATACTTGGAGTGATATTAAATCGGTAATGGAGCCTGTTATTGATTATTTAAAAGAAGAGGGTTTTTTATATCGTAAAGACAAGGGTACTTTATCATATGAAGGGATACCTATTATCTCTACATCTGGAAGTGCTCGATTGGATAATATTAAGTCTAAAGTAGAAATGTGGTTTGTAAAATGAGAAAGATAAAATCATTTAAGTTATTTGAGAGTGTTGATACTGATGAGATATTATCTATTGTAAAGGATATGTTGTCGGAGTTAGACTTCAATGATTTTTCACATAATGCTGTTATTAGACGAATGGATGGTAGGGAGTTTATAAGGGTTACTGTTTATAAGCCAGCAATTGTAAATAGGCATAATTTAGACATACTCGACGATTTAGATAAAGTTAATCAAATGATAGCAAATTCTTTTACTTGGAATCAAGTCAAGGGTGTAATGAATCCTATTATTGATTTCTTATCTGAAGAAGGTTTTGAGTGGTATAAGAATAGGGGAACTTCAAGTTCTCGTATTGATAATAATCCTAATGTTGTTTCTACCAGATCCAGTGTTACTGATAGATATAATACTAGAGTAGAAATGTGGTTTTTAAAGATATGAAAAGGTTAAAGACATATCGTTTATTTGAGAGTAAGTTATGGAGCAAATCTATAATTGAGGATCTTTTGTTGGATATGTATGATAAGGATGTTAGTGTTCAGATTACGGATGGTACTTGGATTATAGATAAGAAAGATACTGGAAGAAGAGCCCTCCACTGGGTTTGTGTTAATTTAGGTGGTTTTGATTTTAATGGAGATATTCAGTCACCGTTTACTTTAGATGGGTGTGTAATTGATTTGTTAGATTATATGGAAGACTGTGGGTTAAAATTGATGTTAGATCGTTCTTGGTATTCAAATGATAGTTGGCAGCATTATATAGGATGTCCAAATTGTTTAAGTGATGATTTAGATAGAAATTATAATCTAACTAGTTTTACTCACTGTAGGAGATGTGGATATATTGATAACAATCACCATGCGCCTGATCGTTTTTTATTAGACAAGTGGCCGGTTACTAGACAGCTTTTAGAGTTGGCAATTACTAGTCAAAAAGAGCTGGGAGAAGTTCAGTTAACTTTCAGTGAGAGGTCTAGTTTATATGAATAATGTGGTGGGTGTAAAAATTCCTCATAAAAAATTTTTAACCGTCTTCGACGTAATCTCAAAATTTTTTTTAAGTGTCTCAAAAAATTTTTAAGGGAAATAAAAGCAAGTAAAAAATTTTTTCTTTTTGAAATCAGAATAAATCAAAACTAAAAGATATTTCTTTTTTTGAAAAGTAATATATAGTCTATGGGAACTTATAGATTATTTTGTTACAATCCGTCTCCGAATCCTCAGATACCAGGATGTGAGCAAGTCGGAGATATTGCTGTTGCTCAAGGAGCGGCTGTTGAGGTTACACCTGAGTATCAATGGTGGAATGGACCTGATGAAGATTTAGGATATGTAATTGCTTATGTTGATCCGACTGGTCAGCATCCAAATGCGCCTGAAAGGCTATTTTTGGTTGAAACTCCGTGTAATATTGGTTTTAAGAGAACTTTAGTTAAGAATGATGAAGAGTTTATCGAGTTAGCAAAAAAGGTGTTAGGAAACAACTCTATAACAACTGCACAACAAGCAAAGAACTTACTTACGGCTTTTGGTTATTGGACATCTTGGGGTGCTCTTCCAGCAGGAATGGTACTTTATTTAGATTCTGGAAATAGTATTTCTTATTCTGGTGGAAGTACTTGGTTTGATTTATCTGGATATGGAAACAACGGTACTTTATCTGGAGCAACTTTCTCATCTGATTCTGGTGGAGTGATGAATTTTGATGGTGTAAATGATGCCATTACATTTAATAATCCGGTTGAGATTCCTATTGGAAATGAACCTTATACAATTTCTGTTTGGTTTAAATCAGACCAAATGCCTTCTGATAGGGGTTTTGTTGGTTGGGGAGCTTTTGGTACTACTAATGCGGTAAATGCTTGGAGATTAAGAAACTTTGGTGGTGGAGTCTCTGGTTTCAGACACTATTGGTGGGGTAATGATTTAGATTATCAAACACCGATGACAACATCAAGTTGGTATAATGCGGTTGCGGCTTATGAGAATGGTTCTAGAAGACTTTATTTAAATAATGTACTTGTGGCTCAAGATTTCCCAACAGGTCACAATGTACCTTACGCTACTAATCTAAGAATTGGGGTTACTGCTGAAAGTTTAGGTGAGTGGTTTGATGGAAAAATTTCACAAGTAGTGATTTACAAAAGACAAGCAACTACATCTGAGATTGAAGCAATTTGGAATTCTGGAAAGTCAAGATTTGGATATTAATTCTAATTATTTCTTTCACTGAAATTGGTATAATGTAATATATAATTATAATAAAAATATTTTTAATTTGAAATGGGTAAATCTTTAGATGAAATATATCGTCAAATGCAACAACAACAAGCTGAAAGAAGAAGAGCTGAAATGTTGGCTGAACAAAAAAGAGCACAAATTGCTGAACAACAAAGAAGAGAATGGGTTGAAAGAAATCGTTTGTATGAAAGGTCTTTTAATCCTTCAGCGGCTTCATCGGCAGTAGGTTCTGGTGGTGGACGCAGAAGAGTTCAAAGTAAATTTTTAGCAGTTGATGTTACATCATATGATTTATATTCAATAGATATCGATGGAAATTTAACAAATGTTGCTCAAATATTTAATGGCGCAACTGTTTTATCTGATTGTTTTGATGATCCAAGTTTTGTTTACTTTGTGACTTACGATACAGATTTAAATAAAGTAATTTTTGGAAAATTTAATAAAGTAAATTATCAAAGAATTGATATCGATGATACTAACTTAAACAGTGAAATTAATTTAAATCCTAACTCTCTTTATTATGCTGGTGAACAAAGTTTTATTTATTCAGCTGAGTCGTGGATTTCATATCCAAATACACAAAATATTTATAGTGTATCTATAGATGGTCAAACAATTAGTCAAATTTCAACATTTGATGGTCTTTATTCTACATTAGTGAATATTTTCGAATATAATAGTCAGTATTACTCAACGTTAACTGATGGTTATATTTCAAGTTTAGATTTGATTGACTTGAATACTGGTTCAACTGAATTAGTTGATTATTTCTCAATGAATGTTAGTACTCTTCCAGAAAACATTTCATCAAACACAAAAGTTTGGTATGTTTTTGATGTTCAAGTAGAAAATGATGAGATTTGGACAATTGTTGGATTTACAGATAAAGATAATGGTATTACTCCACACGCTTGTATTGGTAAAATTAATATTGAAGAACAATTAATAGATTATGTAATTACACTACCTAATCCTTTTGGTGGAATTACTTTTACGAATTTTGTTGTGTTATAAAAAATAAATTAGATTATGAGATTATGTATTCTTTGTGAAGATAAAAATATTGTTGAGGCAAGAGAAAATTCTAAAAATGTGTTTAAAGTTGAAAAAGTTGAAATTGACTTACCTAACTTTATTGATAAAGACAAATTACCAAAGACACATCTTTCTATTCCTGTTTCAGAAACAGGACAACTTCCAGCAACTCACTGGTTTTGTTTTATGTCGACAGATGATGAAGGGTATAATAGAATTGTAAACAACTCACTTTATTCAACAATTGAACAAGGTTCACCAAAAGAATTTCTTGAAAAATGGAATCTAAAAATTATAAAATAGTAAAATCTTTTATTTCTAAAGATGAAAGAAAAAAGATCTTAGATTGGATTGAATCTACTCATCAAAGTGGTGGTGCTACTAATATACATCTTTCAAGATTGGCTGATAGTTTAAAGGGAAGAGCTCTTATGTTTAATCAATCTAAAACTGAATTAACAAACTACATTACAAAGTTTCAAACAATCAGTGACGTTTCAACTAGTGAAGTTCCTGAATTTATCTTAGATATTCAAAAAAGAATTGCTGATTATTTTAATTTTCCTTTAGATAATATCTTTTTTCAAGCAGTTGATATGCCAAAAGGCGGAAGCATTGGAGTTCATTATGATGCTTCTCTTACTGGTTATATTAATTACAAATGTAATTTATCAGTTTTATCAGAAGATTATAAATTTTATATTGATAAAGATGTTTTAGAAATATCAGAGTTAGACCTATATGGATTTGAAGCATCTCTTTATAAGCATTGGACTGATGAGTTTAGTTCTCGTAGAGTTTTATTAAGTTTTGGTTTTGTTTTACCTTATCATTTATTGAACAGAGAAAGTAATGAGCCAAGAGTTAGATTAAGCCAAAGAATTGAAAGGTATTTTCAAAAGGTATGAAACTTATTAACAAAATTAAAACTAACTAATGAAAAACGTAAAAACATTTGAAAGTTTCTTAGATGAAAGTAATAGTCACTTGGAAGAAGTGAAACCAAATCGTTATGTATATCATTCGTCAAACCCTATTTTTAGAGATAAGATTGAGAAGGAAGGTCTCATTCCGAAAGGAAAGAGCGAAGCTTGGTTATCTGATACTAAAATTGACGGTAAAGTCATATTTGCTGTTAATAGTGATAATAAAGAAGATTGGTGGGATTCTACTTACGACGATGATATTTACCAGATAGATACCACAGGTCTTAAAAATGTTTGGTACAACGACCCTAATTTTAAGGTACAAGATAAAAGAATTATTACGTTTCGGGAAATACCGTTAAGCTCAATCAAACTAATATATAAAGGTACCGGAGAAAGTAAATAATTACCTAAAAGGATTTGAGTTATTAGTTTGTTTTGTATCGTATTTATGGTCAATAAGTACAAACGGTGATGGAATTACAACTTCACTACCATCGGAATTTTCGTAGCGTAAATAATTCTCACCAATTTCAATTGTATCTGTGTACCAGATGGCTTCGTGTTTTTGACCTTTGTAGTCTACAAACCCACGCACTTCATATCTCCATTCAGGTGTATTGTCGGTAGATGTATGACATTGTGATAATATCATAATTGAAAAAACTAAGAAAAGACCGGCTAATACTGCAGTCCATTTGTTATTAAATATTGAATACATATTTGATATATTTTAATTATTTAAAAAAGTTTATTTGTTTTGTTTAATCTCTTTAATATCAGAGGTGTGTACTTGAAAATCATCACCATCGCATTTTTTGATATTAGAGACTCCGGATACAAAATTCTGAACATAAACACCTGCGATAACTTCACCTGAGTCAAGTGTGATGATGTATTCACATTTATTTTGTTTACAACTGCAGAATAAAAATATTGTAGATAGGTAGACTAATTTTTTCATACTGCAAATATATGAATTAAAATTTAATATTATAGCCTAATTCAAATAAATTTCTTCTTAAATGTAATTCCAATCCTTCAACAAAGTTTGGTTGAACGATTAGTGTACCATTTGATTGTCGAAACAAGTATCTATCAACAAATAATTCTGGATCATTTAATTTTTTAGAAAGTTCATCAGTTAGTTTTCTGTAATTATCATCTAAATCACCAGTTATCATTATAGTTTTGTTGAAATTAGAAATATCTTTAACTACTTCTGTTTTCACACTATCAGTCTCAATTGTTTGAGCATCAGCATAGTTCAATCCGATTGAAAGTGCTGCTGAAAGTAATAGATTTCTAAGCACTGACTCTTCTTCGTTTATTTGATATGTGTCGAATTTTTTAATGTGTCTCATACAATATATATTAAATTGATAAATTATATATCTGTACGAGTGAAGCATTTAGGTACGTATTCGGGGTCTAAATCATCTGCGTAGTATTCGAATTCTTCTAATCTAATCATTAACTTTTCATCTTCTGTTAGTTTATCAAATTTTCTCCAATTTCTAAATCTTCTAGCGTGAATTACTTGTTCTATGGTTAACTGTTCTTCTATTTGTGCTAGTTTATAGTAAGCTAATTGACGATTGATTTTCATTTGGCACTTGTTTTTATGAAAAACCGTTATAAAATAAGGCTTTTGAAAAAATAATATTTTTTATGAAAATATATATTAAATGTTTAAAAGGATTGTATCATTGTATAGAATCTGGATATTAAAAAGAGAAATTAAAACGATAGACGTAGAAATTGAAGAATTTTATCTAACCTTATTGTCTAGAAACGATGAGTTTCAAAATAACTTAGACATTGAAGAGCTACATCAAAAATTTAAAAGCTTAAGGAACATTGAAAAACGTGAATTAAAACGTCAAATCATTCAGATAAACAAATCAATTTAATTTTCTTTTTGATATTTAGTATCTATCTAAAATTTTGAGACATTGTTCAATTCCTTGAATAATCTGTGTCTTATTTCCGTAATAGTGTTCTGTTAGGTATTTCTTAGGATTTTCGAAATATTTACTTGATATACTATCCATTACGTAATCTAAGTAGTTTAAGTGGTACCTACTATTTCTAAATACTTGTCTAATCGAATCTAACTTTGCTTTTAAGATATCAATATCTTCAACACATTCAAATTTCATTTCTGATACTTTTTTAAAAAGTTTTTTACTCAATCTTTCAAGTCCATCTATGATTTTATACTCTTCTTCAAGTTCTTTTTGTTCACAGTAGAGTTTCAAAGATTTTATATTATTAGATGTGTTTAAATTAGCTTCAGATATTGACTTATATTTGCTGCTAATAAATTCAGATAGTTTTTCTTTGTAAGAATCATTAGTAAGTGCTGATACATAGTAATCAGCCAATGAATCAAGATTGTTTGTGAATCTTGAGTTGTAAAGCATAAAGAATAAAACATTCTCACCACCTATAAGTCTTTTAATTACTTTTGGTAAATTACTTATATCAGATACAATATCACTTCTTTTAGCAATCTCTTGCATATATCTGCTGATATTAGCTTTCTTAATATCAGAATCTTTTACAGTTAATACTGAGCCTGATTTTATTTGTTTTCTTTCTCCTTCAATTTCTGATTTAGTTTTGAAACTTGATTCTTTAAAAGATGATATATCAAATACGAGTGCAAAATGTGAATTACTCAATTTCTTTTCTAAGTCCTTACGATTGAAATAATTTTCAAAATTTAAACCTCTATAATTAAACGATACTGGTTTATTAAAAGAGAATGGATCTAATTCAGGTTCATCTTCTTCTGTTGAGCCTTTGTCTTTAAGTTCTACTTTTCTTATTGTCATAAAGTCACCGTCAGTGATGTTCCAGCTAAGACTTGCTATGTCTTTCCAAGCTCTACCATCTGGACTATCACCGTCAAAACTATTTTGTAATAAGTAGGTAAATCTTCCGTGCTTCCAAACATAACATATAATAGGATCAGCTCCGCTTTGTAATTGAGAGATTACCATATCACCATGTTTTAAAGACCTTACATCTCCTCTTCTTTCTATTAAGTCACCAACAACTTTATAATCATAAGTTCTTAAGCTAAATTTAGTAGTAGTTTTATATTTAGGCGTTGACATGTTATCAACACCTGTCATAGTGACCAACTCTCCTTCTTTTGAAAACCAGAACTTTAATAATTTTATCTCTTGTTTTTCAGGTTGAATACCAGTTCCTTTACAGTTAGGACATTCAACAACTCTTTGTCGAGAACCCCACATTCTTTTTATCTTACCATCTTGGCAAGTTTCACCTTCAATTCCGTGGCTACTAAAAGCACTCTTACTTGTCATTTGACAAGGTTTACTTTCACCTACATATTGTAAGTTAAGTGCCTTTTGATAAGGTAAATATTTGAAATATTCATCTTTAAGTTGTGAAAATGGAAAATCAATCGATTTACAAATACGTCTAAGATTTTCTAAAATAACGTTCTTACTTTTTTGGTCTATATAACCTAAAGTCTTAGTTAACTTTTCAGATTCAAATGCCTCAAATAATTTTATGTACTTTAACTCTTTCATATAACTGGCCCAACTATTTCAACTTTTATACCTTTTCTTCTCAAATCACTGATGAAAGATTTTGCTTCTTCACCTGAAGCTAAGTCTCCAGAGATTACTAATTTACCAATTTTAGTATTAGCTAGAGCCTCTGTTGCTTCATCTAAAGAGTCTAATGTATAGATTAAATGTAACTCTTCAAGTTCTTTGAAAGATGATAACTGTATACCACCTTTGATGTCTGAACTTATTATTTGTAGTTTTTTAATCTCTGGTTTTGCTGATGATAAATCATCGAATAATTTAGAATCAAATTTACATTTGTCAAATGCAATAGAATCAGTTTTTAGATTTTCAAAACCTTGTAGTGTTTTGATTTTCAAATTTTTAAACTTAATCCATTCTAAATTGACTTTAATTTCTAAAAGGTTTTCAGGAATATCAGTAGTTTCAATAATAAGCTCTTTAATTCTAGCATTTGGTGCTATTTTTGTTTTAGACCAGTCATATGAGTGACTTAAGTAAAGAGTTTTAGTATTTACACCAATCATTTTTTCTCTTTTCATTCTAAGTCTGTCCATATAAGGCTCTTCAATATTATCATCATCGTAGTCAATATCTGGTGAAAAGATGTAATTAACACCTTCACTGTCTTTAACAGTTTCTTTATTTTGAGAATACTTTTCTACCATTTCTGCAAAAATGTCTCTCATTCTGTCTGGATAAGCTCTGTCAAAGAAAATCTTTGGTTCTGAAGTTTCTTCAAATGTTTCAATGTTTCTAAGCATCATTCTACTTAATGGAAGTTTATCAGAAATCTTTTCATCTTTCCAAATAATTGGTGAATCAAAAACAAAGAAAGCTGGAATTGAGTTTGGATCGAAAATGTTACCTAGTAATCTACTTCTATAACCACCTGTATATAGATGTTGACAAGAGCTATAAAATTTAGAAATTGACATATTTAAAATATCTTTTGGATTGTGATTTATTTCTAAATAAAGGTCTTTTCCAAAAATATTAAATTCATAATTATAATCTCTGTTATGATTATCTTTTGCTAAATTTCTTAATTGAGATAAGTCTCTGTTTTGAAAATTCACATCAACTCTTTCATTTGGATAACATCTATTATAGTCATCTACAAATGAGTTAATGTTAACTAAGTTATTTGTGAATATAGGGTCACCTGCATTCTTTTTGATACGCATCATATTACCTTCTTCATCTCTAATAGGTCTTCCGTTTTCATCTTTTTGAATCATTTCAGTAGCCTGTGTTTCAGAGATAGCCAACTTTCTAAATACATTTTCAAAGATAAAAACCATTTGGTCAACTGTTGGTGATTGGATATTCAATTCATGCAAGACAACTTTTGCTGCATCATCTAATAATTCTGGTTTAACTGATTCGGCTAAAACTGTATTAAATCTATCAGGTAAGTTTGCAAAAAGGTTTGTTACAACTCCCATGTTGCAATCAAAGAAAGCAGAAAGAACTTTTAGTTTATCTTCTTCTTCTAATTTCCAGTTACCCTGTTTAATTTTTTCTGTTGGTTGAATTTCTTCGTAATCAAGAAATTTCTCACCCCAATATGAAGCTACTTCTTTCGCTTGTCTTGGCAAAATCACATCTCTGATTTTTGCCTCGTTTAACCATTGTTGTCTAGTTTTAATCCATTTCATACTCTATATATTAATTTGGTTTTCTGAAAATCTATTTTTAATATATATTAAAGTGAAAAGAATTAAAAATTTCAGCGATGTGTGATTGGAAAAGATTAAGAGTAGATGAGCTAATAGAAGGTGTTGACTTTTATTGGGAAGAAATCGAAGGTGTTAGACTTCGTGTCTTTACAAAAGAATATTTACAAATGATTAGACCTAAGTGTTGTGAGAGTGGATGTCGCAATTGTCCTTGGGATTATCAAAAAAAAGATTAAATAAAAAAACCCTCTTTAATAAGAGGGTTTTTAGTTTCTTAAAACGTAAATATTAATTTACATTTTTTGTCAACTCTGAACCTGCCTTAAATTTAGCTACCCTTTTAGCTGGAATCTCGATTACCTCACCAGTTTTTGGATTTCTACCTTTGCGTGCATTTCTATCATTAGTTGTGAAAGTTCCAAAACCAACAAGAGTAACTTTTTCACCTTTTGAAAGTGTTTCAGTAATTACTGATGTAAGTGCGTCTACAACTTGATTAGACTTAGTTTTTGTCAAACCAGTCTGTTCAGAAATTGAATTTACTAAATCTGCTTTATTCATCCCGCATTTCTTTTTTTTATTACGATTTTAATCGTATGTTTCTTATAGATGTTGATGGATACTAAGTTTTAAAAAGTTTAGTAAAAAATGAAAAAAAATTAAATTTTTTTTTCAACATAAGTGCAAACTTCTCCTACTTCAAAACCTTTTTCAATTAAAAGTGGTAAGCTGTTATCTTTGCACCAGGCGTAGACTGTGTGTGATTTATAATTTTCATTAACGTATTGCCATCTAGTTTCCCATAGGTTTCTGAAAATTCCTTTTCTTCTCCAATCTTCATGGACCCAAGCGTCTAGAAATTTTATTCTATTATCATTCTCTATTTTCATATAAATATGACCAACTACATCACTTTCAGATATAGCTATCCATGTCTCAATATCTTGAGAGTTAGGTTTTAGATGGACAATTCTTACGGACACTTTGATTTTATTACGTTTTTACTATATATTTTAATTTAGATATCGAAAAAAATTGCCATCAGTAAATATTTCCTTATATTTGTAAAACATAACATAAACTTAATCTATGAACTTCAAAATTCAATCAGACACTCTCTATACTTGTGATAGATATGGCAATACCATCAGAAAAATATCTGATTCTGTAAATAATGCCAGTTTTTCTGATAAAGAAAATATCTTTGTCGTGACTTATCTAAATGGTAAAGTTGAAACACGAGATACATATGGTAATCGCATAAGATTTATTTGTGAAGGCGCTCAAGACGCTAAATTTCAAGATACCAATATTCTAGTTAGAACCAAAAGTGGTAATCAATTACGTGATAAATATGGTAATCTAATCAGAAGATATTAATATGAAAATTTGGATAGTTAGTATCAATGGTAAAAAGAATGTAGTTCGTTCTTTTTTTAATGAGGATGATTATAATTCTTGGTTACACGGAACCGATTATGAACTATGCACGGTTAATATCTATGAAGCGACTCTAGTCGAATCAAAGACTGTTAAAGAGATTAAAGATAGTATCAAAGATTCCAACATTCGTGAGTCTCGTATTCAATCAGTTGTATCAGACGATCCTTGGTTTTCGAAATATGAAAAATTCAAATTAGAACTTTCTAGATATTCCAATACTCAACCACTTATTGAAAAGTTAAATATGTTTGATGATAAAAAAGTTATCAACAAATATCTCAAAGCTCAAAAAGAATTCTTATTGTGTCAGGTTACTGATGATGTACATTGGTTTGAGTTACTTATTGATTTCTTAGGTTTTAAAGAAATGGTTGATGGTTTCTATCAAAAACTTAATGGTTATAATACTAAAGTAATGGTTTCTAAAAAAAGAAAAGATAACTTTTTAAAAGCAAAAGAAAATGTGCAGAAAGCCGTGTAAAGAATGTCCTTGGAAAAATGATAATGGACATAGTTTGAAGTTTCAAACTTATGTTGAAAAGATGGAATCTATCGGTAAAATTGAAAATCACTCTTGTCATATGATAAGTAAAGATGTTTGGGGTTATAATACCGATATTAATGAAAAAAATGTTTGTATTGGTTCATTAGAGAGACAAAAGAAATAATAAATACATTATGAGTGAAATTAAAGAAATTAGAACATTGTTAACTGAGGATAAATTCTCACAAATTCTTAAAGTTGGATTTTTAAGACACAGTAATCCGACCGGTAGCACTGACGTTCATTTTTATAAAAATGATATTATTAATCTTTCGAAAGGTGAAATCATTAGTAAGGACTTTACGGACGAATCTTTGAAATTTATGTTAGTCAAACTCGATGTAGAGACTATCAGAGAAATGGTAAAAAGAAGTCCAATTTTCTACGAACTTTCAAATCAAATCTAAATGAAATTTACTTACGAATTTATTAAAGAAAACCTCCGTATTTACAATGAGGCTAAACAAGTATTGCCTATAATTTCACAATACGAAAATGGTGAAGTTTCTCTAAGTGCCATGAGAACATTAAATCTTGGTTTATTTGCTGAATTTTATAATTTTTTAGCATCTGAAAGACTGAAAGGCTTTGAATTAATTCAAGCAATTTCATTTAAAGAACTAAAGTCTGAGATTACCGACAAAACAAAAAATATTAGATTCAAGAAACTTTTTTCAAATATGTCATCTGTCAAATTCAAAAAATTACTAACTGATGATGCTGAAAAGTTTGATAGATATCTCAATGGTAGATGGATTTCAAAACCTGGTCACAACTCTCGTGGTCGTAGAACTTATGGTAGAAGAAGTTCGGAAGTTACTGAGGGTTTAAATCAAGCGTTTGTACCAATGATTAATTGGATAATTTGTAATGAGATTGAACTACCTGACTTTTATAAAACTACTCATCAATCTTTTTCTAATCAGGATGTCTATTCAAATAAAATCAAATGGTACAAGTCGGCTATTTTGACTTTTGATAATGTACCAAAGAAAGAAATAGATGTTACTTCTAACTTGTTAAACTCTCTGGTCGATTTTATTGAAGACACTGACGTGGATTTTAGAAAATTAAATTCAGATTATATCATCGAAACAATACAGATTAAAATTAGAGGTTTAATGTCAGTACCTGCTGGAACTACGTTGGTTAGTCTAGTTGATAAAAAAAGTGATTATGGTCAAAGGCAGTTGTTGACAGTTGGTAAAAACTATACGGTAGAGTCTTCATCTATTGTACAGGGTTTTGTAAAAGTTATAGTTGTTGATGATACTGGTATGAGAAACCAGTATGATTATAAATTATTCGAGGATTATTCTTTAAAAAGAGAAATGTTACTATCTCAGTTAGGAATTATCTAATTATGATAGTCTTAAAATTATTAACATCACACCAAGCATAACTTTTTTCACCTGATTGATAAGTAATTAAAAGACTTCTGTTACCAATAATAACCTTATCATCTTCTTCAATCAAGTGAACTTTACAGTTTGTTTTGAATATCTCAGCAGTTTTCTTTGACATCAAAACAAAATTATTTTCATTTCCCATAAAATTCATTTCTTTATCATTTTTGATATTAAAAATCTTTTTTAAAAATGAATTGGGATAGTAATCAATGTATTGAAAGTTACCGTTATTTAGAATTAAATCAATCGGAGAACTAATTTCAATTAATTCGATTGTTTGTTTGTTCTCTTTTGTTTTGATTGTTCCTTTTTCTTTGAAAGTTTCGACAGAGATTAATTCATACGGATTTGAATGAACTACTAAGAAGTCAGAAAAAAAATTATCTAAATTATCAAATACCATAGAACTTTTATTGTTCAGATGATAATTGGTTTAGTCTACTTGAATATATTTTAACTAGTTCGTTTTTTGTTGTCGAGTTTAGTTTAGATTCGGTTGTTAATTGAATATAATCTTTAAGTGTTTTTTCTTTAGTTATTTTCTCTATGTCGTTTTCAACAACTTTAAGAAGTAAATCATCCTCAGTATAGTTTTCTAATAAACTTTTGAATTTGTTTTTATTCGATAGGGAAACTTTTTCTTTATTTAAACTTTCAATTTTTGCATCAATTGCTTCCCAATCTCCAACTTCTGATTTCAATCCTTCAAGAACTTTAGTTTTTTCTTTAGTCGTCTCTTCAGATAAGATATCTAAAATGGCTTCAACTAACATTTCTTTACCAGCAATCTTAATTAGACCTGCTCTTTGGTGTCTGTCAACCGGTCCATAAGTTCTGACAGATAGTATTTGATCCATAAGATTCATTAATTTAGCTTTGAACAAATCTTCTTCGTTTAATTGTTTTGTTTCTACTTTCGGTTCTTCAGAAATCTTTTGTTTCGTAATGTTGCTAAATTTTTTCATGATTAAATCCTTTAAATTTTGTAGTATTATATATTAATTTTTAAACCTGCTTTTATTTTTGTCATATATATGATATGAAAAAGTATTTTTTAACACTTTGT